>MDTE01005091.1_pt1 | contig 38217 bp, 29 predicted proteins | sample 811231 | NCBI WGS metagenome assembly MDTE01 (sample SAMN05326651, study PRJNA326480) | marine metagenome | isolation source: seawater | place: Indian Ocean: Red Sea | collected 2010 | reverse complement strand
GTCTCCGTCATTCCCCAGGTCTCGGCCAGTGGAGCGCCCAATGCCAACGCCTGCTCTTTCAGCTCGTCGGAGAGGCTGGCACCACCCACCAGTATCGCTCGCAATGATGGTGGGAAGTTCTGTGTCTGGCGAATGGAGATCACCTGTTTCAGCTGGGTGGGTACCAGGGAGAGCAAGGTGATATCGCCTGCGTCGATACTCTGATTGATGCGGTCCGGATCGAAGGCAGGAAACAACTCGACCGTTGTTCCCAACCACGCACAACGGATCAATATAGAGAGGCCGCCCACATGATGGAGAGGCAGACATAATCCCCACCGGTCGTCGAGGTGATGCCCAAGTCGGATCGCCGAGCCCATCAGGTTGAATACGAGCTGGCGTGCCTTCAGTTCGATGGCTTGTGGAAGCCCGGTTGTTCCCGATGTACAGAGGATTAGACAGGTCTTGTCGAGATCCCAGGGGTGTGCCGCACAGGCCGTGCCGTGGGTCGAGAGCATGGGGTTGATCCGTGGGCTCGACAAGGTTCGAGTGGTGATCACCGCGTCGGGCTGTAGCTCTTCGATCCGTTGTTCGAGCTCGTAGGATGTGAGCTTCCAATCCAGAGGGACGGGGATTGCGCCCGCCCACCAGATGGCGTGCAGGTTGATCACCCAGTCCAGACCGAGGGGCGCGCACAGGCCCACCCGTTGGCCGGGCTGAATATTGGTGGCTTGAAGTTCTGCAGCTCGTATGGCCACCAGCTCGGATAACTGGCTATAGCTCAATTCCCGATCTGGAGTCCGAATTGCGAGATGATCGGGGCGCGCACATGTGGTGGCGATCAATGGGTTGGGTATAATCATAATCCCATCCCCTTTACGGTGGAATCGGGCAGCCACATGGCACCCGAACGAACCGGCCCCGCCTCGGGTTGGCCGTCATCCAGGAATCGTCCCGTCATCAATCCACAACTGAGCCTTCCTGCCACCGGCAGAGCCGCGGCCACCCATAGGGCAGACCGCCGCCCAAGCACGCCGTCGAAGGTTGTTGTTACGGAGCACATCAAACCCGCATCGATCGCCCGCATCGCGAGACGATGACTATGGATCGGACCACCGAGAAGCATTGGTTTCAGGACCACGCCATCGGCGGCTTCGAGGGCAATGCAGCGCTCCAGATCGGCGCTATTGCGGATGGACTCATCGGCCAATAGGAAGATGGGGCTATGTTGTCGAAGTTGTGCCAGCTGGGCCAGGTCTCGTCCGCGCAACGGCTCTTCCATGGCGTCTACATCGGCTTTGCGGAATCCTTCGATCGCCTGCAACGCTTCCGTAAAGGAGTAGGCCCCATTCGCATCGACGCGTATATCGATTCGGTTGCCCACGGCCGACCGTATGGCGATCACACGCTCGATGTCTTCGTGGATGGAGCGGCTGCCGACTTTCACTTTAATGGTTCCGACTCGGGCCTGTACGGCTTCGGCGGCTTGTTCGGGGGTCTCTACCAGCCGATGTACCGGTACAGACTGCGCCGGTGCGTGGCTCAATAATTTGATGGCCGGAACCCCCCGGTGATGGGCGAGTAGACCCAGGAGCGCCTGTTCTACGGCGTGTTGTGCCGACGGTGGCCCATCGAGTTCTTCTACGAATTGATAGAGAACATCCGGAGTGGAGATGTCGTGGAGGCTGAGTCGAGTAAGATACGGTCGCCATTCCTCCAGGGCCATACGGACATCGCTCAGTGTTTCCACGCTAAAGCCTGGCAGCGGTGAGGCTTCCCCTGCGCCACGATGGCCGCTATCGGCTTCGAGATCCAGAACCAGGGACGGGCGGCATCGTAGGGTTCCTACGGCCGTCTGAACCGGCGCAGAGAAACGGAGTGTGGTCTCCGTCAGTTGGCTGCCTACGAGTTTCACCAGAGGACTCCTATGCAAAGAAGGATGGCAAATAGAAGTCCAAGCCGGGCGGTACCGGCGAGGCGTGCGTTGAGGGCTGCGCCGTCCTGGCGCAACACACCACGAATTTCATGAGCTGCGATCGGGAGGCTTAGCCATGGCAGGAGCCATGTGCTGGATACGCCTTCGTAGAGCTGCAATGCAGCGACCGCAAGATACGCCCCAAGGACAAGAGCGATGTATTCCCATCGCGCGCCACGGGCACCGAGACGTACGGCGAGGGTCTTTTTGTCGGCGTTCTTATCACTGTGGCGATCGCGCAGATTGTTCACGACAAGAATGGCCGTTACGAGGAATCCGCTCGGTATGGAGGCGAGCCAGACGAGCTCGGGAACGGTACCCGCTTGTACATAGAAGGTTCCCGCCACAGCCACCGGTCCAAAGAAGCCAAAGACAAAGAGGTCCGCAATCCCCAGATAGGCGAGGGGGAAGGGGCCAGCAGTGTACGCCAGGGCACAGACCAGACTGGCGAGGCCGATCCATAGAACCGGCCATCCGGCGATGACGATCAAGGCGACTCCAATGGCTGTAGCCGCTCCAAGAACCCCGATCACCGCCCGTCGTAATTCTGCTGTGCTGAGCCAACCTTGTTGCGCCGCACGTGGTGGTCCAAGCCTATCGCTGGTATCGGCTCCACGAACAAAGTCACCGAGATCATTGGCCAGGTTTGCCCCGATCTGCAGTAGAATCGCCCCGAATAAGGCGAGGCCGCCGGCCAGCCAATCGAAGCTACCATAGGCCTGGGCCAGGGCGAGTCCGAGAAGGACTGGCCCTATGCTGGCGACCAGGGTGCGTGGACGAATGGTCTGCCACCAGATCTGCAAGCGAGCATCGGGCCGCGGGATCGTATGCAGGGGCGCGGGTTGTTCACGTATGGTCATCGGCTCCCCCCGGACAGGCTGTCCCAGAGTTCTCGATGCATACGCAAATTGGCCTGGCGATCGATGGGTACGTGAAGGATAGAGATACCGGGTCGCTCCAGCTCGGCTCGGAGAGCGGTCGTGAAGGCTTCCTGTTCGTCTACGCGGCGGTAGGTCAGCTCGAGACCGGCACAGAGTTTTTCGATCTGTCCCGTCTGCGGGGTCAGAAAGCACCGCTCAAACAGGCTCGGATGTTCCTGGATCGGCAGGTGCTCGAAGATGCCACCACCGCCATTATCGACCACCACCAATGTGATGGGCTGTTGCACATCATGGAAGGGGACCAGGCTGCCCATATCGTGAAGGAAGGTCAGATCACCCATAAGCCCTACGATCGGTCCTCCCTGCCAGCTGGCTGCAGCACCAAAGAGGCTCGCCATTGTTCCGTCGATTCCATTGGCGCCCCGATTACAGATCAATCGGAGATTCCGATTGCGACGGGGCGCAAAGGCGTCTACGTCACGGATCGGCATGCTATTACCCAATTGAAGCAGGGTACCATCGGGAAGGGCGTCCACGAGCGACCGCGCGATTCCCGCTTCCCACAGCTCGTCGGAGCTGTCGAGGCGTTCGTCCATCGCTTGTTCGGCCGCCGCCCAGGTGCTCCATGTTCGGGCGGGTTCGTAGGTCTCGGGCAGAGTTCCTAGCCATTGTTCGCAGAAGCGGGTGGGATCGGCACAGTAGATGCTGCTCAACTGATGATCGGGATCCTTGTACTCTCCAGCGGCGGATACAGCGATCTGCTCGGTGTTTTCCAACGATCCAAGCCATGCGCGGATGGGTTTCGATATGGGCGCACCGCCGAAACGAAGGACCACATCGGGGCGCATCTGCGCGATGAAGTTCTGGTCGCGAACCAATAGATCACCGTGGGCGATGACATGGTCGAGGGAATGATGTCCGAACCGTACCTGGGAGGTCGGCTCCGCGAGTACTGGCCAGCCGAGGGACTGTGCCAGGCTTGTAACCGCTTCGGCGAAGGGTCGTGGATCGGCACAAAGTCCAGGGCTCTCCTGGCCGCAATAGATGATGCCGCTGCGCCCGGTACATCGTTCGACGAGAGCGTTGAGATCTCCTGGGTGGAGCTCGACCTTTCCTCGGCGAAAGGTGGGTAGCCGATGGGTCTTGATCTCCGTATCCAGGTCGGGATCATAGAGAGGCTCCCGATAGGGTAGATTCAAATGAACCGGGCCCGGGTGCGCGCCTGTGGCCTGATCAATCGCTTGCGCCGCCAGGGTGGGGATACGTTGTAGGCTCTCGTCGTCGAGTACGAGTCCGGGGTTTGCGAACCAGCGTACATGGGTTCCGTAGAGTGCGTTTTGATCGATGGTCTGCGGCGCTCCACAATCGGACAGCTCAGGGGGGCGATCTGCGCTGAGCACGATGAGTGGGAGATTGGACTCCGATGCCTCGATGACGGCCGGCAGATAATGTGCGGCGGCGCTGCCAGAGGTACAACAGAGCACGACCGGTTCTCGCGTGATTCTTGCTATGCCGAGGGCGAAAAATGCGGCGGTTCGTTCGTCGAGGATCACATGGGTGGTGACCCGTGGTTCCTGTTGTTCGAGTGCCAGGATAAGGGGCGTGTTACGGGATCCTGGCGAGATCACCGCCTGACGCACACCACCGTGGGCGAGGGTGTCCACAAGATGTTGGGCGGAGCATTGGTTCCAGGCGGCAGTCTTCATGGCTGCACCTGGGGTGGTTGTGTGGTCGGGCCGATGACCAATGCGGTGGCGATACTCTGCAACTTGGTTGTTGTCTCCTGCCACTCTGACTCCGCCTGTGAGCCAGAGACGAGACCCGAGCCGGCATAGGCGGTAACCTGCTCTTCGCCCACCAGGGCGGAGCGGATGGAGACGACGAAGTGACCGTTGCCACTTCCGTCAAGCCAGCCTACGGTCCCAGCATACCAACCCCGGTCGTTGGCTTCGTGCTCGGCCAACCAGGGGAGGACCTCATCCCGTGGCAGGCCCGCGATGGCCGGGGTGGGGGGGAGGGCGTCGATCAGATGACAGATATGGGTCGGTTGATGCAGCTGCGCTGATAGGACCGTCTGCAGATGCTGTACATCGCGTAACTGGTGAACGGTTGGCTGCTCGGAGTGAGAGATCGCCGCTGTAAAGGGCGCCAGGTTTTCTTTGATGGTCGCGAGGACCAGCTCATGTTCGTGCTGCTCCTTGACGCTCTCTCGTAACGAACGGGCAAATTCTGTATCCCGTGCGGTGTCGGTTCCCCGGGGTTGGCTACCCGCCAGGGCACAGGTCCGTACCAGGTTTCCTGTGGTGCGAATCAGAGGTTCGGGCGTGGCTCCAAGGAAGGCGGACTCGGTGGACCCTCGTACCAGAAAGGTCGTGCAATCGGGTTGATCCCGGCGCAGCTTTTTCAACGTGGCGACCGCATCAAAAGCGGTCCCAGTGCGTGCTTCGAAACGATGCACACGAGATAAAACAACTTTATCCCACGGGCCATCTTCGATCTGGGTGATGGCCTGGTTGGCGGTACGTAGGAAGTGAGCCTTTTCTTCGTGGGGCGAGTTGGTGTCGATGCGTTCCGGATCGAGCGGTCTCGCGACATTGCAGGGCTGGGATTGGTAGATTTCACCAAGAGCGCTCAACACCCGCTCCCAGTTTTTCTGGGGGGTTAGGGCGGGGTCGATAGCCACGCATCCGATGACTTCAGTTCCCTGGGGGCGATCCACCAATAATAGTCTTGGCACCCAGAGAAGTCCGGCGGGCCAGGACGACCAGGGACCACCGGGGGCCGCGTCGGAAAAGGCGAATCCTCCCACAAACATGGGGTTGTAATGCCCCTCTTCACCGTAAAGATCTCCAATTTGTTCACGGGTCTGTGAACAGAATGCCTCTGCGTCGGAGAAGCGTGAAGGACCTACAAAGTTACTGGCTTTCTGTGCCCCGATGGCCAGGAAGTTCTGGCTCTCGTCGGCGGAGCTCCAGGCCATGGTCCAGGGGTCGTTCGCCAACTCGGTGTTCAGATAGCTCCAGGCACCCGAAATCGGTGCCCACGCCTGGAATCGGACAAATTGGGGCAGGGGCCTTTCGAGCCGATCCTGGATAAGGTGGAAGAAGGCCTCTCTCTGCGGCAGACCAATGGACTGTTCGATGGACATGGGCGTGGAGGAGGTGCGTAGGTGCTTGACGACTTGATATGATTTTGTTGTTTACGCTATCGTAAACATCAGGAGCCTACATTTGCGCGCTCGCTTTTGCAAGCTTCGCGTGCGCGAAAAAACAGGCGGAATACTCAGAGCTGATGGGATATGTAGCAGGGGATTGTGATGGCTTCAAGCAGTAAGGTGAAACCGTTGAAAAATAGTTCGCCGGAAACCGAATCCGATGCGGTCGAACGGCATGTCCTCGCGGTCTGTGATGCCGTCGGTGCCTTTATCGAATGGTGGGGGTTCAAGGCGGTGCATGGTCGGGTATGGACCTATATGGCTCTGCGGAATATGCCCGTGAGCCAGACGGAGCTTGTGGACGTGTTTGGCGTGAGTCGTAGTTTGATCAGCGGGAGTATTCACCAGCTTCTGGAGTTGGGTTTGGTGCGGCCCTGTGGGGATCATAGGAATGCCCCATACGAGGCGGCGATGGATGTCTGGCCGGTCGTCACCAATGTGATCCGATCGAGAGAGTGGATCATGATTGAAAACGCTCGTACGGCTTTAGAGTCCTTGATCGAAGAAGCCACCTATGCTCCCGAGCGGTCGGCTCGGTATGATCTGGAGCGTATGCGCTTGCTTCTTACCATGACAGAGACAGCACAGGCCTTTGTGCGAATCTTGATGAAATTACGGGTTCCCAAATCCCTCGAAGGGGTTGGTTCGGTCATGAAACGTGCGGCCGGGATCATCCAGGGGATTCGTCACGCGTCTTGAGGCCAGGCTTGAAAAGGGCCGCAGACTCCGATATTCGGAGAGGCAGGTTCTTTGTTTGGGAGGGAACGCATGGATCAGGGTTTTCTCGAGCACCTGCGATCGGAGACGGAGCAGGTTCGTGAAGCGGGCTTATACAAGGCCGAACGAATTATAACGACACCCCAGCAGGCAGCGATTCAGGTGCAAGGCGGGCAGGAGGTTATCAACTTCTGCGCCAATAACTATCTGGGTTTGTCGAACCATCCCGCACTTGTGGACGCCGCCCAGAGCGCGATTCGGGACTATGGCTATGGCATGAGCTCGGTTCGGTTTATCTGTGGGACCCAGTCTGTACATAAAGAGCTGGAATCACGGTTGAGCGGTTTTCTTCAGACCGATGATACGATTCTCTATTCCTCATGTTTTGACGCCAACACGGGCCTGTTTGAGACCATTCTTGGGCCCGAAGACGCCATCATCAGCGATAGTCTGAATCACGCCAGCATTATCGATGGAGTTCGTCTGTGTAAGGCAAAGCGCTTTCGGTACGCCAATAGCGATATGGCGGATCTGGAGGCAAAACTCGTAGAGGCCCAGGACTGTCGTTTTCGTCTGATCGCGACGGATGGTGTCTTCTCCATGGATGGCTATATCGCGAACCTCGAAGGGATCTGTGATCTGGCGGACAAATACAACGCCTTGGTGATGGTCGACGATTCCCACGCCGTGGGCTTTGTGGGTGAGAACGGTCGGGGAACGCCCGAGGCCTGTGGAGTAGCCGGCCGGGTGGATATCATCACTGGAACCCTTGGAAAGGCTCTGGGGGGCGCATCGGGTGGGTACACCTCGGGACGACGTGAGATTATCGAGTGGCTGCGGCAGCGCTCACGCCCGTATTTGTTCTCCAATACCCTGGCTCCGGTGATCGCAGCGACCTCCTTGAAGGTGCTCGATCTGCTGGAAGGCAGCAACGAGTTACGGGTTAAGCTCAACCGGAATAGTGAATATTTCCGAGCAGGAATGAGCCAACTAGGCTATGATCTACTTCCCGGGAGCCATCCCATCATTCCGGTTATGCTGGGTGACGCACGTCTGGCGTCGTCACTGGCGGACCGTTTGCTCGAAGAAGGAATCTATGTCATCGGCTTCTCCTTTCCAGTGGTCCCCAGGGGTCAGGCGAGGATCCGAACCCAGATGTCGGCGGGTCACGAGATCCACCATCTGGATCGGGCCGTGGAGGCCTTTGGTCGCGCCGGGCGCGAGCTGGGCATCATCAGCTAGCCAGAACAGGAAGCTCCTATGAAAGCACTGGTTAAACGAGAGGCGAAGCCCGGTATCTGGATGGAGGACGTCCCGAAGCCCACTTATGGGCCCAACGATATTCTCGTAAAGATGCGTCGAACGGCCATATGCGGAACGGATATCCACATCTATAATTGGGATAGCTGGTCCCAGCGTACGATCCCTGTACCCATGACCATCGGCCATGAATTTCTCGGGGAAGTTGCGGCGATGGGGGATGAAGTGCGTGGGCTCAAGATCGGAGATCGGGTCTCCGGCGAAGGCCATATAACCTGTGGGCATTGCCGGAATTGCCGCGCAGGAAAGCGTCACCTCTGTCGAAATACGGTGGGCGTTGGAGTGCATCGTGCCGGCTGTTTTGCTGAATATCTGGCGATCCCCGCGGACAACGCGTTTCGCGTACCCGACTCCATCGACGATGAAGTCGCGTCAATCTTCGATCCTTTTGGGAACGCAGCCCATACGGCCCTGTCTTTTGACCTGGTGGGAGAAGATGTTCTGATCACCGGGGCTGGCCCCATTGGCTGTATGGCCGTGACGATCGCCAGGCATGTGGGGGCCCGGCACGTGGTGATCACCGATGTGAACGAATATCGCCTGGATTTGGCGCGTTCCATGGGGGCCTCGATGGCCGTGAATGTGAAGGAAACCAAGCTACCCGATGTGATGAAATCTCTGGGAATGTCAGAGGGCTTTGATGTGGCCTTTGAGATGTCAGGGAATCCGTCGGCGTTTCGTGATCTCTTGAGTGTGATGAACCATGGCGGTCGAATCGGATTGTTGGGAATTCCGCCGGATACAGTGGCCATCGACTGGAATGAAGTCATCTTCAAAGGGTTGATACTCAAGGGAATATACGGTCGGGAGATGTTTGAGACCTGGTATAAGATGGCGTCCATGCTACAGAGCGGTCTCGACATCGAGAAAATCATCACCCATCGTTATAATGTGGACGATTTCGAAGAGGCATTTCAGGTGATGCGATCCGGTCAATCTGGAAAGGTGATTCTCCAGTGGAGTTGAGCCCACATTTTCGAGACTAGCCCCCTGGAACAGGCCGGATCCCAAAGAAGTGTTTGACCCGGTCGTTGGGCTGTCATAGATTCCGCGCCTCCGGTGGACCGAGGTCTCCGGAATTGTCCGCGCATTTTTTTGTATAAGGCGAGAGTTATGTTCGATTTTTTGCGGCGAATGGAAAAGTCATGGGTCATCTGGGCGATGTACGGTGTCATCATCCTGATGTTCGTAGGTGGGTATATCCCCTGCGCGAATGTAGGCCAGTCCTCTGGCCCGACAGGTGCGTTGGTTAAGGCTGGTCCCCACAGTTTCACGGCTTCGGACCTGCAGATGGCACGTCTGGTATCCGAAGGGGACACGGACCGAATCATTAACAGTCCATTCCATTTTGTCGGCTTAGCGAAAGTGGAAGGTGGAGATACATCTCGCTTCGATCACTATACGCAATTTGCTGCAGGGGCTGGCACCCCTCCGAAGGCTCCCTCCCATCGGCTGGTTGATGAGCTTGTGGAAACCTATCTCATTTCTGATTTTGGTCGAAGTCTTGGACTTCGGGTTTCTGATGAGGCCATGACAGACCGGATTGAATGGGCCCAGACATTTCGTAGCCGTCGTGGATTCGTCGGTGTGGAACGATACCTGTCGACCCTGGATGGACGAAAGATCTCGCCGGCTCGCTTCGAAGACTTTGTAAAACGAGAGATCGTACGAGAGCTGGTCATCGATATGGTGCAGGCTATGACGGTCGTGACGGATCAGGATGTGGATATCTGGGTCACAGCGATGACCGAGACCCGCAATTTTGATGTGATTCGTTTCGACGCGAAGGCTATCGCCAGACATCTTGTGGCCAAGGTGGACCTGAACGACTCCGCAGCGTTTGCCGCCGATGAAGCGAATGGTGCCGCCATTCAAGAGTTCTACGATAAGAATAAACCTCGCTTTCAAGACCCCAACGTGGCGGAAGGTGCAGAGGGTACGCTGTCTGTGGAAGACGTAAAGCTTGAGATCGCTGCCGAGCTTGTAGCGGTGAAGAACGCCGAGAAGCTGCTGGCGCGGGCCTCGGAAGAGATGGTGGCAGCTGCCCAGGCCGCACCGGATCAGAGCCTGGCCGAGGTAGCTTCCGCATGGAAAGCCGCCAACGACCTGGGTGATGTACCTGCGTTGTTCCAGGCGACCTCCACGGGTCCAATCACACGAATCCTCCATGGCTTGCCTCCAGATCAGAAGCGTCTTGGCCCGCAGGTATGGCCAATGCTCCAGTTCTTTATGAATAGCGTAGCGGGTATTGGCACCGGAGAAGCTCTGGCAGCGGGTGTATACCAGCTGAATGAAGAAAACCGTGTTGGAATGTTCCAGGCGGACACGGGCACACAGCGGTATCTTGTTCGCTTTATTGGAAAGGGAACTGCTGACGAGGCGGCCATCAAGGAGACGAGCGAGAAGGTTCGTGAGGACCTGCAGTCCATGCGAGCTGTGACCGCCTATCGTAGTCTGGTGAACGAGCTTCGCAGCAAGAATAAGGAGCGCGTCTCAAAGATCTTTAACGACGCGATCGAGCAGGAATACGAGGCGATGTCCAATCGCCAACAGGTCGGTGAGTAGGTGACCAGCTCTACCTCCGATGGCCGATTGACTCTGGCCCTGCCAAAGGGGCGAATTCTAGATGAACTCCTGCCTCTGTTTCAGCAGGCCTCTATCGGTATGCCCGACTTCGCCGCATCACCGCGAGCGATGGTGTTCGACGCGCCCGAGTTGCCCATCCGCGTATTGCTCTTACGGGGGCATGATGTTCCCGTCTATGTGGCGCAGGGCGTCGCAGATGTCGGTGTGGCTGGCCAGGACGTGATCTCGGAATACGACGCGGATCTATATAGTCCGCTCGATCTGGGGATTGGTCTCTGTTGGATGTCCCTTATTGGGCTTCCGGGACACGATCCGCGAGAGATGCAGTTGGGGCGTCCTATGCGCGTCGCCACAAAATTCCCTCGTATAGCCATGCGCTATTTCGAGAAGAGGGGGCAGAGCGCCCAGATGCTCCACCTTCATGGAAATGTGGAACTCGCACCTCTTTGTGGGCTGTCGGATTGTGTGGTCGATCTGGTCAGCACCGGGGAGACTTTGAAACGAAATGGGCTGGTGGACTACCATCGTTTTCAACGGATCACCTCGCGGCTCGTATGCAATCGAGCGGCCTATAGGTTGCGTTTTGATGCGGTGAACGACATGATCGGTGCCCTGCGAACACAATTGATCGGATCGTAAGGGAGCCGAATAATGAGCCAGGCCGAATCCAAACGAACGGGAACGATTCATCGCGAAACCCGCGAGACGAATATCCAGATTACGATTGCCCTCGATGGTTCGGGACAGAGCCAGATCGAATGTCCGGTGAAATTTCTAGGCCATATGGTGGATCAGCTGGCGCGCCATGGTGGGTTCGATATTCAATTGGATGCCACCGGAGATGTGGAGGTAGACGCCCATCATACGGTCGAAGATATTGGTATCGCCTTGGGTATGGCGATGCGCGATGCCTTGGGAGAGCTGAAGGGGATCGAGCGCTTTGGTTTTGCCCAATGTCCGCTGGATGAATCCCTCGCCAACGCCACGGTGGATATCTGTGGCCGCGCGCACGCCACGGTCAACCATCCCCGCGTACCGGATATGGTAGGAGATCTGCCAACCGAGCTCTTCGACCATTTCATCCAATCTCTGGCCCAGAACCTACAAGCTACGATCCATGTGAACGTACTGTATGGGCAGAACGGGCACCATATGATCGAGGCCTCGTTCAAATCCCTGGCACGAGCTCTGAAGCAGGCAGTACGCCGGACCGCTGATCCGAACCAGGTCCCATCCACCAAGGATGTGTTGGGATCTTGATCAGTCCGACGTGGGTTCGTTGGCCGCCGGCTTTTCGACCTTCGGGCGAATATATTTCTTGAAGAGATGGGGCTCGGGATCTTCCAGGCTCTCTCGGATGAGCGCTTTGATCTTTTCGACCGAGGCGCGGCTCTCCTGGACCCATTCTCCGGTGTTGCCCGCTCGCACCGCCAGTTCGAGGTTGGTCCGATAGATCTCGGCGGCACGGAAGAGCAGGGGGCGAATCTTTTTTCGGAGATGTTCGTAGTAGATCACGTAGTCGGATTCGGTGAAGTTCTCGGGAACTTCAGCGCGCATGAGCTGGTCGTACATACTCTCATATAAGAGACCAATCGCGTGACCGGCCCGGGCCGAATAATGGGTGCTCGTATGCCGTACGACATCCAGATAGGCGGTCTGAATCTTCTTGAATGCGCGGATCTTATTTTTGAGGTCCTGCTTCATGCGTTCCACGGGTAAGCGTAGCGGCATCTTATCGAAGCGAGCCTCCAGTATGCGTGCCTTGGTAAATTTGGCTTTGGAGATATCGGCCCCGGTGCGAAGTATGGAGACATTCTGATTGGCTTCCCAGAAGGCGATGGCGCCGTCCAACTCGGTGTCGGATGCATCGAGAGAGCCGTTCTGGAATAGCGCCTCTCCAAGGCGAGTGCGAACGTCCATCTCGTCGATGATGTTGAGGGGATGCGTTCGCAATTCTTTGAGAGATTCGATGGCCTCGGGCCAGCTCTTCGCTTGTTCATAGACGGTAGCCAGGCGATAGAGGATCGTGGCGCGTTCGGACGCCTCGCTGTTGGCATCTAGCCGTAGCTTGTATTGCACGGCAGCTTCCGCAGGTTTCTTGGCGTATTCATAGCAGAGTCCAGCGTTAAAGCGGGCCGCAAGACCTGTCTTCGACTCGGGAATCAGCTCCGCTACGCGTACGAAATCCGTGGCGGCCTCGAGATACCGGGTCTCCTCCATGGCCTTATTGGCTTTCTCATAGATTTCGACCGGATCAATGATCTCGGTCTTGATCTGCCCATCGTCCCCAGCTCGGGATTGCAGAATCATAGGATCCATACGCTCATACCGGCTGACCGGAGGTCGTGTAGTGGCACACGCCGCCAGTGTGGCCAGAAGTAGAATCAGTACGGTTTTCTTCCGAATCATCATATCCCAATCGTGTCTCTCACCATCTATAAAAGCAAGTCGGACGATTGATGCTATTCCTTTATCCCTGTTTTTTCGTATCGGTTTTCTAGACAGGGTACTTGCCAAGCGGCCGATTGAGGCGTATTGGGTAGACATTCGAGAGGCAAGAATGGCGAAGATTCAGGCACGAATATTACGCGGATTCCGCGACTATCTACCGGCGGATATGATTCCACGGCGGGCAATGTTCTCCAAAGTGGAAGATGTATTCCGTATCCACGGCTTCGCTCCTTTGCTGACACCTGCTCTCGAATATAGCGAGTGCTTATTGGGAAAATATGGCGATGAAGGCGATAAGCTTCTCTATCGCTTTGAAGATAATGGTGGCCGAGATATCGCTCTCCGATACGATCTGACGGTTCCCCTGGCACGTATGGTCGCTATGAATGGGGGGCTGACATTGCCCTTCAAGCGATACCAGATCGCGCCCGTATGGCGGGCGGAGAAGCCCGGTCGTGGACGGTTCCGTGAGTTCTTCCAATGCGACGCCGACATCATCGGCGCGGCGGGCCCCGATGCAGAAGTAGAAATTCTCTCCGTTGGTGTTGGAATTCTGAAGGCTCTCCATGTGGGCGGCTTCACCATCTCCATGAATCATCGTGGCGTCTTTGATGGCTTGCTGGCTGGGATTGGTGTGGAGGATCCAGAGAAGAAAGCCGAAGTGATTCGGACCCTGGATAAGCTTGATAAAATTGGCCAGGAGCGGGTGATGGAGATTCTCGCGTCGGAGGTGGGCTTGCCCGCATCCAGCTTAGAGCGGATCGCCGAATTCCTGTCTCTGGAGGACGGTGATCTGGACGCAGCGAAGACCTTCTTCGATGGCGATGAGGTTGCCATTGCGGCGCTGGATTCCATGGCTTCTACCTTGTCGCTGGCCCAGGAGATGGGCATTGGCGACCATCTGGAGGTCCGTTTATCCATCGCTCGCGGTCTTGATTATTATACGGGGCTTATCTACGAGACGACACTCACCGCCTTGCCCGATATCGGCAGCGTGATGAGCGGCGGCCGTTACGATGGCTTGATGAGCATGTTTGGAGCACCGGCCCATGCGGCCGTGGGGATCTCTCTTGGAGTGGACCGACTCTATGCGGCTTTATTGGAATTAGAAGAGATCGAGCGGAAAGAGAGCCCAACGGAGGTGCTGGTGACCGTCTTTGACGAGGAGTCACGGACGGCGGCTTTTCAGTTTACCCACGCGCTACGTGCGGCCGGTGTGGCGGCCGAAGTGCATCTTGGAAATACCAAGAAGTTTGGCAAACAGTTCCGCTATGCGGACAAAAAACAGATCCCCTATGTGGCGATCCTTGGTCCAGACGAGCGGGCCGAGGGGAAGGTTCGTATACGAACGTTGGCCGATGGGAGTGAGCAGCTATTGTCCAACGCCGAAGCGATTCAGACCCTGGCCAGCACCAGTAGCTAGTCTCGGTCAGCGAATTCGGCTCCCCGGGTCGGGCATATTCCATTTCTGTCGTAGGCGTCCCATTGTACCGTCCGCCTCGAGGGATTGTAATGCCGTATTGATGCGCCCGAGAAGTTGCGAGTCGCCTTTTCGTATCGCGATCGCCCAGGGCTCTCGGGTGTAGGGGCCGTCTTCGAGGACACGAAGCCCAGCCTTGCGATTTTGTATGCCGGAGAGGGCCGAATAGTCGCCCACATAGGCAGCACACCGGCCGCTGCGTAGGCAATCATCCACAGCGCCGATCTCGGTCGTGTTCTTTATGATGTATTGGCTGCCCATATACGCGCTAGCCCATTGATGACCGGTTGTGCCCGGATTGGCTACCAGGATGGGCTTTGGGTCGGGATCGACCGGCATGTCCGACAGGGTCCGCCAGGATCTCTGGGCACCCACCAGAAGGCTGACACCATCGACCGTATACGGCGTACTGAAAGAAACCCGTTTTTGTCGCGCCTTCGTTACGGAGAATTGGAAGATGCTGCAATCTGCTGTTCCTTGCTCGAGTGCTCGGAAGCGCTGCTGTACGGGGTTATTCTGTTTCCCCGACAGGTCCAGTTTCATAGGGCAGCCCATTGTCGAAAGGACAGCCTCTATGACTTCTCCTTCGAATCCACCGGGTCGTTTATCCTCTTCCCAGATCAGAGCCGGAGGCTCAACGATACCGGGGAATCCAATGTAGATTCGTGGACAATCGTTCGAGGAGGATTTTGTGTTCCGCGTCTGCGCATACAGGGATGCGACGATGGCGATTACAAGACTGGCAGATACTACAAAGACGAGACTTCTTTGCATCGCGGACCTCCCGTGGGCGATCGATTATGCCTCCACTCGTCTTGCCCTGCAAGGGCTGTTTAACCGACGCTTCGCCCAATCAGGGAAGCATTCCTCCATCGACCCATTTTACGATCAGATCCAGCTCCTGGGCCGTCAAAGTGTACGACGCGTAATAGACCGCCTCGGGGAGCCCTCCGACCCAGTTATAGACCAATTCTGACCAGGGAGGGGGCATCGGATGGCTTGTGCTCATGACCCGTTCCTTGAGACATGCACCCAGATACCAGGGAGACACGGAGGAGCAGGCATTGGAGGAGGGAGAGGTGTTCGTTAAGAGCTCATAGTTACCTACGAATTTGTAGACATTGCCGCCCGCGCTCTGCCCAGGGGTATGGCATGGATTACATTTGTTGATGAGCACCTGAGTGTTCAACTCGTTGAAGGTGACGATACAAGCCGGAGAGGTTTCCTCGCTGCAGCTTCCTGTGGCCGGATCACATACCCCGGTTATGCAAGGGTCCGGATTGGAGCAATCGATGGGCTGAAAGACACAACCACCCTGGGCCGCGTTACAGAAGTCCGTGGTACATAGATTGGAATCGTCACAGATCAAGGTTTCGTTTTTACACGCGCCCGTGTCGTCGCATGTGTCGGTAGTACAGGGGTTCCCATCGTTACAGATGGCGGCGTCATTTACGCAGATACCTGTGTTGCTATCGCAATAATCCGAGGTGCAGTCTTTTCCATCGTCACAGTTCTTAGGCCCGCCCGCGTTACAGATACTCGCGACGCAGAAGTCGTTTTCTGTGCATAGATTCCCGTCCTCACAGGCGGTGCCTTCGGGCGCGACATCCTCGACACAGATACCCCAATCCGCACGGCATACATAGGCCTTACAGGGGATGGGGTGGGGGTCACAGACTACCGCTGTTTGCGGGTCGACGGTACATTGGCCGGTGATGCAGCGATGTTTCGCGACGCATTTGTCGATAGAGTCATACACTACGCAGTCCAGATCAGTGCTGCATGGACACGAGGAGTTCAGACAAGAGCTTGGTGGGATATCGGGTAGCCCGGGATCCACCTGGTTGGATAGATCGGGCAGAGTTCCCGGATCGACCGCCGGTTTACCTGGATCGGAGGGCGTACCAAAGTCTTGTTGCCCACTGATAATTACGGAATCATCACTACAGGCCACGAGCCCCATAACGAGAAGAAAAACAAGCGTCAGTTTTGGTCGAGAAATAGGCAAGCAGACGTTCCAGAATTACTCTTCCTGAAGATGCTAGTTGAACCGTGCGCATCCGACAAGACGGACGAACATTTTCGGCGGGAAGCAAAAGGATTCCGAAATCCCAATAGGGCCATCACAACAAAAGAAACGTCTCCTACAAAAAAGATCGTTTTTTTTGGTGTCTCATAACCCTATGTTTAGACAACGAAATCCTCTCGAAAGCGTGAACATAAAAACATTAAGGGTTAGTTGTAAAAACATGAAAAAACAATGGGTTGTAACGTTTGACAGCTTCTGTTTCGGTGGGGGCGGAAATTTCAGTTTCTGATTGACCGGAAGCGGGTCGAGGTGTACTAGAGACAGCGCGGGTTTCTACAACATTTCATCCTGGTGGCGTTTCGATGTCGAAACTACAGGCACAACCGATCGAACACATCTCTTTGGCAGATGCGTCTGATCTCGGAAGGATGATATTTAAAGCGCGAGATGAGGCGGGAGAATCCGTAGAAAACCTCGCTCGTCGTACACGCATTTCGCAGCGGCTGCTCGTTGCTCTGGAAGCTGGAGATCTTCATAAACTGCCGGCACCAGTCTATGTCCGGGGCTATCTGAAGGCGATCGGAACCGAGCTGGATGTAGATTCCTCGTCCTGGGTAGCAATGCTTGACGATCTTACTCGTGAAACAACCGCTACCAACGATCTTGCTCCTCGGCCGCCACAGGGCATTCGCTGGTCATCGTTCCGCGACCTCTTCGGCGGTTCGGTACGAATCAGCCATGTATTGGCGGTACTGCTGGCCATCATCGCGTTCTTCCTTCTCTATTTTGCGCTCGAGGGAGGAGCGGGTTCCGAGGATACAGATAGAGCGAATAAGGAACACCCGGCCCAGACCTTTGATACCCGCCCATACGAACCCTGACGGGGAGGGCGCGCATCAGGACCAGTGCTCCTCCAAGTCTCATGGGATATGATGAATTGGAGGCCGCATACGTGTCGTTGGGTGCCGGGCTCTGAGGAATAGGCGAAGCATTGACCCAGGGAATCGACAAAGACCACGCCCGGATACGCATGTTGGCGCAAACCGTACTTCGGTTTCAGCGACGTGGGGCCAGGGCGCATATTCGGCATTTGTTGAAGAAACAACATCCGGCCGATGTGGCCAAGATGCTTATGGAGCTGCCGGTGCCATTGCGCGGGGAGATGATACTCCTGGCGGGATCGCCCGATATGCAAGCGGACGTCTTATCGGAGCTTGATGCAGAGGTCGCCGGTCGAATCATTAGCATGCTGGAACCCGAAGCCGTCGTGATTCGGATTATCGAAGGAATGAGCAGCGACGATGCGGCTGCCTTATTACGTACCTTTCCAGAAGATGAGCGTGCACGGCTTCTGGGGTTGATGCGGAACGAGGAATCGGAAGATGTAGAAGGTCTGTTGACGTATCGTACGGACACCGCCGGGGCCATGATGACGCCGGATATCTTCAGCCTTCAGGAAGGTGTGACGGTAGAAGAGGCAATTCGAGCCCTACGAGATGCTCGCGAGGCCCGTGAAGCGGAGACTGTGTTCTATATTTTTGTGGTGAATGCATTGGAGCAGCTGGTGGGGGTTATCAGCTTGCGGCAGCTGGTGGTGTCGAACCCCAAGGCACGCCTCGAAGATATTATGGAACGGGAAGTGGTGACCGTAGACGCCGAGACCGATCGAGAAGAGGTCGCGCGCGTTGTTGAGCACTATAACTTCATCGCCGTGCCGGTCGTCGATGAGCAACGCCATCTACTGGGAATTATTACCGTCGATGATGTTCTCGACGTCCTTCGAGAAGAGGCAACGGAAGATCTCTTGCGAATGAGTGGTGCCAGTGATCTGCCGCAACGGGGAACGTCCATCCTTGCGCGACTCCCCGGACGTATCACCTGGATGCTTACAGCAACCTTGGTCGCCTGGGTGATCAGCTGGATTGTGTATGGCTGGGCTCCGGTTCAGGGCAATAGCTCGGATTTTGTCTCGCCGTTGTCCTGGCTTGTTCTATTGCCCATGTTGATCGTGATCTCGATCACCATGGCGATGCAGGCCGCCGCCGTTGCGATCGGGGCTGTAACCCTGGAAACCATACCCACGGACGCCATATGGCCGTATTTCGTTCGGGAGACGGGTGCGGGGATTACGATGGCTGTGGCCTGTGGTGGCTTATCGACCCTGGGGCTCTGGCTTATGTTGGGCTTATCCGTGGCCTGGCCCCTGGGCTTATCGGTGGCGTCCGGTGCGGCTGTGGCGAGTGTTCTGGGGTCTGGTATTCCTCTCTTATTGCATCGTTTCCATCGTGACCCCACCGAGTTGGGTGGGGTTATTGTGATGTGCTTTGCCGCAATTTCCTCCTCTCTTTGTGGTCTCCTCGTGGCCCACGGATTGCAGTGAGCATGGCCAGGATCCCTACGACCGAGGCGAATGGTTATGTCCTTGGACGGATCGATTACCAGGAACGCGACCTGATTCTGCGCGCGGCGGTAGAAGACGAAGGGATCTTATCGTTTCATGCACGGGGGGCACGGGGTAGCTCGCGACGATTTGCGGGCGGAGTCGATGATTTCGTCCCTACGCGGTTTGAATACGTGAAGAAAAAGAAAGGACTCTGCCGCCTGGCGGGTGCTTATCGCCGCACGGTGGCGGAACCCTCGGCTGCGGATCTTGCGGCCTTTGCTGTGCGATCCTATGTGGCGGAGCTTCTATTGGTCGTCGTGGAAGAGGGGCACCCTACACGATTCCCCTTTCGAATTATGGAATGGGTGACGGAAGCCCTGGCCGCGGCGGTACCTACGGAGCAACGACGTGCACGAGCGGGATGGGTGGTCGATCGTGTGCATGTAATTCTTCTGCATCGAGAGGGGCGTCTTCCTGTTCTTGGTAGCTGCTCAAGCTGTGGTGTTGGTCTAGAATCGGTAGAAGACGTATTCTTCACGACAGAGCAAGGGCTTCGTTGTGGCGGCTGTGGGCCGGGCCGGGGAGCCTGGCCGGACTGCCGGATTGATGATCTGGCCATGCTCTGGGGTCTATACGCTGGCGAGCCCTTTTCGGGTGTGCGGGCGTCGAAGCCCCTGCAATCCTGGCTTTTGGGCCTGGTGGACCAGGTGGCAGACAAGTCATTAAAATCAAGGGCTTCTCTACATCAGTTTGTGGGCTGATCTGAGACCGTGGTAGAACCCGTACAATGGTTGAAAACAACGACAATCTGTGCAGCATCGTATCCTCTGAGGTGGGGGAAGATCCGGTCGGCTCGGCAGGGCATTATCGGGGTTTTCTTTTTGTGAGCATTGCGAACCCCTGGAACCGGGATGTGACCTGTTCGAAGCATGCTCCGGAGGGGTTGCAGGCCCTGTCTAAAGAGGCTGAGAAATTGGGGTATCGGTTGATGGGTATGGTCCCTACTGCTGATCTGGAAGAGGGCAGCGCCCGGGTTATCGCCTATAAACGAGAAGGGGATTGGGCTCCGAAATATGACCGCTTCTCTTTCCGTTTACCGACGAGCGGTGTCCTGGGGCTATTACAAAGCCTCTGTGAGGGTGGTGAGCCTACGGTCGACGCGGAACCCCCTTTCGATGGAAGGGAGCTCTTTGTCTGTACCCATGGTAGTCGCGATCTCTGTTGCGCACGGTTTGGGGTTGTTGCTCATCGCTATCTGACGGAGCAGGTGGCGTCGCGTCCGGATGTACGGGTCTACCGATGTAGCCATACGGGTGGTCACCGCTTCGCCCCAACGCTGATCGATCTTCCCCATGGTGTGTATTGGGGCCGCATGGACGAAGCTGCTTTGAGCAACCTGTTGAACCGGGGAACGCCGAGCGCATTGCAGGATTGTTTTCGGGGCTGGTCCGGCAGCACACCGCGAGGTCAGATCGTAGATAGGGCGATGTGGTTGGAGCGAGGCTGGTCCTGGTTGGACACCTCGAGACAAATGGAGGTCGTTGGAGGAACCGAAGAGAGCTACCCGGTGCAACTCCGTTACCGAGACGAGGGCGGGGAGGTAGAGACGGTTATCTCTCGAGTCGAGCGTCGCGATACGGTAGAGACCTTATTGCGTACGGGAGATGATTCTCGTATGCCGGCCCACCGGTATCGTGTCGTAGACGAGGCCGGTGTTATTTAGCCTGGAAGACCCTGCCCTTGGCAGAGGCGCTGGGGATGGGTAGAATCCGGGGTATGGTTGGTTTCGGGATACCACGTTGGTTGGGTTTGGTTGTGCTCTCTATGGGGCTCGCGTGTGGTGGATCCAGCAAGACGGCGACAGAGCCGGTCGACGCCTCTTCCACCGATAGTAGTGAGATCGAGGAGACGAGTGTGTCCGATGTACAGGAGGTCGCGGGGGAGGACACGTCCGAACCCGTCCCCGAGGCGATACCGGGTCTTGCGCAGGGCTATATGCCGGGCGGTTTCCTGGCCACCTATCATGACGGGGATCTGGAGACCCCCGATTCGGAACATGGCCCCGAATTCATGGCTCGGCTCGAACCGGAATTAAGCCTTACCAAGACCGACGACGGGTTCCTGGGCTGGAACGAGGGGAAGGTTTTCTCTGCGCATCTACAAGGCGCGATTCAAATTGCGACGGAGGACACCTATACCTTGACGATTATGGCTGCTGATAGCGTGCGCCTGAAGTTACACGACGAAGAGATCCTCTCCGTCTGGGATTATGGAGATGAGTTTACGGCACAGGTCGAACTGCGATTGGGTGTTGGCTGGCACCCCCTGGATATCGTCTTCGCGCGGGATCCCTATCGCGCGCATCTACAGATATGGATAACGGGGGGCGATGGTGTACCTGTCCTTCTGGATGGCGGGCGTATTGGCTATACCGAGGTGCCACTGGAGGAAGAGCCCGAGATGACCATCGAGACGGAGTATATTCGTTTTAAGACAGCTGGTTTTTCGGTTCATACGAATATTCCGGCCCTGGTAGCCCCGATCCTCGATGGGGTAGAGGGGCCGATGGGGACTGGGTATTTCCAGACGGATCACAACAATATTCTGCTCTTAGATTCCCCTGGTACCCATACCCTGGCCTATCGAATGGTGGATCCCTGGGGGCGTGAGCATGTCTCGGAGACAATCGAATTCGAGGTGCCGGACATCCCCGATTACCAGGAAGGTGGGCTTATAGGGTATTACTATGAAGGGCAGAACTTCGATACCTTGCGGGGCTATCGTCTCGACTCGAAGATCCAGTTCCCGGATATGGCCGATAACGATAGCGCCGGCGGCTTTCAGATGAATATCCCCCATAATGTCTTCAGCATCCGCTGGGAAGGGGGGTTGAAGATCGAGGAGGCGGGCTTCTATACCCTATATCTGGGTACCGATGATGGACAACGGCTCTATCTGGATGGGGAACTGGTGGTACATAACTGGACCGCGCATGGAACCCAATATGTGGACGTTACCGTTGAGCTTCTACCGGGCTGGTATCCCCTGAAGGTGGAGATGTATGAAGCCTGGGGAGCGGCGACGGCCTATCTGGAGTGGGCCGGACCGAATATCCCCCGCGAGGTGATCCCGTCCGAAAATCTTGGTCGGGTCGTACCGGAGCAGGATTCTGGTGTTCCGGAATTCGAAGATGTCTATTCGGTGTTATCCGGCGGTGTGCAGATATTGTACTGGACGAATAATAAACTAGCCGGGGCCGAGATGGTTATCCATTGGCCCGAGCCGGAAGAGCCCGACCCAGAAATGGAGTGGGTACCGGAAGAGGCGGTGTCGATCGACGTTTTGGCGACGGGTGGATCCTATACCCTGGGCGTTTTGCCCGAGCAGGGGGTCGACGTGGAGATACGTCTTGTGGACGGCCAGGGGCAGGCTGGCGCCTGGCAAACAGTGCATGTTCCCTAGGGCCTAACCGAAGAGTGGAAGATCTTCCACATTCAAGGGGAACTGCTGACTTAGCTCTGTATCGAGGATCCCTGCGTGGCTGCGGAGGGCACGATGTACATGCGCCGGCGTGATACGAAGCCCGGTTTCGGATGGTTCAAAGGTGTTCGGGTCGACATAGAAGGGCGCGTGATAGTCGTCGGTGATACCAAGCACGCGGTTTCCGACGATTCCTGGCCCCATCAGCATCGCGCTGGTGATAGACCAATGGTCTTTCCCATTTCCGGCGTTATAACCCGGTGTGCGACCAAAGTCTGACGACACCATGACGACGACCTGGTCCGCGACGCCCTGACGGGCCGCTTCTTCCATGAGAAAGTCCACGCCTTCCAGGAGCAGCTGTAACCGCGGGAAATGGGTGGCGTCGTGGTTGCCATGCGTATCAAACCCACCGATGGACAGGTTCGCCGAAATAGCGATTCCAGCCTTATAGGCCGCGATGGCGACCTGGGCCTGCCGTTTCAAGTTGTTTCCACTGTTGTCTAACGGGGGAAGGTAATCGGTAAGTTGTTTCAGCTCGTTTCCTCCCACCCGGGCTGTATGCAGCATATCCATGGAGTGGTTGAGGTTGGGGAGCCGCTGTTTCTGTTGTTGGCGTTCGAATCGCGCGGCCCGGGCCTGTGCAATTCGCTCTACGGTCGACTCCGTGTGAAAGAGTCGCTCTTCGTTATCCGCCGCGATTCGATTGGGAAAGGCCAGCTCGGCCAGGACATTGGTGTCGCCCACGCGGGTCGGGGCCACCAGGCCTGCAGTATAGTCGTAGCCACCCGAGCTGATGAAAGCCATGGGCTTTTGGGGCGCGTACACGCCAGCTACCAGGGCGGCAAAGGAAGGGTGCCCTTCGCGCAGCGAGCCGCTCCAAACGTTGCGTGTGCCACTATCATGACCGTTGGTAGAGGTGTCGAGTCCGTTGATGATCAGCAGTTGCGAATAGTACTTTTCAAAGAAGGCCTGGTGCCCTTCGACGGGGGCGTAGCGGATTTGGCCAATCTCTCCGATCTCGTCCTTGAAGAACATATTGAGAGGAGCCTCTTCTTCTTCATTTACCCGCCCCTTGGGGTCGCATAGGCTGGTGGGGTCCCATCCGCCACTGGCGTGGACCATAACCCACAACGGACCCGTATATGGGTCGGCTTCACTGGCATGGGCCATATTCAGAAAACGCAGGGGGCCAGCGACCGAGAGGCCGCTGATCGCTGCAAGTTTTAGAAAATCTCTACGCTCCATGCTTCCACCTATTGGTACAGCAAGCGATAATCGCTGAGGAGATAACTCAAAACGGCCATCCAGGACCGGATGGTATAATCCGGGTCGGCCGAGATACGACGGTTCTCACTTAGGGTCTGACCACTCCAATAATCGACTGTAGACGAGCAACGCCAGTCGACATTTACGCTCACCGTGTCGTCGCTGATCGCCTGCAACCCTTCTTTACGGGTCTCATAGAAGAGGTCGTAGGTGTGTTGGATTTCCGGGTCATCCAGACTCAACTGTTCGCCTAGGAGCTGCGCATGCAGATGGCGAATGTTTTCTCGAATCGATAGTTGGGCCTGCGGAATCGGGAAACCATTTTCGTCGTCGGGTACATAGCTTGGCTCGACGAAGGGGAATAGATGGCGGTCATGGCGAAGCAGGCTGAAGTCCCGCCCTACGGAGAGACACGCGACCTCACCAGCCATCCGTTGTTGTACCGCTACGATAAGACCATTGGGATCGGTGATTCGGCCGATCACATCGTCGGAGTCGATTCCACCGTAGAAGATTCGATACCGGTTATTGACTACGAGATTATCCGGGGAGGTGCGGTTGTTTCGCCAGGGGAACCCAATGACGGCCGTAAGACGGCGGTTGAGTTGTTCCGGCGTGGCCAGGCGGCCCGTACCTAGATCTTTGAGTTCGATCATCCGCACATCGTCGAGCTCGAAGTCGATATTCTTGGCACGGAACCAGGGGCTCATAATCAAGGCCTTGGCTACCGTCTTGATATTATAATTGGAGCCAGCGAAATCTTCTCGGATGGACGAGAATAGTTCGTCCTGGGAATCGTAGGTCGCCATAAGCTCCGCGTAGATCTCCGTCTCCTCCTCACTGGGCGGCCGGGCGGGCGTCAGGCCCGTTAAGCCTTTGAAGAGGGTGTGGATGGTGGAGGTCATAAAGCGCTCGTCAGAGGCGATACGATGGGCGACCCATTGCAGGCTCTGGTAGCGCTCGGGGTAGGGCATCGCTTCTTCGCCGTAGCCCGGCGGTAACATATCACCATGCCAGCCCTCGTCCGGCGGTCGGTATCGGCCCGCAGCGTCCCAGTTCTGGAATCCACCGGCTAGAGGATCGATTACGTCGTGGCAGACGGCGCAGTCGGCGTTGAACATGGTGGGGTTATGTTCCTGAATTGACGTGGGATCGATAGGGCGTTGGGCCAACTTCATCACGTCTGTGGCCAGGAAGAAGCTGAAGAGGATACGGGAACGGTGCCGGTTTACGTTGGTGTCCGTCGTCGGAAAACGATTGAGGAACATGCTGGATGTAAGAACACCAGCATGGGGAATTCCTGGTAACTGGACGGAATGGAATTCGTTCTCATCGGTGATGTTCTCGAAGGTCACCTGATCCTCGACCCCATAGCTGATGGCCGAGAAGGGATTCACCACCATATAGTCGGCGGTGACCACTTCGTGGAAGGGGTGGTCGTGTCGTGCGATATAGGCGATGAGCTCCAACGCTTCCTGGCCGACGGCTCGATTGGCGTGCAATTGACCGAGGGTCATTATATTGGCCGGATGCATAGGCTCTTCGGCGTCGTACCAGCGTCGATTGGGATAATCGGTACCGTCCAGCAGGTTCGACGCGCGGTTACCCGTAATATAACGGTCCGTCAGGAAGAGGTCGTTATAGACCTCCTTAAGCCATTCGTAGAAGCCTTCCTCATTCAGGAGATCGTCGAGCAGAGGTTCTAGAGCCGCGAACCCACCCACCTTCAGATAGGAGCGCTCTTCTACGGTCGGCAGCCGACCTGCGAGTAGAAGGGTCGCCTGACGGAATGTTTCGTAAGGGCCCGCCAACTCTACCCCTTCAAAGAAGGCATCGGCGGGGACATCGTCGGGCACGCAATCGATGGGATTCTCGAACCGGAAGATCAGCTCTTGAAGCGCCGCATATTCCGGACTATCCGCGGTGATGATTTCGCCACCGGCATGGTCGATCTGGTTGGTAGGCTTGAGCAAAAGGATTGATTCGCCATCGTATTGATACGAGGCTACATCACGAAGCGCCTCCAGATTATGCTCCAGGAAGCCCGTTATGGCCGAATACTGCAGCACCATCTTGGTGTCTTTGGCCGCCCCCTGGCTATTATGACAGGCGATGCACTTTGTGCTCATCAGCGGAGCCCACAGTTCCGAGATGAAGAAATCTTCAAGGGTTACGCACGGGGCACTGGGGTCGACCGGATCGGTTGGGTCGGTCGGATCGATGGGGTCGTTCGGATCGGCTGGATCCGGCAGACTGGTGTCTAGCTCGGACGACGCATCCTCCGGCGTAAAATTCACATGTTCCATCTGACAGCCTGCAACGAGCACAGACATGATCAGCAATAGGAAACCCGCTCTATAACCACCAACCCGAACCATTCATACGACCTCGACGTGCAAAAGTATGCGCTGCCAGCGCTTTGCATGTCAATGGAACAATCGGTTTTTTACCGATAAACCTTGAGTAATTGTTGGCATTTACTGTTTTGATCTTTCTCATCGAGACGACTGGTGAAACTGTATCGGGTTCGATATGATGGTGGTTGTTCGCTTAAGGCGTAACGATAGGAATCTGGCTCGAAAGAAACTTCGTGTAGGGCAGCTCATGAAAGACACTGCGATTTGGAACGTGCGTTTGGAGAGATGGGGGCGATGGCTTCTACCACTCATTCTGGTGGGGATCTTTACCTGCTCACAGCAGGTCGTGGAGGTGCCCGATACGACGACAAAAGATACAGGCCCGTCAGATGCGCAGGCCAGTGATACGTCGGAGACGAGTGGCACGGACGATGGGGATAGTACTCCAGCGGATAATCTGGTGGTTCTGGATGCTGTAGCGGCCACGATGGAGAAGAACTGTCAGAACACGGGGGAGGGATTTGCCTGTGATGGCCGGTATATCTTCCACGACAAAGGGGATGACTATGTGGTCAACTTCTCTGCGTCCCTGGTGATCCAGTCTGGATTGTTGAACCCGGAGCCCGCGGAGGCACCGGAATCACTTGTGTCGATGATCGAGGGGCGGTACTGGGATGAAGTCGGGGGCGCCCCGGCGGGTATGAATGTTCAGTTTCTGGTGACGGTCGCTGGCGCCCGTACCCAATCCGACACAGGAACTCTGATCATCAATGGCGAGCAATTTTCTGTCGACGAGACCTTGAGCCTGAAAGATCTTGGAAATCTTCATCTCATCGCGCAAAGCCGTTTTGGGGTCGCCCTGAGCCAGATCCCTCTGGAACTTGGTTGCATGGCGTCCCAGAACTCATCCTTGAATCTTCTACACAATGCCGCCCTATTTGGTGGTCTATTATTGCCCTGGCAGACGGCCCTCAAATACCTGGTCTGGGACGATACGGTCCGCAGTCCGTATACAGCCAATAACCATCTCTTCGAGGGGGGGGAGGACCCGGAGTTAAACCAGAATGGCGGGGAAGAAAACAACCCGGGCATTGTGCCCTCAGTGCAGCAAAGTTGCACCTACTTCGCGCCCGAGATCAATATGGCTGATCCCGAGGGCAACCTCAGCTGGCCGCAGTGGAACCACCCGGTGGCCCTGGTCTTCTCCCATGTGCATCCGATGCCCATGGCCATTGGGATCTTTCCCTTCGAGATGCCCACCGAGGAACAGCTCAACGGCTTCAACGGAGGTATGAATATCGGCGCCAACGACGCCAGCGTGCAAAGCGACTCGGACGCGACCTTTATCGAAGATTGTTCGGGAGCCTGCGGGCAGGGCTGTCATAATGAAAATTGTACCATCGAGGTAGAGAACACCTGTGGTGAGACACCCGGCGAATTCAAGCAGATGATTACGGTGCGGTGCGAGACCCATAGCCTGTGCGAGAGCAGTGATAGCTGTATTCAGAAATGTAACCTGGCCGCGGCGGGCCTTGCCGAGGACGCCCTGGAGGGGGTGCAGAGTTTTGCCGCCAGTGGTTGCCGGGCCCGCTGCTTGAAGGAGGCCTGTTTCGGAGCGGAGGCTCCCGACTCTCTGGAGAAGTGTATACGACTTCTATTTGGTGGCACGGGCGCAGTGGCCAATTCCAATGTCCCACCCGAAGAAACCCTCGTGGAATATACCGAGACCGTTACATATAGCAGTTCCAACGATAGTGAGGGTGCGGACGGGATGAGCTCAGAGCTGGGGACCTTACCCGATGCGTTGGTGGAGGCCTGTTGTGAACAATGCGACGATGGTCTGGCTTGTACTCTGGATTGCCACGAGCAGACAGGTACTTGTCTAGAGGCTAACGACCCGAATCGACTGCAGGACAGTCTCTGTGTCCAGGATGACAACCCCTGCACGGAGAGAGTCTGTAAGGGTGAAGGTACAGGCGGGGCCAATGACGGCTGCCGGACCGAAAATAAAGATGGGGAACCCTGTGGTGATGACGATCTATGCAATGGAGCGGAGGTTTGTTCGGCCGGAGCATGTGAAGCGAGTGATCCGGTGGTATGTCCCCCGAGCTCTTCCCCGTGTACAAGCAGTTTTTGCGTTCCAAGCACCGGCGACTGCATTGAGGAAGAGCTAGAGGACTCCGAGCCCTGTGATGACAATAACGTCTGTACCGAGGGAGACGAATGTGTCGGGGGGGCATGTGTGGGTGACGAAGAGGGTTGCAATGACGACAAATTCTGCACCGAAGATTCCTGCGATCCAGTGACTGGTTGCAACTATACCATCCAAGATGGCACCTGCGAGATCGACGACGAATGCTATTGGGCCGCGGAGTCTGATCCCAACGATTCGTGCTATATCTGCAATCCGTCGGTTAGCAAAACGGAATGGACCCAGGAATTCTATCCCTGTCCGGAGGATTAATTTTTCGTCAGCACATTTGATAGAAGCTGGACCAGCAGCCGGATATCGCTGAAGCGCTCCGCCAGGGACGGGCTCCCCTCGGGGGCCTCGTCGGTGGACGCACCCCGCTCGGTGCAGCGTTGGATCCGCTCGCCCACCCTCTGTCGAATCTCGTCGGCGTCGGGTTGGCTGGCGAGTTCGCAGGCTGCTTCCGCCAGAGCGGCGAAATGGCCCGCCAGGGGATTTTGCAAGCCCTCGCTGATGAGCTGGGCCTCGTCGGCCAGGCGGCGGGCCTCGTCGAGCTGGTCGTCGAAGGCTAAAACGGCACCCAATAGGGCCAGATGGGTCACCAGGGAGGGTTTGTCGCCCATATCCCGAAAGAGGGCGACGGCCTGGCGGTAGGGGTCCTGGGCCCCCGTGGCGTCTCCCTGGCTCAGATAGAGGGTGCCCATGGAGGCCAGGGCATGGTTTTTAGACATTCCCAGCTGTTCGGTTATCAACAAGGCCTCCGATAAGGCCTCCTCGGCCTCGGCCCAGCGTTCCTGCTGGGTATAGAGGCTGGCCAGATTGCGCAGGTTTACGGAAACCAGCCATAGGTTGCCCTGGGCTCGTTGCAGATCTAAGGCCATTTGCAGATAGGTCTCGGCCTGGACGAAGTCCCCTTTCTCTATGGCGAATATGCCCAGATTGGCGTTCAAGATCCCCTGGGCGGCGGTGTCCGCGGCCTCTTCGGCCAGGGCCAGGCCCGCCTTGAGATCGGCTTCGACCTGGGCGGGCTGGCCGCGCCACCATTGCAAAATACCCCGATCGCCGGTGAGCAGGGCCTCCAGGCCCGGGTTCTGGGCGTCTTTGGCCGCGTCGATGCCTCGTTCCGCGGCCTCAAAGGCCTGGTCGATACGACCAAGATTGCGGCATAGCACCCCCTGAAATTTCGACATACGGGCCACCAGGGTGGGATCCAACGCGGGCGCGGTCACCAGGGTCTCTTCGAGGATCTCCAGATAGCCAGCGTAGGGGCCGCGATTCAACGCCACGGGTTCAAAGGCCAGCAGGGCCCGGGCCGCCTGTTCGGGTTGGGTGCTCAGGAAGCGCTCGTGGATGACCACCAGATTCTCCAGCTCGGCGTTGAGGCGGTGGCTTTTTTCGACCCCGCCATGGTGGCTGATGCCCTTGGACAGGTCTTCGCATGTGTGAAGATAGTAGTCCGCGTGGCGTTGGGAGGCCGCGTCGAGGAGCGCCTGCTCCACCAGTCGCTCCAGGGCGTATTCGCGGATGCTCTCGTACATATAAAAGCGTGGCTCTTCGGGTAGCTCGCGCACTTCCCGGGTCTTGAGCAGGGATTTGTCGCGCAGGGATTGAAGGGTATCGAGAACCCAGGGATCGTCGTCGAAGTCGGACAGGTCGATGATGGTCTCGGCCGCGTCGAGAAAGAAGCCCCCTTTGAAGATGGCGCATTGGGCGAGAGCGCTGCGCTCATGGGGTTCCAGCAGGTCCCAGGACCAGTCGATCATACCGCGCAGGGTCGCCTGGCGGCTGCCGGCGCGAGTGCGTTTGCCCTTGAGGAGTTTGAAGCGTTGGCTCAAGCGGTCCAGCAGCTTTTTCGGTGGTAGGACCACAACCCGGGCGGCGGCCAATTCCAGGGCCAGGGGGATGCCGTCCAGGCGTTCAACGATCTGGCGAATAAGCCGTCGATCTTCGGACTCAAGCCGAAAGGAGGGCCGGGCGGCGCGGGCTCGTTCAATGAATAGCTCCACTCCGGATTCGGGGTCGAGGGGTTCTACCTCGTAGACATGTTCACCATCGATACGAAGGCGCTCACGGGTGGTGATCAGAAAACGAGCCCCTGGGGCGACCGATAGCCACGCCCCGAGAGTCTCCTCGGCGGTGTTGGTCACCTGTTCGAAATTGTCGAGGATCAACAGGATCCGACCGCGGCCGGCGATGGCGTCCCCGAGACGTTGGATATTATTTTCGAGATCCCCGCCCGTCAGCGGGACTTGCAGGGTGTTGGCCACCATGTCCAGCACGCCCACGAGGCTACGTGCATCGGAAAGGTCACAGAACCAGACGCCCCCTTCTTCACTATAGGCGTCGAGATGTACGGCGCCATAGCGGGTGCATAATCGTGTCTTCCCGAGCCCACCGACACCGAGCAAGGTGACCAGCCGGGCCCCCTCTGTGAAGAGGTCCTCTACCTTCTGGAGGTCGGCCTGGCGCCCAACAAAGCTGGTGGGGTGATCCTGCAGATTTGTTTTTCGTGCATCCAGGGTCCGGGGTGGGGGAAAGGAACGTTCCTTGAACTCGTCTAGCTTGATTTCCACCAGATGCTGTACATGTTCCAGGCCTTTGAGGCGATGTTGGCCCAGATCCGCACCTTTTGCGTCGATACTCTCATGGACCGTATCCCATACGGTGCCGGTCACCAGGATCTGCCCTCCGTGGGCGGCGCTGGCGACTCGCGCGGCGCGGTTTACGCTGGGGCCAAAGTAATCCATACGACCCGTGGTGGGGTCGGTTCGGCATAGAGGCTCCCCAAGATGCACCCCCATGCGCACGCGTAGACCTCGAATGCCTGGGGCTTCGCTGGCTTCGGGGCGAGCCAGCAGGGCCTCGGACCAGGGGGCAGCCTGTAACGCTCGCTGAGCGGTAATACACCAGTTTACGGCGCGGACGGGCGAAGAGAAGGCTACCATGAAGGCGTCGCCCTCGGTCTTCACCTCGTAACCCATATGTTCGTCGATGAGCTCGCGCATCAGCTTCTGGTGGGTCTGAAGCGCTTGCTCCATCATCTGGGTAGAGGCTTCCCATAATTCGGTTGAGCCTTCGATATCGGTGAAGACCAGAGTGACGAGCCCCATGGGGGCTTCATCGGTCGATATGGTCGGTTTCTTTCGTGGCACGGTTGGCGGTTTCAGCGGTGTTCGAACGGTGACCTCCTCCAGGCTGTCCTGGAGGGCGTCGGCGGTCTTCTGGATCCGGTCGATGAAATCGGCGACATTGGCGGGCCGGTTCGCGATCTTCTTTTGCAGCATCGTCTCGTAGAGGGAGATGAGCTCGGGGATGGGATCCACACCGCAGGCCAGAGGGCTGGGAAGAGCGGGTATAGGCTGTTGAATATGAGCCATCAGGACGGCCATCATATCCTTCGCTTCGTACGGAGGAGAGCCTGTAAGCATCTCGTGTAGAATGCAGCCGAGGGCGTAGATGTCGGTGCGAGAGTCTACATCTTTGCCGGAGATCTGCTCGGGCGCCATGTAGATCGGGGTACCCACCACGATACCTGTGGCTGTGAGCTGGCCTGTCCCTGCGCTATTGTCCATCTTCGCGATCCCGAAATCCATGACCTTCACGAAGACCTCTCCGCCGGGGAGGGTGGTGAGAAAGATGTTCTCTGGTTTGAGATCGCGATGCACCAGCTTCAGGGGCTCGGCCTCGGCCAGGGCCTGGGCGATCTGTTTGAACAGCTCCATCGCTTCATGGGGCGAGACCGGGCCACCCGTATTCAGTCGATCTTCGAGGGTCTGGCCATGTAATAACTCCATCGCAATGAAGGGCATGTCGGTATCGTCGTCTACGCCGAAATCGTAGAGACGCACAACATGGGGGTTGTTCAGTTGGCTGGCCGCCTTGGCTTCCCGGTAGAAGCGAGCCACGCGTTTTGAATCCTTCAAGGATTCGGGGTGAAGCACTTTAAGGGCGACCTCCCGATCGATGCTGGTCTGTACGGCCACGTAGACTTTGCCCATACCACCTTCGCCAAGGAGTCGCTTGATCTCGTAGCGCTTGGAGAAGACCTTGCCCACCAGGGGATCTTCGGCTTTGCGGTCATGAAACCGACCCAGCACGGTTGGCACACCATCTTGCGGACAGATGTCTTCGGACATCGTCGAATCACAAATAGGACAGTATCTTTCGCTTCCTGCCACGATGGTTTCCCGTTCAAACCCTTTCTTCAGTGGCTACACAGAATTTCTCGCGTGCGCAAGCGCGCGAGGGAAATACAGAGCCTGTACATCGACCAGCCGTCGTATAGAACCCCGAACCATAGCCTGGTTTCATAAGGGGCTTAATGGGTGTTCTGCAGGGATTGATCCCAGGCGGCCTGGGCTGAGAAGCCGTGTTCTTCCAGGCCGGGAATAATCACTTGTTCGATGGTGTCGAAAAAGAGAGCCCGGGCGTCGTTACCATCGCAGACGCCGACGCTAGTGGCGGCTTCGCTCGGTGGTGTTGTAACGGGGAGGTGGGCGAGCTCGTGCTCGCGTACATGACGAAAGGCCGCGACCAGATAGTCGCTCAGGCGCGCTTTCATATCGGCCGGAATATCGTTGGATATCTCGCGCAGAACATTCCACCCGAAACGAGCGTGTTGGACCTCGTCAGCCAGGATGGTCTTGAGGGTTTCTTTCATTTCCGGCGGGCCCACTTCTTCCTGCTCGGCGCGGATCAGGGAAACCGCCACAGTCTCGCTAAGACAGGAGATGCTGAGAAGGTTTCGGAGAAATCCTTCCAGGGGTGGGGCGTCGGGATGATCCGGAACATCGGCCAGGGCCGGTATTTCGGCTACCGCTTCTCCACCGAGGGCATGTACCATCGCCGCGCATTGGGCCCCATGGCTTAGCTCTTCCTGGATCATCTGGGCGACACTATGCTGCCACTCCGGAGCCAGTCCGGCTTTCATCATCTGGGGGATTAATGCTGCGAAGACACGGGCCGAGATGTGCTCGTTAACCATTCGGCCTTTCCAGGTGGCGATAGCTCGCTCTCTATCGAAGCCGTCGAGATCGTACATCTCACTGAGTTCGGGGGCCTGGGCCTGTCCCATGCGACGCAAATCTAAAACTACCATCAGGCGACCTCGGCCGTGAGTCGGAGGATCTGTGAGCCGTCATAGGCTGGAGGCGCGGGTGGGCCCCAGGGTGTGCAGCCGGCCATACCGTAATGGTCGACCATATAATGGCTTCCACAGCAATTTGCGATGGTGTCATTGGACATCCCTGGCGTTGTGCATTCTCCCTCGATACAGGATTGGAATCCATCGCACGGGACCTCGTCGCTACAGTCCGTGCCACTGGGAATCTGCGAAAACTCGCCGGCCCAACAGTCTCCATCTACACAGGTGAGGCCCATTCCCGGACATTCACCGGCTTCATCACAATCGACCTCGGAATCCATGATGCAGGGATTGCAGCCAAGAACGGCGACATTATTGTAGAGCGGTAGGAGCTCTCCGTCTTCACTGGCGGCCATGACCAGTGCATCGCAACACTGCTGCGCAGCGCGTGTCGCGTCGGTTACGGAATGGCAGCGATCTTCGACGCAGCGCGCTCCGTCGGGGCAGGTTGGGTCGTCCTGAGAGCAGGTCTCGGTGAGGGCCACCATACTGATGTCCTGGGCCTGGCATTGTCCGTCGAGGCATACGAGACTGATTCCATCGCATGGCATATCGTCGGAACAGGCGATGTTGGTGGGCTGGAGACAGCTCTGAGCCGTGGATGTGGTGTCCGTCGGTGAACCTTCATCTGGATCCGTATTGCCTTCGTCGGGGGACGCGTCGGTTCCTGTGGAGGTGTCCGTGCCGGTCGCTGTATCCGTGCCGGTCGTTGTATCCGTGCCAGTGGATGTATCCGTCGGTGGGCTAGCGTCGTTGCTGACGACTTCCGTGTTTGTTCCGGTATCGACAGGATCGGCGGGGGCATCACTGCAAGCTGGAAGATAGGCCACCAAAGCCAGACCCGCCAGCGTTGGCACGATCCGTTTCTTGGTTCCCGCTACAACAGATTGTGCGGCCCGTAATGCCTTGAGATGTGTAGTTCTATCCATGCCCAACTCCAATTGAATTAGACATATTGTAGGGTACTTGGGCCAAGGAAACAAAGTGGAAAGAATTTGTCCCCCGCACGGAGCGATTACGCGTGCAGATGGCTACGCTTTCACGGCTCGGTACAGCCTCGATCCATCGTAGACTGGGGGAGCGGGTGGTCCCCATGGAGTGCAACCGGCGTAACTATAATGGTCGACATCAAAATGGCTCTCGCAGCAGCTACTGATGGGCTCGGTGTCTCTCCCCTGCGACGTGCACTTGCCCTCGATACAGGATTGACTCCCATCGCATGGGACCTTGTCGCTACAGTCCTTTTCTGTACGGATCTGCGAATATTCGCCGGCCCAACAGCTCCCCTCTATACAGCTCAGCTCCGTGCTCGGGCACCGGCCGGTATCGCTACAGTCGATGTTTGTATCCATGATACAGGGGTTACATCCAAGAACGGCAATATTGTTGTATAGGTAGCGGACCCTATCGTTATCAGTACTGCGTACGTTACGGATCACCGCATCACAACATTCCTGGGCGGCGCGGATCGCGTCTGTGACCGAATGGCATCGGCCATTGATGCAGCGCGCTCCGTCGGGACAGGTAGGATCTTCCTGGGAACAGGTCTCGGTGTGAGCCACCATACTGATGTCTTGTGCCTGGCATGTTCCATCGACGCATACGAGGTCTATTCCTTGGCAAGGGATCTTGTCGGAACAGGTCATGTTGATGGGCTGCAGACAGCTCTGCGCCGCGGTACCCGCAGTTTTGCTGGTCTGGTTATTGTTCACGACTTCGGTCTTTGATTTGGAGTCGACACGAAGATTCGAAGACGAATTACTACAGGCCGGAAGATAGGCTACGAACGCCAGTCCAGCGAGGGTGGGCATGATTCGTTTCGTTCCACTAACGACGGATTGCGCAGCACGTAGGGCTTTGCGATGTGTTTTTCTATTCATGTTCAATCCAGCTCAGTTGAACCTATTCTAGGGGACATGGCGTTGGCAGACAACGAGGAAAGAGGTTGTCCCCATGGGGGTGCCCCGAAACCCCGTTGGAGAGCTACACTATTACGGTTCCTATCAGTCTGGAACCGTCGTACGCTGGCGGCGCGGGTGGTCCCCATGGAGTGCATCCCGCGAGCCCGAAATGGTTCACTCGGAAATGCTTCTGGCAGCAGATGTCCATAGCGTCGTGGCCAACCGTATTACTGATGAGGCAATCTCCGCTTTGGCAGAAGCCTTCTTCACAAGGGGCTTCCTCGCTGCAGGTCACGCCGACTGGTATTGAGGAGAACTGACCGGCCCAGCATTGGCCATCCACACAATGGAGACCCAGGCCGGTGCAGGTGTCATCTTCGTTACAGGTGAACTCGGTCTCCATATAACAGGGAGTACAGCCGGGCACACCGAGAGCCTCTAAACCCTTTTCGTTGCCCGCCAGGGTGATTTCGTTACAGCAGGCCTGGGCAGCCAGGGTGCTTTCGCCGATCTCGTAGCACTGGTCCTCCACACAAAACGAACCTTCGGGGCACATGGTGGAATCCGACTCGGCACAACCTCCCGGTTCGGATGTAGGATCCATGCTGACGTCCTGTGCATAACAATTGCCTTCAAGACATATCTGCTCGAGGCCGTCGCAGGGGATCTCGTCAGAGCAGGACGTGTTGAGGAGTTGTAGGCAGCCCAGATCGGTCGAAGTTGTCTCCGCGGGGGTGTCGAAAGGGGGTGTGCTGTCGTGTGTCTGATGATCGATAGAGGCCGGCTGATCTCCGGCGATATCCTGGGGCGAGCCTGTGCCTGTGGAGCCACAGCCCGGAAGATAGGCCACTAGAGCCAGCCCTGCGAGAGAGGGCAGGAACTGTCGGCGGGCTCCGGCTACAACCGATTGTGCCGCTCGTAGAGCTTTTCTATGAGTATTTGGCTTCAAGATACGTACCTCATTTGAGTTGGGCTGCGACCTCGTCATAATCGGGCTCTACGCCCGGATTGGGAGCGGTCCACTGGTAGCGAAGAATGCCCTCTTCATCGACGACAAAAACGGCTCGTTGTGCCACCGTATAGCCGGGTAGCCCCGCGAAGTTGGGAAACGCAACATCATAGGCATGGATCGTTGTACGATCATGATCCGAGAGGAGGGGGAAATTCAGTTCGTTTTGTTTAGCAAAAGCGCCAATGGAAAATGGCAGGTCAACGCTGATGCCAAGAACGGTAGCGTTCATTGTGTTGAATCCCGAGAGGGAGTCACGAAAGGTGCACATCTCCTTTTCGCAAACGCCTGTAAACGCGGCGGGATAGAAGGCGAGGACCACTTTTTGCCCACGGAGCCCTGAGAGGGTGATGTTGTCACCATTTGTACTTCGTAGGTCAAAGTCGGGGGCTAAGGCGTTCAGTTCAGGCATACGTTGGGCTCCTTTTTATCCATCATATGGTTTTTGCCATGGAGGTTGATAATTGACCCCAGCTGCAGCAGAAACGCAACTCATAGTTCAAAGAGTTCACAGACGGTGAGAGATCCTGGTAAGAGTCCTCTTATTGCATCTCTTCACGGAGCGAAGCATGACGGAACGACTCTATTACGCGGACTCTCTCCTCCTCGACTTTGACGCCCAGGTTGTAGGGCATGGGGAATGGGATGGTCACCATTCGGTGATATTGAACCGAACCGCCTTCTATCCTGAATCTGGTGGTCAGTTGGGGGATCGTGGAAGCCTTGGTGGCTTGGAGATTCTCGATGTACAGGCGGACGCGAACGGCCAGATCCATCACCTGGTGGCGGGGGAGCTACCCGAAGTCGGCACCCAGTTGTCAGGGGAGATCGAAGCTACGCGCCGTCGGCAACATATGGCTCTGCATACGGGGCAACATATGTTGTCGCGTGCTCTGCTCGATGTGGCGAATGCGCCCACGGTCTCGTCCCGTTTGGGGGAACATAACTGTACAGTTGATGTGTCCGTGGAGGAGCTATCCGAAGAGAAGGCGTGGGAGGCCTGCTCTCTGGTCAATGAGGTGATATCTGAAGACCGCGCGATTCGGGCATATGTACCCGATCCGGCGGTGTTGGCGAGCCTTCCACTGCGGCGGGATCCAAAGGTCGAAAATGAAATCCGGGTTGTGGACGTGGATGGCTTCGATATGAGCCCATGCGGTGGAACCCACTGCCTGTCCACCGCCCAGGTGGGGCTTGTCTATGTTCGGAGTGTCGAGCGCAATAAAGGGGGCGCTCGCGTAAATTTTTCAGCCGGACAACGGGCTCGACTGGAGACCTCTCTGGATGGTCATCGGCTCAAGGCTCTATCCGACCGGTTCAGCTGTGGCCCGGAGGGCGTGAAAGACGCCATCGAAAATATGCAGTCCGCCCTGAAAGAGGCCAATGCCCGCGCGAACCAGATGCAAAAGCTCTACGCGGCTAGCTATGTGGAACGGTTGCTTCAAACCTGCGGCGAGACTGCGAGATTGGTGGCCTCTATCCCGGGAGCGGACCCGGCCCTGCTAAAACAACTTTCCCAGCAGGTCGTGGCGAAACGATCCGACGCTGTTGTTCTCCTGGCCGGTGTGGTCGATGGGAACCGTAATGTTCTAATCGCGCGTGGGGAAAATAGTGATTTCGACTGCGGTCGAATCATGAAGATCCTCGGAGAACAAAATAATGGCCGTGGTGGCGGTCGGCCCGAGCTTGCCCAGGGGCGGATACCCACGGGCGGGAGCTGGGATGATCTGGTGCAGGCCGCGCTGGAGGCCCTGGCTTAGTCTACCAGACCAAGCATCTCCAGATATTCGACTGCGATCGCAGTGAGTTGTTGACCCGCCGTCGCACCGGTCAGATATTCTGCCTGCGTTAG
>MDTE01129045.1_pt1 | contig 38225 bp, 38 predicted proteins | sample 811231 | NCBI WGS metagenome assembly MDTE01 (sample SAMN05326651, study PRJNA326480) | marine metagenome | isolation source: seawater | place: Indian Ocean: Red Sea | collected 2010 | reverse complement strand
CAAATATTTTAGTGACATTATCTGTTGATGATTCAACAGACATTTCAGAATTACATGCGGAGAAAATAAATATAATACTTAATAAGTAAATAAAATCTTTCATAGTTTTTTTTTCAAACATACATTAAAATTACTTTTTTTAACATAATTTTTTAAAAAAGCTTTAAAATTTAATTGATATTTCTAAAAGATTATAGTTTATCTAATATTAGATACTTGTCTGCTTTTTTTATTATTTTTATTAGAGAATGAAATATATTTTATTTTTAATAATAATTTGTAACTATTGTATGGCGCAAAACTCGATAAAACAAATAACATTAGGAGGTGGTTGTTTTTGGTGTATCGAGGCGGCTTTTGAAGATGTTATAGGGGTAGAATCTGTTGTTAGCGGTTTTTCTGGCGGAAGTATTAAAAACCCTTCATATCGAGAAGTAGTAAATGGTAAAACAAATCATGCAGAAGTATGCCAAATAACATATAATTCTGAAATCATTAAAATTGACAATATATTAGAAATATTTTTTCTTGTACACGACCCCACTACACTTAATCGCCAAGGAAATGATATTGGTAGCCATTATCGTTCGATTATATTATATCATTTTGATAGTGAACTTGATGTAATAGAACAAGAAATAGAAAAATATAACAAAGAATATTTTAACAATAATATTGTAACAGAAATACAAAAGTATGAAGCGTTTTATTCAGCTGAAGAATATCATCAACAGTACTATAAAAATAATAACGACCAACCCTATTGTAAAATAGTGATTAAACCTAAATTACAAAAAGCAAGAGAATTACTTAATAAATACTACTGATATTTAAAGCATGAAAATTAAAGATTCTTTCCCTAAAAGGATAATATGTTTAACAGAAGAGTTTGTTGAAACATTGTATTTATTAAATGAGCAAAAAAGAATTATTGGCATTTCAAATTATGCAGTTAGACCAAAACAGGCAAGAAAAGAAAACATTGTTGTTTGTTCTTTTATTAATGCAAATACAGAAAAGATATTAAAATTAAAACCCGATTTAGTTTTAGGTTTTTCTGATATTCAAGCTGATATAGCACAAAGATTAATTAAGCAAGGCGTAAGTGTCTGGATTAATAATTACAGAAGTATAAACGGCATAAAAAAAATGATCAATCAGTTAGGTCTTATTGTTGGTAAATCCAAAGAATCACAAAAGATTGTGAATGATATTGAAAAAAACATAAAAATAATTTTAGATAAAAATTTAAAAAGAAGCAAAAAGCCTAAAGTCTATTTTGAAGAATGGTTTGACCCATTAATAAGTAGTATTAAATGGGTAAGCGAAATAGTTGAAATATGTGGAGGAACTAACTATTGTGAGTCTAAAGATGCTGGATCATTAGCGGAAGACCGTATAATTAAAGACCCTAAAGAGATAGTGGATTTTAACCCTGACATTATACTTGTATCATGGTGTGGTAAAAAATTTAAAAAAGAAAAAATGATTAAAAGAGATGGATGGGATTCTATTAATGCAATAAAAAATAATAATGTTTATGAAATAGATTCTAGTATAATTTTACAACCTGGACCTGCAGCATTAACAGATGGATTAATGATAATCAATAAAATTATTGATGATTGGCACAATAATAAGTAATAGCTGCTATAAACTTTTTCTAAATAATATATACAAGATTGCTCCAGTAAATAATGAAAATACCCCTTTTAAATATTTTAACTCTTCAGCGGGTGGTATAAAATTAGATTCTTGAAGCCACGAAAATACAGCAAACATGATTCCAAAAGCTGATATAAAAAGCCAAATTTCTTTTTTCATATTATTTATTATTTTAATAAAGTTTTAATAACCAACTCCCATTTTTTTATAATTTTTTTCCAATCATACTCTTGACTAAAAGAAATACATTTTTGTGACTCAATAGATAATTTTTCAGGATTATTAATTAAATAAGAAATTTTATTTTCCATTTCTTCAACTGTATTAACAACAAAACCAGCTTTAAGCCAATCATTTGCTCCATAGTCTGAAAATACAAGGCTAGGTACACCGGCTGATGCACATTCTAGTATTACCTTTGGAAAACCTTCAGACCTAGAAGGTAAAACATGTAAATCTATTTTTTCAAATAGCGAGTTAAGTTCTTTATGATTTAATATACCGTGAAAAATAACATTATGAACATCTTTACAATCTTCTTTTGGATTGTGCATTTCATTTCCAGAGCCAACTACATGAAAATTAATTGATGGAAATTTTTTAGCTAGCTTTAAATAAATATTCCAACCTTTAAAAAACAAATTGTTTGCAATTATTATAGCTGAACTTAATCTTTCTTTTTTTCTTTTAGTAAATAAATTTGTTTCAACACCTAAAGGTAGTATAGATTTTTCAAATTTAAACTGATGTAGTTTAAAATTTTCTTTTGCAATAAAGTTGCTTATTGCAAATAGTTTATTGAAAGAATTATAATGATTTTTATATTTTTTATATGTTCCAAAATGTTTAATCGCTTTTTTTAAGTTAGTTTTTGACCCAACAGCTTCTGAAGTACAAAAGGATGGTCGTTTTATAATTCGTAAAAGAAAATCTGTCCACCAAAAAACCTCTCCCTTAGGCAAATATACTACGTCTGACCAAAATATTCCTTTAGCGTATGTAATTAGTCTACTAATTTTATGAGGCCATTTACAAATAAAGATTTTAAAACTTGAAGTTGTTTCTGTTTCATTTTTTTTAAGCCCCATAATACCTATTTCAAATTCATCGGGGTTTAAATATTTTGCAATAGATCTGCAATTTATATTTTGAGCATTAACACTATTAATATATGCTCCTAAAAAAAGACGGATTTTTTTTGGCAAAACTTAGGTTTTTTATTGTAATCTAACCTTAAACTTTTTGTGCCCAGCTATTTCATCTTTATCAAGATTGTTTTTAGGATGATAAACTCCTTTAGGAAAATCTGAAAAAGTATAATTATTACAAGCTCTTGCCAGTGGAACATAATTCGTGGCAGCAGTATTAATAGCTGAAAGAGCTAAGTCAGCTAATGCACCAAATACTCCGCCTGCATTAGTTGAAACACTTGCATCATAAACAATACTTCCATATCTAGAGTATAGTACATTGTTTGATATTGTCGATTTTACAATATATTCTATATCAACTTTAACTTTTGCACCAATAGCATTTTTATCCCACTTGTGTATTATGGTAAATAACGCGACATCAGCCCCAAATACTTCATTGAAAAGAATTAATGGCTGGTTTAAAAATTCTTCAGAGTCGTAAGCACTTTCTTGTTTTAGAATTGCCATAGATAAAAAAGGCGGGACCACATAATATCCGCATTCCGCGATAGGAGTGTTTAGGGTTGAATGAAAGTATTCTTTTGCCTCAACATTAGTACTTCTATTTATTGGAGGCATTATTAGAACAGAAAGAGGCTTTTCTTCGTACATACCTTTATAAGCCTCTTTTTTAGTTAACTTAGAACCGCTGTTACAGCTAAATAACATGATTAGTAGCGGACCTAAAATTAATAAATTTATATTCTTCATTTTTCTAACATTTTTAAAATTCTTGATATAAATATTTTTGATTCTGGGTATAATATCATTTCTTTTTTAAGAAAATCTTTTCCTTTTTCATCATTATTTTCAAGAAGTAAAAAGCCATAATCAGCATATATTCCAGGAGGAACAGTTTTTCTTATCCCTTTTTGATTATTGATGATATCTTCATATGAAAGCTTCAACATTTCCATTGATTCAGTATTGCTTTTTTCAAATAAGAATAGCTTGTTTTAAAATATGAAGTTTTTTTCTTTGAACCCCAAGAGTAAAGCGTCGCTTGTTTAGAGCATGACGACAATAAAAATAACAAGGTGCCAATTATTATATAATTTATTTTCATGGTAGTTGAATAATTCTCGTTTCTTGATTTGCTAGTAAAACTTTTTTACTATAAATTACCTTATCCCTCCAAACAACTTTTAATTCATAAACTCCAGGGTTGACAGAATAAACTGTGCCAGCTGGTCTTTTTTGTTTGTTAGTTGAGTTACGAAGATTCCTATTAACTATTGCTTGAAATGGAGCTTTTTCAACTCCTTTGCTTTTTAAAAATACAGTAACCTCATTATCATACTTGCCATCACTTAACATAGTTGGGCTGAAAAAACTCAAAAAAGCTTGATTTTCTATGCCTGTGCTAGTTGATTTTATTCCTGTGCAAGATGATATTGATATTAAAATCGTGAATAAAAAGATTATTTTTTTCATTTTATTTCTTTTATAACATATTTATTAATTAAGTCCTCATCAGTAATATTTTTGTTAACGCTACCCTCTGTAAAACTCACAAAAGAAAGGTTTTTATCAATTACTGCATCAACGATAATAGAGCCTATTTTTTTACCTGGTAGTTCTACCATCATTCCTGTTTGCGGGTTTTTTATTTTTTTACCTTTTTCGAAAACATTAAATGTATGTCCGCTTGTTATACCCTGTTCTTTCCCTCCTGACATGATTAGTTGACCATCTTGATTAGATAAGAAGTTTGACCTCCATGGTTGCTCCATACAATTATTTATAATATTTTCTACTAACTTTGATATTGCAGCAGAAATAGCTTTATCACTCAATGTTGCATCGTAATCTGCTCTTTCCCCAAGTCCTAAAACGGTTTTATTTGAAGTTACAGCTTCGCCTTTTGCTTCTTCTGAATAAATAATTTCTCCTGAATAAACATCAACCAATCTTAAACTAACTCCAGCTTGAACAGTTTGTGTTTTGCTTCTAGAAAAGGCATTTACATCACCTTCATTTTTTCTACCAAATTCAGTTATGGAGCCAAGAATAAGAAAGTCAGCACCAACTTTAGAAATAACTTCCCCTGATATTTCTTGCTCTTTATTAATTAGTTCAAGATCACTTCTCTCTAGCATTACAAATTTACCTGTAGAGGCAAGTTTTGTAGCTAAAATATCTGAAGCTTGTTTGCTGGTTGGATCATTTTCTTTTTTATAAAAGATTCCTTTTGCATATTGTGTTTCGTTTGAAAATCTTGCAATTGCAACTTTTCTTTTTAGTAGTTTAGCTGGCTCCTGACTTATTGTTTCATCTAGTGTGACTAAATTTTCTGTATTAACGACTTTTTGTGAAGTCGAGCAACTAATTATAAATATTGATAGTATAGTTGCTGCAAATAATTGTTTCATTTTATTATATTTGAAGTAAATATAATAAAATTATGGTAAGAACCTTAAGTATTTTAGCACTGTGTTTTTTTCTTTTTTCATGTGAAAAAAAGGAACAAGTAATTAAAGAAATTGTTTCTAACGACGCACTGGAACAACGTTCTAATTTAATAGATGAGGGATATACAGAGATTGAGGTAAACCCTATAATTAAAGAATCTTGTTATTTTGAAAAATGGGACAAAACAGTTGAAACACCAGTATCAGGCTTATTTGAGTATTATGACGAAAATGATAATTGGGTAGCCTCTATTAATTTTGGCGATGGAGCATGTGATGAATGGGCTACTAAAACGTGGAGCGTTAATTTATTTCCTGAACATCCTGAAGGTTCAGAAACTTTTAGTGTTTTTAAAATTAAATACGACTATAAAAAATAATCACCAATGATTCGGTGTTGGTGTTTTGTATGTTTTCTTTTTTTTCTATCATCTTGCGATAAAAAACCTCAACTTATTGAGTATCATCAAAACAAAAAAAAAATAGAATTATTAATCTATGAGCTAAATACTTTTTTTGTTGATTCAACAAAAAACAGCTCTAAAATATCTAGTTTTTACAGTGATGATTTTTTATTTCACTCTTTTCCAGTAAATTTTAAGAAAGGCGTTACAACAAATAAAACTGATTATATAAACAGTTTTGATTCAATGAAAAATAATGGCATGTCTCTAAGTATTGACCATTGCATTTATCTACCAGGTCTTGACCAGAAAAGTTTTATAATTGATGGTAGTGTTAGATTATATTATGGTGCTACAATGTGCCTAGATACTAATTGTGCGGAGTTTTCTGGATATCAAACAATAAACTTCTTGGAAAATAAAATTTTAGCAGCATGGGAGTGGGCTGATTATGGTGGTGTTCAGCTTGAGTTAAGTAATTAATTACATTATAACTTCTAGTGCTTCATTTAACCTTGTTGAGTAGCATGGAGATAGCTTTTCTCTTTTTAAACTCCATTTTCTGTTATAACCTTGTATAGCAAATCTTACTTTTTCCGTGTTGCTATTGTTATTAATATAGTCCATAGCTATGTTAAGAGAATTTCTTTTTTTTCTATTAATTGTATCAAAAAGATTTAGCTGAATTTGCTTTTCTGGAATTATTTCTCCTACAACTACTCCAGCTTTTTTATATGTACAATCTTTTTTGTAGATATAAGTGAGTAGTCTTATTGCATTTTTAATTATCTCTATGCTATCATTGGTAGGAGTGCCTAGCTGAATAGTTTTTAGTCCATAATATTGTTTGCTCTGTTGTTTGTGACGATTAGTATTAATGAAAACAGTTATTTTATTACAACAACTTTTCTCTTTTCTTAGTTTTTTTGCACACGCATTAGCATAATCACTAACAGCTTCTTTTAGCTCAACAATTGAGTTTATTTCTTTGGCAAACGAGCGAGATGTACAAATGTTTTTTTTTCGAACAGGCTGCACTTCTAAATCAAAGCACTGCACACCTTTTAATTCTTTAATTATTTTTAAACCTCTAACAGTCATATTTCTTTTTATCCAAATTTCGTTTGTTTGACAAAGATCCCAAGCAGTTTTTATATTAATTTTATCAAGCTTTCTTATAGAACCCTTGCCTATACCCCATAATTTACTTACCGGCAACCATTTTAATACTTTTTCAATTTTTTTTTCTTCAGTTAAAACAAAAACACCATTAACTGTATATTTTTTAGCAATATAGTTTGCCACTTTACAAAGAGTTTTTGTTGGTGCCACACCAATAGAAACAGGAATACCTATATTTTTAGCTACCTTTTGCTTTATCATTAATGCTTTTTCAAATGGTGAGCCTACTTTTTTAAAGTTCATAAAAGCTTCATCAATTGAATAAACTTCCATTTCTTTTACTTCTGATTTTATAGTGTTCATCACTCTTTTAGAAAGATCGCCGTATAAAATAAAATTAGTTGAAAATACATGAACATTATTTTGATTCACAAGTTCTTTTATTTTAAAAGCTGGAACCCCCATTTCTATCCCTAACTTTTTTGCCTCGTTACTTCTAGCAATAACACACCCATCATTATTAGATAGCACAATTACTGGCTTGTCATTTAACTTGGGCTGAAATAATCGCTCGCAAGATGCGTAAAAGTTATTGCAATCAACAAGGGCAAGCATTTATAAAGCTTTATGTATTATAAATGTTACTACACCCCATATTTGAAAATCTATATCACTTGTAACTTTAACGGGCTGATAATTTTCATTGGCGGGCATTAGATATAGTTCATTGCTACTTTTTTTAATTCTTTTAACTGTAAACTCGCCGTCTAGAACAGCTAAAACAATACTGTTATTCGTAGGGTCTAATGCTCTATCTACAACCATTACATCACCACTTTTAATATTAGCATCAATCATAGAGTCTCCATTAGCTCTAACACAAAATGTAGCAGCTGGATTTTGAACTAAATAGTCATGTAAATTAAGATCAAGATCTAAATAGTCTTCTGCAGGTGAGGGAAAGCCAGCAGAAACAGAATCTCCATACATAGGCACCTTGTTTAAGCTGGAATTTTCCATAGCGTAAAAAGATAGATTATCATTATTATTTAAAAATTTAAGCTTCATTAGACTATAAAATATGGCCTTAAATTTAATTAAGATTATTTATTTTTTATAGCATAGTTGTGTTTTTTTTACCCTCATAAAAAATAAAATTATTATTTTTATTAAATGAAAAAGATATTATTATTACTATTAGTTATTATAAACAACATATCATTAAGCGCTCAATCATTTAATGGTTTTGCACTTTATAATTCTCAAGGTTCCAACACTACTTATTTAATTGATGAAAATCAAAATATAGCTCATTCTTGGAATTTAAACACGGAGTGTAATTACACGGTGCTTTTAAAAGATAATGGCAATCTTATTAGAGGGACAAAGTATAATAATAATATTCTTGGTGGAGCAGCAGAAGGAGGAAGGGTTCAAGAAATAGCTCCAGATGGTTCAATTGTATGGGACTATATTTACTCAGACGCCAACCATTTGAGTCATCATGATATAACTTTAATAGGTGACAATGTTTTGTTAACAGCGTGGGAGGTGAAAACAATATCTGAGTTGGATGCGTATGGTTATAATAATGCAACATCTAATAAGTGGCCAACACATTTTATTGAACTTGCACCTGACGGGAATGGTGGAGCTAATATTGTATGGGAGTGGCATATTTGGGATCATTTATGCCAAGATATAGACCCAACTAAACCTAATTATGTAGCTAACATTTCGGACCATCCAGAATTAATAGATATTAATATGATCCAAAGTAGTGGCGGACCAGGTGGACCAGGCGGACCGGGTGGACCGGGTGGAAATAATGGCGATTGGTTTCATATTAATGGAGTAGATTATAATGATGAGTTAGATCAAATAGTTTTTTCTTCTCGTCATGCTTCAGAAATATATATTATTGATCATAGCACAACAACTGCCGAGGCTGCAACTAGTTCTGGTGGAAATTCAGGAATGGGAGGAGACATATTATATCGATGGGGAAACCCTTCTAATTACGGTATGTCTGGACCACAGATAATTCCAAGTGCGGTTCATGACTCAAGATGGATACCTAACGATGGTCGTCCAAATAGCGGTTTTTTACAGGTGTTTAATAATAGCGCAATGGGTAATGGTCAGTCAAGTGTTGATGGAATTAAAACCCCAATTGATACTAGTACAGGATATACTTACACAAGAATTCCAGGCCAACCATTTGAGCCTTTAAGTTATACTACAAGGTATGAATGTGCTTATTCAGCTAATGGACAGTCTGCTTCAGATAGAATGTCAAATGGAAACATATTTATAAACGCATCGGGAGGACAAGGTGGAGCGGGGGTGATGTATGAAGTAGATTCTTTAGAAAATATTATTTGGGGTCCATATCCAGCACAATCTCAAAAAGGTTTTCGATATGAGTGTGATCACCCAGGCATTATAGCATTACAGCCTTATATGACTAACACAACAACTACCTCTTGTTTTGATAATACATCAAACACTTTGAATAGTACAAATACTAATAACTTATTAATTTATCCAAATCCAACAAATTCAGATTTTGTTGTTGAATTAACATCACTAAAAAATTCTAGCATAATTATTGAAATATATAATTTATTAGGCAAGAATATTTTTTCTAAAAAAATAAACAGCTTGTCCAGCAGGACAAAAGAGACGTTTAATTTAAAAGGTATGCCAGAAGGGATGTATTTTTTAAAAATTACAGCCAATGATGGTAGATTATACGAAGAAATAATTTCATATATTGAATAAAAATGTTGCGTAAACAAATTTTATTATTTGTTTTGATTTTTTTTCAAAGCACTATCTATGCTCAGTATTCTTTTTATGACACAGATACAGTCAGAGAAGTTAGAATTTATTTTTATGATTCTAATTGGGACGCTTTATTAGACAGTCTTTATATTTTAGGAGATGAACAAAGAATTTTAGCTGATATCTCTATCGATGGTAATTTATATGATAGTGTTGGTGTTAGGTATAAAGGTTTTAGCTCGGTTAGTGTAAATAGAGTAAAAAATCCTTTTAATATAAAATTAGATTATATAATTGATGATCAAAATCATCAAGGAATTAAAAAATTAAAACTCTCAAACGTCATACATGACCCATCATTTGTCAGGGAGATTTTAAGTTATGAAATTGCTCGAAAATATATGCCGGCATCACAAGCTAATTACTGCAACATATTTATTAACGATACATTATGGGGTTTATATAATAACGTTGAATCAGTTAACAAGTCATTTTTAATTAAACATTTTGATAGTAAATACAACACTTTTATTAAAGGAAATCCTGAAAACATAAATATTCAAATAGGCGGTGAAAACTCTAATTTAAGCAACACACATGGTTTAGACACAAACAATTATCAAGCTTATTATGAGATGAAATCAGATCATGGCTGGCAAGAACTTTATAATCTGATCGACACATTAAATAATTTCCCTGATAGTATAAGTAATATTCTTAATATTGATAGGGTATTATGGATGCATGCGTTTAATTATACACTAATAAATTTTGATTCTTATGTTGGATATGCACAAAATTATTACTTGTATAGAGATCTTTCTGGTTTATTTAATCCTATAGTATGGGACTTAAACATGTCATTAGGAAGTTTTCGACTAACTGATGCTTCTCAATTATATTTTAGTGGATTTGATATAAATCAAGCTCAGTATATTGACCCTTTAACTCATCATAATTATATTTCAGTTTCGCCAAGACCCCTGATGACAAATCTTTTTTCTAAATCTAGATTTAGAAAAATGTATATGGCTCATATTAGAACCATTTTAGAAGAAAATATTATTAATCAAGAATATTTTAATAGGGCACAATTTTTTCAGAATTTAATCGATATTCATGTGCAAAATGATACGAATAAATTTTATTCATACACTGATTTCACCAATAATTTAAACAATCAAGTCAATTTAACTTCTTCGATTTGTCCTGGAATTACACAGCTAATGGATGTAAGAGCTAGCTTTTTATCTTCTTACCCTGGATACTCAGGAGAGCCTACTATTTCTAATATCACTTCCTCATTTCCATCTTTAGGTGATGATTTTTTGTTAAATGCACAAGTAAATGATGCTTCTCATGTTAGGGTATACTATCGTTTTGGAGAAAATGAAAAGTTCAAAATAATCGAAATGTATGATGATGGCGCACATAATGATAACATGTCTGGTGATGGAATTTTTGGTTGTGAAATTAGTAACTGTAGCAACTCAATTGAATATTATCTTTATGCTGATAATGATAGCGCTGGTGTTTTTTCGCCTAAAAGAGCTGCATATGAATATTATTCTAAACAATTTAATATAAATAATGGAGAGCTAGTTATTAATGAGTTAATGACCAATAACACTACTACATCGTATGATAATAATGGCGATTTTGATGACTGGATAGAGTTGTATAACAATACTAACACCCCTATTTCAACAAATAATTTATTTTTATCAGATAATGACAGCAACCTTTTAAAATGGAAAATGCCAAATTTTGTAGTTGAACCCAATTCTTATTTAATAATTTGGGCAGATGAAGATGGTCAAGATGGGGCAGAGCATGCAAATTTTAAACTATCAAATTTAATTTCAGAAAAATTAACACTTTCCAATATAGATAGCACCCTTATTGATTCAATAACTTTTACACCTCTTCCTGCAGATATTTCTTATGCTAGAATTCCTAACGGCACAGGGCCTTTTAGTATAAGTCCGCCAACTTTTAGTTCAAATAATAACACAAATTTTATTTCCGAACACTCAAATATTAAATCTGAGATATTTCCAAATCCTTTTTCTGATAGAATTTTCATCAAATCAATTTCAGGATTTTATATAGTAGATTTTTTCGGACGAATAATTTATGATACGGACACAGCCATAGAGAAAATAAATACATTATCTTGGTCGAGTGGAGTATATTTTTTAAGATTTAAAAATAATTTAGAAAACACTAAAAAATTAATTAAAATAGACTAGTTATGCGAATTTTTATTTTTACTTTTTTTTATTTTCTAATTATTTATGCAAATGCACAATCATATGATTTTTCTAACAATATAACTGCAAACGACGGTCTTCATACAAACTATGTTGAGTGTATTGATGTTAAAAGTAAAATATGGGTTGGAACTTCTCTGGGAGTTCAAAGTTTTGAGCCTGTAGTTGATATATCTCTTCCTTTTCCTGCCTCTATTACATCCTGGATAGTTCAAACATATAACACTTCCAATTCTCAAGGAATACCATCTGACAATATAAAAGAAATATATATTACTAGAGATTCTTCATGGGTTTGGATTGGCACAGATTTTGGTGCCGCCCTGTTTAATGGGTCTAGTTGGACAACATATAATACATCAAATGGATTAATAAGTAATCAAGTTAGAAGTATAAGCGAGGATCCAAATGGAGGAATATGGATTGGCACTATGCAGGGTCTTTCATATTTTGATGGATCATCATGGATGTCTTATACTTCTCCTGATATTCATTGGAGTGGTGTTAGTTGTGTTGAGTTTGACTCTAATGGTGATGCCTGGATTGGATCTCCTCTTGGGGGGATAACTTATTTTGATGGAATTAATTTTACTCCTTATGATACTTCAAGTGGGTTATTATCCATGAATGTCACGTCTTTAAAGATTGACGATCAAGATAATAAATGGATAGGCACTGGAGGAGGAATCTCTATATTAAATCCATCTAACCTAACTTTCACACAACATACACAAATTTATATTATGCCACCTCCTGACACTTTAAATCCAATTGTTGAGATTCAGCCGGCTATTTTATCATCTGAAATGTGGGCCGCAATTTATGTTGGCTATTTAGCACAAGGAGGCGTTTCTCATTGGGATGGTAGTCAATGGCAAGATTACGATGTTTCTGACGGAATAATTGGTCAAAATATTAAAGATATACAGGTGCGTTCATGGGGCCCAGCTCAATATAGTGAATGTGTATTTGTTGCAACAACATCTGGAATATCAGTTGGATTTGAAACAAACACCCTCTCATTTAGCAGTCATGAGTTTAGCCAAAATGTTTCTATTTACCCTAACCCAACCTCTTCAAAAATAAAAATTAGTGTTTATTCATATGATGCTAACGTTACAATATTTAATAATATAGGACAGTTAGTCTATAATGCTAATTTTAAAAATGAGCTGAATTTAAATTTGTCTAGATTAGATCCAGGACTGTATAATTTTGTCGTGAAATATGATGAAAATAATACAGAAACACATAGAGTTTTGCTGAGATAATTTTTAATCAATCAATCTTACAAAGACATATTTTTAACTAAAAGTAAAGAAATCATTAAATTTGTAATCTTTTAAAAATTATTAATGAGTAAGCTACTTTACATATTTACACTTTCCTTTTCTGTATTTTTCCTAAATGCACAGACTGTAGTTTTTCCAGAATTAGACTTTTATCCTGGAGCAGAGTTTTATTACGATGATCTTTCTTTAGGAAGTGATGAGTTTTTCATTGTTCCTATATATTTAGATACTTATATTGATTTAAATGAATTTAGCTTTAATTTAAAATATAATCACAATGTAGTAGAGCCGATAATTACTAATTTAGATCAAATAAATGATGATTCATACATATCAAATATTATATCATCATCAGGAACACCAATTGATTTGTCCATAAGTAATGGAGGGTTCATTTCTTGTGTTACAAATACAATTAATTCAAGCGAGTCACTTTTAAGCTTAAATTTCACAAGCTCATCTTTAACTAGTTCTAGGTATAATTTGTGTAATGGGAGGCTTATTTATTTAGCTTTTAAAAAACTTAATGCGTGTTACAAAGGACCATTATATTTTCAATTTTCAAATGGAGAGGTTAATGGTTCTTTCGTAAATCCTAATCAAACATCAGCCTTTGAAATAATAGGTTCTTCAACTTATTCAACAGAGATGTCTAGCTTAATTGTTGTGAATGGCGATGTTTTATTTGACTTCCCTCAATCTAATATTTTAGTAAATGGATCTATTTTACAAGCATCAGTATTTGGAGGAACACCCCCATATATTTATGAGTGGTCAGATAAATTAGGTAATGTTTTAGGAACTAACATTGATTACACTCCTATTGATACTGGAATGGTAATACTTAGTCTTTTTGATGCTAATGGCTGTATGAGTGTTACAAGTTATAATTTTTATTTTACAGATATTTCTTTTTCAGAAAAACTATATATTAATACATATCCAAATCCTGTAGAAGACAAATTGTATATTTATACTAATCAAAATTTTTATTTTGAAATAATAGATTTAAATGGAAATCATATGGTTGAAGGTTCTGTAAATGAATTTATAAATGTAAAGGATTTAAGAAGTGGAATCTATGTTTTAAAATTATATAACAACCTAGATTATATAACCAAAAGAATTATAATAAAATGAAGCAATTAATATTTTTACTAACTCTTAGCTTTGGATTTGTAACTGTTTTTAGTCAATCATTTTATGATAATAGCAATATTACTAAAATAGAAATATTTTTTTCAACTAATAATTGGGATCAATTATTAGACTCTTATTATGCTGCTGGATTAGAACAAAGATTGTTAGCTGATTCAGTTGTCATAAACGGAAGCGTGAGGGATAGCGTGGGTGTTAGGTACAAGGGAAACAGCACATATAACCCAAATAATGCAAAAAACCCTATTAATATATCATTAGATTATATTAAAGATAATCAAGACTATCAAGGATTCAGAACAATCAAGTTGTCAAATGGTAAAAATGACCCCTCTTTTGTTCGAGAGGTATTATCTTATGAAATAGCAAGAAAATATATGGTTGCTCCTCAGTCTAATTTTGCTGAGGTACACATTAATGGAGTTTATCATGGTTTGTATGCTAACACTGAATCAATAAATTCAGATTTTAATGATAAACTATATGCTGATATTGATAATACCAGGATTAAATGTAATCCTCAAAATTTATTTTCTGGTAATGGCTCATCTTTAGAATATTTAGGTCCTGACTCAAGTTTATATAACGCATATTATGAGCTAAAATCTGATTACGGATGGAACGATTTAGTAGATTTAACATTTTATTTAGATAACCCTAGTGTATTTGATCCAAGTCTATTATTAGACATTGATAAAGCGATATGGATGCTTGCATTTAATAACGCCTTGGTCAATCTAGATAGTTACATAGGACCCTTTCGTCAAAACTATTACTTGATTAAGGATAATAATAATAGATTTAACACAATATTGTGGGATTTAAATGAGAGTTTTGGAGGTTTTGAAATGATTAATTCAGGACCAACAACTATTCAAGATTTAATAGAACTAGACCCATTTTTAAGACAAAATGATCCGACATGGCCATTAATAAAGTTTATTCTAGAGAATGATACATACAGAAAAATGTATGTTGCACACTTAAGAACAATACTGAATGAAAATTTTTCTAATAATAATTATTTAAGTAGAGCATCAGATTTACAAGCATTAATTAATAATTCTTATATATCAGATCCCAACACGTTTTATTCAATTACTGAATTCAATGATAATTTATCAACATCAGTTGGATCTGGCCCTTCATCAGCCATAGGTATTTCACAATTAATTAATGATAGAGTAAGCTTTTTATATTCTCAAGGTTTATTTTCTTCTTCTAACACACCTGTTATTAATTCAATTACAACACTTCCTTCTCAAGTAACACCTTATTCTTCACCTGACATTTTAGTTGAAGCGTCCAACGCTAATAAAGTGATATTTGCTTATCGTTTTAGACCGCAAGATAAATTTATTTCAGTAGAAATGTTTGATGACGGACAAAATAATGATGGCATAGCTGGTGATGATGTTTATGGAATAAGCATTCCTGTAGATGCTAGGGATTTACAATATTATATATATGCAGAAAACAATACAGATGGTATTTTTTCACCAGAGCGGGCTGAACATGAATACCACTCTTTGCCTGTAGTGAGCGATTTAGTAATAAACGAATTAATGGCATCTAATAATTCTTCCGTAGCTGATCAAAATGGTGAATATGATGATTGGGTTGAGTTATATAATAGTGGGAATATAGCTATAAGTTTAGCTGGGTTTTATCTTTCTGATAATGAAAATATATTAGATAAATGGCAGTTCCCAAGTAATATAACTATTCAGCCAAATGATTATATTATTGTTTGGTTGGATGGTGATGATGGATTGCAGTCAGGACTACACTCAAGTTTTAAACTTTCTTCAGGTGGAGAAGAGTTATTTTTATCCACTCCATCTTTAGATATAGTTGATGCGATTTTTTTTCCATCCATACTAACGGATATTTCATATGCTAGGGTTCCTAATGGAAATGGCCCCTTTACACTTCAAACACATACGTTTGAATCAAATAACTCTATTGGAACTTTTGTTGATGACAAATCACTTAATAGTTTAATTTATCCTAATCCTGCAAACAATTATTTTAAAATAAAAACAGACCAAGAGTCGACTTTAAAAATATATAATTCTTTAGGAAGATTGATTGCTAATCAAGAAAAAACAACTCAAATGACAATAAATTGTGTTAGTTGGCCATCAGGAATTTATTTCGTTAAAATAGGTCAGCAAATACATAAATTAATAAAATTATGAAAAGTAATATATCGTATTTAATAGGAATATTAATTATTTTTTGCTCCTGTGAAAAAGAAGCAGGTGAAGGAGGAACTTCTTCAATTGAAGGAAAAATTACTGCTAATAATATAGGTGCAGAAATATTTTATAACCCTTTAACATCACAAAATGATACTTTACCATTATATCCTGTTCCTGATCAAGATGTATATATTATTTACGGAGAAGGAAGTATATACGATGATTCATTTGAAACATCTTGGGATGGAACATATAGATTTGATTACTTAAGAAAAGGAACTTATAATTTATTTACTTATTCTGATTGTGACACTTGTGATTCTGGAAAGCTACCCGTTTTTTGGACTGTTAATATCACTGAGAATAACAAAAGATATTATATTGATGACGTAATAATAAAAAAATAGATTTTGAATAAGATCAATGAAATATTACAAAATTTTGAAACAATTTCTTTAAGTGAAATGGATTCTGTTAAGCTAATGAATAGAGCTGACACAAAGTTCGTTTTTCATAAGTCACAATTAGAAAAGATATTGCCAAAAATTCAAAATTATTATAAGGTTTTGGAAGTAAAAAATAATAAAATAAGTACTTATCAAACACTCTATTTTGACACTAATGATTTCAAGTTTTATTATGACCACCACAATGGTAAAAGTAATAGATGCAAAATTAGAATGCGAAAATATGTAGAGTCTGATTTAAATTTTTTAGAAGTTAAGAAAAAAAATAATAAGAAAAAGACAAATAAAACTAGAATATTAATAGATAATATTTCACCACAAATTGAAGAAAAACATAAAGAATTTATTAATAAATCCACTGGAATAGACTATCAACTTAATGAATCTCACTGGAATTCTTTTCAAAGAATAACATTAGTTAGTAAACAACAACTAGAAAGACTTACAATTGATATTAATTTAAGTTTTTATGATAAAAATGAAAAACAAGAATTAAATAATGTTGTTATTGCTGAGGTAAAACAAGAAAAGAAAAGTAGATCTTCAGATTTTATTAAATTGTTAAAATATGAATATATTTATCCATTAAGAATTAGTAAATACTGTATTGCAACAGCAACATTAAATAAATACTTAAAACGAAATATTTTTAAAAGAAAATTTTTACAACTAAACAAAATTATGAATTATGATTAACACGATAATTTTATTGAATGAGCTACAATTATTCGGAGCCGAATTTTTTGATAAAAAAGATTTTTTTGAGTTATTAATAAAAGCCTTATTTAACTTTTTAGTTATTGGCTATATTGTTAGATATTTATATTATCCTGCGACAAAAAATAAAGATTATCTATTCACCTATTTATTAATTAGTTTAACAGTTTTTCTTCTATGTTTCTTGTTAGAAAATGTTAAGTTACAATTAGGTTTTGCATTAGGCTTATTTGCAGTATTTGGAATAATTCGATACAGAACAGATCCTATTCCAATTAAAGAAATGACATATTTATTTCTTGTAATAGGGATCTCAGTAATGAACGCCTTAGCTAATAAAAAAATTAGCCACACTGAGTTGATATTTGCTAATTTTTCCTTGATAGCTTTATCATATGTTTTAGAGAAAATATGGCTTTTAAAACATGAATCAAGTAAAATGATTTTTTATGAAAAAATTGAATTGATTAAGCCAAACAAAATGTCTGATTTGATCGCTGATTTAAAAGATAGAACCGGCTTGAATATTACAAGAGTTGTGGTAAGGAAAATAGATTTTTTAAGAGACACTGCACAATTAAAGATCTTTTTTTTCGAAGATGAAGAGGCTTAGTTTTATCTTTTTTCTTTTTCCGCTTTTATCTTTTACCCAAACAGAAGATTTCCAATTATGGTCCTCGGCATCTATAAATTATAGCGTTAATAAAAAGTTAGAATTTAAACTAACTGAAAGTCTTCGGCTTAGGGAAAACGTATCTTTAATTAGCCGTCAATTTTCACAATTAAGATCAACATATAAGATCAATAAGTCTTTTCGTTTAAATGCTGGATATCGATTTTTAAGAACAATTTCCATTGAAAAACAAACTAATCTAAGACATCGTTTTTATTTTGATATAATTAAAAGAAAGAAGGTTAAGCGCATTAGAGTTTTTAGTAGATTACGATCACAATATCAAACAGGAATTAATTATAATGAGTTTTACACTAGAGTAAAGCTCGGAGCATTATATAATATTAGAAAAACTCCCTTTGACCCAGATTTTAGCTCAGAAATTTACTTTGATAACAAGAAAAAACAGATTGATAAATTAAGATATACATTAGCACTATCATTTCCTTTTAATAAAAAAATAAAAAGCAATATTTTTTACAGAATACAAACTGAAAAAAACATAGTCAACCCAAACACTTTTTATATCCTTGGATTAGGTCTTGAATATAATTTGTAAATTTGTAATCCTCTCAATACGATTTAATTATGAAGAACTTTTTTTATACCCTTATAGCAATATTAATTACTAACCTTTCTTTTGCACAGATTATTAATTTACAATCTGACTCAAAAGATATAATATTGACATCAAATACTGAAAAGGAAATGACGGCCTTTTTAGGAATTCCTAAGTTAGAAGCAATTCAAATAAACACAAATCAAGGAGTATTTTCAAAATTGATATTAAAAGACTTTACACACTCAAAAGAATATGGAAAGCCGGAACTTCCTCAAATGCAAAAGATTATTGAAATACCAATTGGTGCACAAATAACAACTTCGCTTATTTCTTTTGAGGAGCAAGAATTAGAACTTAATCAGTATGGCATAGCAAATAAAATATTACCCGCCCAACCATCAATTTCTAAAGGCGAAAATGCTTCTGATGCTCAGTTTTATTATTTCCCAGAATTATATCAGTTAAATGAATTTTTGGGTAAAGATTTGGTCACAGTTGAACCATTAGGCATTATGAGAGGCGTTCAACTAGCTAGGTTAACCATATCTCCATTTAAGTATAATCCAAAAGAAAACAAGTTATTATTAATTAATAATATAGAGTTTAAAATTACATATGGAAATGCTAATTATCAACTAACAGAAAACATAAAATCAAAGCAATACTCTCCAGCATTTAACAAATCATTTAATGAGATTTTTAATTATAAGCCTATTCCCAAAGATGTTATTACAACATATCCTGTTAAATATGTAATTGTATCTGATCCAATGTTTCAAAATGACCTGCAAAATTTTATTCAATGGAAAATAAAAAAAGGTTTTACAATTATTGAAGCTTACACTAACGATCCTGCAGTTGGTAATTCAACATCATCAATTAAAACATATTTAGAGGGGTTATATAATTCAGCTACTCCCTCTAATCCAGCGCCTTCTTATGTATTATTCGTAGGTGATGTTGCACAAATTCCATCTTTTAGCGGGAATACTGGAAGTCATGTCTCAGATCTATATTATTGTACTTATGATGGGGCATCTGACATATATCCAGACATTTATTATGGACGATTTTCTGCAAATAATACTGCACAGCTAATTCCACAGATTGAAAAAACACTAATGTTTGAAGAATATACTTTTCCGGACCCATCTTATTTAGATGAGGTTGTTTTAGTAGCTGGTGTTGATGCATCAATGGCTCCAACTTATGGTAATGGACAAATTAATTATGGTACAGATAATTATTTTAATAATGCTCATGGTTTTGCGTCTCCTCACGTTTATTTATACGGATCGGGAAGCCCAATTACTTCAGATCAGTCAATAGCTTCTTCTTCCATTCTTAATGATGTGAGTGAAGGTGTTGGATTTGCAAATTATACAGCTCATTGCTTTGAGCAGGGTTGGGCAGACCCTGCTTTTGAAAACTCTGATATTACAAGTTTATCAAATACAGATAAGTATTGTGTTATAGTAAGTAACTGTTGTCTTCCAAATGCATTTGATAATCAAGCATGTTTTGGTGAGGCTGTTGTTAGAGCAAATGGAAAAGGTGCAGTTGGTCATATTGGTGCTTCAAATAATACTTATTGGAATGAAGACTATTGGTGGGCAGTTGGTTCTGGCTCTATTTCTGCAAACCCAACTTATTCACAAACTGGTCTTGGAATATTTGATTGTTTATTTCATGATAATGGCGAACCTGTCTCGGATTGGTTTACAACTTTATCTCAAATAGTTCATTCTGGAAACTTAGCTGTTACTGCAGCTGGTGGCGACGAAGAATATTATTGGGAAATTTATCATGTCATGGGAGACCCTTCATTAATGCCATATATGTCAGTTCCTGATCAAATGTCAGTAACACATTTATCATCAATTCCAGTTGGATCATCTACATTAAGTATTACGGCAGAAGAGCATGCATATTTAGCGGTTTCTCAAAACGGAGTTTTATTAGATGCTCAATTAGTTGGTCCTTCTGGTAATGTATTATTAACCTTTAATGCTTTATCATCAATGGGCACTTTAGATATTGTTGCAACTAAGCAAGACAAAGAGCCTTATATTGGTTCAGTACAAGTAATTTCTACCAACTCACCTTTTGTTACTGCACTTGCATACCAAATTGATGACTCTAACTCTAACAATAATCAACAAGCTGATTACAACGAACAATTTTATTTAGATGTAGATTTTGAAAATCTTGGAAGTGTTACGGCTAATGGTGTAACAGCAACACTTACATCAAATGATCCAAATGTTACAATCATTGATGATTTTGAAAATTTAAACACTTTTCCATCAGGATCTATGAATATTCTTTCTGCTTATGAGTTGATGGTTGCTGATGGCATACAAGATCAGCACGCAATAAACATGGATGTTGTAATTACTGATAATTCTAATAATACTTGGACTACTCCAATAAATATTATAGCAAATGCACCAAAATTAATGATTGGAAATCTTGAATTAATAGATGCTTCTGGAAATGGGGTGTTAGAGCCAGGCGAAACAGCAACTGTAAACATAGATTGTTTTAATGACGGTTCTTCAGATTGCCCTAATGCAAATGCAACAATTAGTTGTCAAAATATTTTTATTAGTATAATTTCTTCAACACATTCATTTACTAATTTAGCTTCAGGCGGAGTGATACAACAATCATCATTTATAATAGAAGCCGATCCAAATATTCCATATGGAACTCCAATTACGTTGGATTTATTACTTTCCTCAGCATCTGGAGCATATAATTCAAATGAATCATTTAATATTATCGCAAATATTGCTAGTGAAGACTACGAATCAGGTAACTTTCTTCAATATGACTGGAGTGTTTCAGGAAATGTACCTTGGTTAATTGCCCCTATTGGCCAATATGAAGGAGACTTTTGTGCCAAATCAGGTCCAATTGGAAATAATCAATCATCTGTTATGGAGTTAGAAGTTGATGTTGCTGTTGGTGGTAGTTTTTCTTTTTTTAAAAAGGTATCTTCTGAAGATGGCTATGACTTCTTAGAATTTTACATTGATGGTAATTTAAGAGATAATTGGTCAGGATTGGTAGATTGGTCCCAAGAAACATATTATTTAACTCCTGGAACACATATTTTAAGATGGGAGTATGTAAAGGATCAATGGGTAGGTGAAAATGCAGATTGTGCTTGGGTAGATTATATTTTATTGCCTCAGTTAGTTTCAACTTCAACGAGCACTGAAAATTTTGATGATACAAATATGAATATATTTCCTAACCCTAATAATGGGCAGTGTCTTATAAATTTTAACAAGCAAATTTCTGGTAGCATCGCAATATATGATTTAAAAGGAAAGGAAGTCTTTAACGAAACAATCAATGGAAACACAAAAAAATTAAACTTAAAACAAATTTCTTCTGGACTTTATTATTTACAAGTTGAAACAAATGATAATATGTATATAGAAAAGCTAATAGTCTATTAGAATGAATAAAAAACTAATAATATTATTATTACTATTCTTTTTCACTGATTTGTCTTTTTCACAGTCAATATTTGAGACTATTTTTCCAACAACTTCTCAGTCCGGTCAAAATAATACAATGACAGAAATAACTGGATCAGTAGTTAATTTAGACTGTTGTACAACCACAAAATTCATTCAACAAGTTACTTATTTTGACATGCCATCTGATTGGTTATGGAGTCAATGTACACCTGATTTTTGTTTGCAAACAGGGGATTCTCTTGGGCATTTCTATTTAGGACCTGCTGATACAGGTCAAGTTTCTTTAAGGTTTTATATTGGCAACATCTCAGGAATGGGTGAAGTTAATATTAGGTTTTATGACAGAGATAACTTAAATGATTTTCAGGACGTATTTTTTAATGTATGGTATGGCACAAGTAATATTACCAAAGCCACAAATCTATTAATTTTCCCTAATCCAGTAAGAAAGACAATTTATATTGAAGGCGACATTATGGGTTATAAATATCAACTTAAAAATATATTAGGAACAAACATAAAGAGTTCCTTGTCTCTGACTAATAGGATTGATTTTTCTGATGTTCCTAAAGGAACCTATTTTTTACTTTTAGAAAAAGAAAATGAAAAAATAGTTAAGCAAATACTGGTTAATTGATTTATAAATAATAACTATTCATGTTACTCACCGAGCAACAATTAGTAGCTTTAATTCTAATTTTTTTAGTGTTTTTTTTAGTGTTTGTATTTATAAATAATAACATTTTTTTTTCCTATATCACTCCATCATTAATAATAGTTTGTCTTTTATTTTTTATTAAGGCTACAGAAAACTATTTAAACATAAATATTGTCAGATTTGGCATTTTTCCTAAAAGCTTTGATGGTTTAAAAGGTATACTTTTCATGCCTTTTATTCATTCAGGCTTAAAACACCTAATTAACAATGCAATACCAATTTTAATTTTGGGATCAGCATTAAAATTCTTTTATAGAGAAATATATAAGGAAATATTTATTTGGTCATGGTTGATTTCTGGAATTTGGCTATGGACTATAGGTAGACCATCATTTCATATTGGAGCAAGCGGTGTTGTATATGCGCTAGCTTCGTTTTTATTTTTTAGTGGAATTATTCGAAAAAATAATAAATTAATTTCTGTGTCATTATTTGTTGTTTTTATATACGGTGGAATGATTTGGGGATTATTTCCAATTATTGAATCTATTTCATGGGAAGGTCATGTTTCAGGTGCAATAGCGGGCCTTTTTCTAGCTTTTTGGTTTAAAAAAGATGGACCGCAAAAAATGCAATATTATTATGAGATAGAAGAAGAGATAGAAAAATATAACGATAGAGTAGATTAGGAAATTATTTTTTAACTCCAAAATTTGAGCTAAACCATGCTCTTTCATGTCCATAATAAAAGATTAGTTTTAACAATCTGTCAACGACAACTAAAAATCCAGCACCTTCTTTTGATATTCCTGTTAAGCCAAAAAAAGGAGGAAGAATTGTTAAAACAAGGTAAGTTGTTGCCATGGCTAATAAATTCCAAGTAAGAGCTTTGTATATATGACGCTTTCTATCAATAATGGCTTTGTTATTTTGTTTCATAATTCAAAATTTGATATACAATTATACGTATTTTGTTAAAAATACACCACAATAAACCATTCTGCTAACAGACCAAGAATAAAACCTGTATAAACTTGTTGATAATTATGAGCTTTTGTTTTTAATCGAGCATATCCTATAACTCCTGAAATTATTATAAGCGATATAATAACCAAAACATTGTCAACTTCAAATCTTTGAGAGAGACCTATTAATCCACCTATTAATCCACCTATTCCTATCATATGGGCGCTTATTTTCCATTTTAGTGTTATTAAATGTGCTATTATTAAAATTAACATAGCACCTAGAGTTAATAAATAAAAAATAAAATTAATTTTCATTTCAACGAAAAACTCAAGACATATAAAATAGCAAATAATTGTAGAGATAAAAGGCCATCTTCTTTCTTCCTTTTTTTCTAAATAAAAATCTGTAATTAATTTAAGTTTTTTAAATATATATATTATTAATGTCGGTAATATAATTGTAAAAAAAAGTAAAAAAAGTACAAGGGTTAATTTTTCTCTTTCGGAAATAAAATAGTTTATGTACGAGTTAAATTCAAAAATTAGAATTATTCCATAAAGAGGCATAAACAAAGGGTGAAATATTCCAGAAATTATTTTCGATACCAACATGATTATATCTCTTTTCTTAATCTGGCAGATACATAATTTAGCTCTTGTCGATATTTAGCAACAGTTCTTCTTGATATATGGTAGCCTTTTTTATCCAGTTTTTCAGATAATTTTTCGTCAGTTAGAGGGTTTCTTTTATCTTCATTTTCTAACAGTTCATTAAGGTGTTCTTTTATAACTTTGTTTGAAATAGTAGTGCCGTCATCTTTGTGAAAAGCTTCTGAAAAAAAGTCTTTAATTAGAAAAGTCCCAAAAGGGGTTTCAATATATTTACTATTAGTAACCCTTGAAACAGTAGATATATCAAGATCTATTTTTTGAGCTATGTCTAATAACTTCATTGGTTTTAAATGTTTGAAGTCACCACTAATAAAAAATTCATATTGTAATTTTGCAATACAATTTATTGTCTTTAAAAGTGTTTCGTCTCTTTTAACTAACGAGTCAATGAACCAATTTGCTGTATCTATTTTGTTTTCTAAAAAATTAACAGCTTCTTTATTATTTTCTTTTTTTAGACTCTCTAACATAGAGTTGTAATATTTATTTACCTTCAAATTACCTTTATAGCTTTTGTTCAATTCAATTTTAATTTTTTCATCTAAAATATTCATAGTGAAATCAGGGATGATATAGTTGGTTGAATCTCCAGGTAAAGTAAAATTTCCACCTGGCTTTGGGTTTAGTTTTGATATTTCATTAAATGATTTTTTAAGATCATTGTCATCAATATTTAGCTTAATTTTAATTTTCTTAAAGTTTTTAGTTTTAAATAAGTCATAAGAAGAAATTAAAATATTTTTTGCTAATTTAATTTCATAGGATTGTTTTTTTCTATTTAATTGAAGCAACAAACATTCTTGGAGATTTTTAGCGCCGACACCTGCAGGATCAAATTGATGAACTATTTTAAGTACATGAATTATTTCTTCTTCAGAAACAGTTAGTTTATGATTAAAAAAAAGATCTTCAGAAATAGCAAAAATCTCACTTTTTAAAAATCCATTATTATCAATACAGCCAATTAAAAACTCAGCAATTAGTTTTTGTTGATCGTTTAAATTATGAAGTGGAATTTGACTAATAAGAAATTCATGCAATGTCTCTTCTTTTTCAGGTATTACAATATCAGCATGTTTATTGTTTCTTTTGTTTTTGGTAAAATGTATATCATTATTCTCTTCTTCCTCTTCTTCTAAAGCTGGGTTTTTTTCTAACTCCTCTTCAATTCTTTTTTCTAGTGCAATTAAAGGTATTTGTAGTAAACCTAAAAATTGAATTTGTTCTTTAGATAATTTAAATTTTTGAGACTGTTTTAATTTTTGTTTATGCATTTATGAAAAAAATTAAAACGAAGCATTTAAAGGTGTTCTTGGGAAAGGAATAACATCTCTAACATTTTTCATTCCTGTTGCAAACATTATTAATCTTTCAAAGCCTAAACCAAAACCACTATGTGGACATGATCCAAATTTTCTAGTTTCTAAATACCACCATAATTCATTTGTGCAAACATCCATATCTTTCATACGTTTTTTTAGTATTTCAAGACGATCTTCTCTTTGAGAACCACCTACAATCTCACCAACTCCTGGAAAAAGAATGTCCATTGCTCTTACAGTTTTATTATCTTCATTTAATTTCATATAAAATGCTTTTATATCTTTTGGATAATCTGTAATAATAACAGGTTTTTTAAACTCTTTTTCTACTAAAAATCGTTCATGTTCAGATTGAAGGTCAGCACCAAAATCAGAAATAATATATTGAAATCTTTTTTTCTTATTAGGTTTAGATTCTTTAAGGATTTTTATAGCATCACTGTAAGAAGTTCTTACAAAATCATTATTGACTACAAAATTTAGACGTTCAATTAAGCTCAACTCTGATCTTTGTGTTTTTGGTAATAAAGCTTCTTCTTTTTCAAGTCTAGTATTTAAAAAGTCTAAATCATCTTCACAGTTTTTTAGAATATATTGAATACAATATTTTAAAAAACTTTCAGCTAAATTCATATTGTCAATAAGTGTTGCGAAAGCTACTTCAGGTTCTATCATCCAAAATTCTGAAAGATGTCTAGAAGTATTTGAATTTTCAGCTCTAAATGTTGGTCCAAATGTATAAACTTCTCCAAAAGCAAGCGCCCCAAGTTCAGCTTCTAATTGCCCAGAAACAGTTAGATGTGTTTTTTTACCAAAAAAATCTTTAGAGTAGTCAATTGATCCATCAATATTTTTTGGTAAGTTATTGAGGTCCATGTTTGTAACATGAAACATTTCCCCAGCTCCTTCTGCATCAGCACCAGTAATAATAGGTGTTTGTAAATAAACAAACCCTTTACTATTAAAAAATTTATGGATTGCGTAAGACAAATGATGTCTTATTCTAAAAACTGCACTAAAAGTATTTGTTCTAAATCTTAAGTGAGCTTTTTCTCTTAAAAACTCCATTGAGTGTTTTTTTGGCTGTAATGGATACTCTTCAGCATCTGATAGACCTATTACATCAATTGTGGTTGCTATAATTTCAACTTTTTGCCCACTGCCTTGAGATTGGATTAATTTTCCAATTACAGAAACACAAGATCCAGTTGTAATTTTTTTTAATAAATCTTGAGTGAAATTTTTTGTCTCAGCAACAATCTGAATATTTTTTATTGATGAACCGTCATTTATATTTATAAATGAAACATTTTTACTGGACCTATGAGTTCTCACCCAGCCTTTAACGTTTACAGTTCTTTCGACAATGTTATTTAAAAAAATATTTTTAATCTTAACTTTTTCCATCACATAATTTTATATTACAAAGATATAAAACAAAATATCTTGTTTAAAAATTATATTCACACACTATTTTTTTTTGAATCATCAATAAATAGATTGTTTCGTATATTTGTAGTATAAAAATTTTGAGTTTAAATTGGATAAAAAAACACTATTAAAAGAGATTAATCTTCCTAAAGATTTAAGGAAGCTTAAAAAAAATCAACTTCCTCAATTATGTGATGAGTTAAGACAGTTTATTATTGATATAGTTTCTGAAAAAGGCGGTCATTTTGGTGCAAGCTTGGGTGTGGTTGAATTAACAACAGCACTTCATTATGTTTTTAATACTCCTTATGATCAATTAGTTTGGGATGTAGGCCATCAAGCATATGGACATAAAATTTTAACCGGTAGACAGCAAAAATTTCATACAAACAGACAATATAAGGGGGTAAGTGGTTTTCCTAAAAGAGTTGAAAGTGAATATGACACTTTTGGCGTTGGTCATTCTTCTACATCGATTTCAGCTGCATTAGGAATGGCTGTTGCATCAAATTATAAAGGTGACGATAAAAAACAACATATTGCTGTCATTGGCGATGGCTCTATGACAGCAGGAATAGCATTTGAAGGGCTGAATCATGCAGGTATTGAAAGTTCCAATTTATTAGTAATTCTAAACGATAATTGCATGTCGATAGATCCAGCCGTTGGTGCTTTAAAAGAATACTTGACTGATATTGCAACATCTCAAACTTATAATAAAGTCAAAGATGAAGTATGGTCATTATTAGGAAAAATTAGCAAGTTTGGACCTAACGCTCAATCAATTGTTTCAAAAGTTGAAAATGCTGTAAAATCAGCACTTTTACAAAAAAGTAATTATTTTGAATCCTTAAACTTTAGATATTTTGGACCAGTCGATGGCCACGATGTTATTCATTTAACGAAGACACTGTCTGATTTAAAAGATATTCCAGGCCCAAAAATTCTTCACTGCATAACAAAAAAAGGAAAAGGTTATATTCCAGCCGAGAAAGGAAGTGCAACAAAATGGCACGCTCCCGGATTATTCAACAAAGATACAGGTGAAATAATTACAAGCAGCACCACTCCGATTAAGCCATTGAAATACCAAGATGTTTTTGGTAAAACTATAGTTGAATTAGCAAGAAAAAATAATAAAATTATGTCTGTGACACCAGCAATGTTAACAGGCTCCTCATTAACATATATGATGGAGGAGATGCCTGAGAGAACATTTGATGTTGGTATTGCAGAGCAACATGCTGTCACCTTTTCTGCTGGATTAGCTACGCAAGGAATGATTCCTTTTTGTAATATTTACTCAACTTTTATGCAAAGAGCCTATGATCAAGTAATTCATGATGTCGCAATACAAAAATTAAATGTTGTTTTTTGTTTAGACAGAGGTGGATTGGTTGGTGCAGATGGAGCTACTCATCATGGTGCATTTGACATTGCTTATTTGCGTTGTATCCCTAATATCATTGTTGCAGCACCAATGAATGAGCTGGAACTACGAAACATGTTATATACAGCACAACTTGATCCTAAAGGGCCTTTTTCAATTAGGTACCCAAGAGGCAATGGTGTTTTGATTGATTGGAAACAACCATTTCAATCTATAAATATTGGAGAAGGAAGAAAAATTTGTGATGGTGAAGATCTTGCAATACTATCATATGGTCATCCTGGAAATTTTGTGACAAATGCCATTCAAAAACTAGCAATTGAAGGTCATAGTATTGCTCATTATGACATGAGATTTGTCAAACCATTAGATGAAAATATGTTGCATGAAATATTCGAAAAGCACAACAAAATAATAACTGTTGAAGATGGATGTATTCAAGGAGGTTTTGGGTCTGCTATCTTAGAGTTTATGTCTGATAAAAACTATAATTCAAAAATAATTAGATTAGGGATTCCTGATAGATTTATTGATCATGGGACACAAAATGAGTTGTGGAAAGAGTGTAATTATGATGAAGAATCTATTTTTCAAGCAGCAAAAAAATTATTAAACCACAGCAAAACTGTTTTAAATACTAAAATCGTCTAAAAACTTTGTTGTATAATTTCCTTTAATAAAATTTTCATTTTTCATTAACTTCTTATGAAACGGAATAGTTGTTTTAATACCGTCGATAACAAATTCATCTAATGCTCTTTGCATTTTTCTAATTGCCTCATCTCTTGTTTGAGCTACAGTAATTAGTTTTGCAATCATAGAGTCATAGTTTGGAGGTATTTTATAATTAGCATATACATGTGTGTCAATTCTTACTCCATGACCTCCTGGAGCATGAAAATTAGTTATTTTTCCTGGAGAAGGACGAAAATCATTATGAGGATCCTCAGCATTAATCCTGCATTCAATTGCGTGAAGTTGAGGTGTATAGTTTTTTCCTGAAATAGGAATGCCGGCAGCAACTTTAATTTGTTCTCTTATTAAATCATAATCAACCACCTCTTCAGTAATAGGATGCTCAACCTGTATTCTAGTGTTCATTTCCATAAAATAAAAATTACGATTTTTATCTACTAAAAATTCAACGGTGCCAGCTCCTTCATATTTTACAGCTTCGGCAGCTTTAACTGCAGCTTTCCCCATTTTTTCTCTTAACTTATCAGTCATAAAAGGTGATGGTGTTTCTTCAACTAACTTTTGATGTCTTCTTTGAATAGAGCAATCCCTTTCAGATAAATGGCATGCCTTCCCTTTACTGTCTCCAACAATTTGTATTTCTATATGTCTAGGTTCTTCAATAAATTTTTCCATGTACATTCCATCATTTCCAAAAGCAGCTCCCGCTTCTTGTCTCGCTGAATCCCATGAAGATTCTAATTCTCTTTCTTTCCAAACTAATCTCATTCCTCTTCCCCCACCTCCTGCAGTTGCTTTTAGCATCACTGGATAACCAATTTTTTTTGCTAGTTTTTTACAATGATCAAGATTTTTAATAAGCCCATCAGATCCAGGAATTGTGGGGACACCAGCTTTTTTCATCGTATCTTTAGCCGCAGCTTTATCTCCCATTCCTTCAATCATTTCTGGCGATGCTCCAATAAACTTTATACCATGTGTATCACAAATTTTTGAGAATTTTGCATTTTCTGATAAAAAACCATATCCTGGATGAATGGCATCAACGTTTGTAATTTCCGCTGCAGCCATTATGTTAGGGATATTAAGATATGAGTCTGCGCTTGCAGCAGGTCCAATACATACCGCTTCATCTGCAAAACGGACATGTAGGCTATCACTATCAGCTGTTGAATAAACAGCAACAGTTTTTATATTCATTTCTTTGCATGTTCTGATTACACGAAGAGCAATTTCACCTCTATTTGCAATGAGTATTTTTTTGAACATCTCGATTATATTTTATATTATGATGGGTCAATTAAAAATAAGGGTTGATCGAATTCAATAGGACTTGAATCATCAACCAAAACTTTTATGATTTTTCCTGAATATTCTGATTCAATTTCATTAAACAGTTTCATAGCTTCAATTACACATAAAACATCACCTTGACTTATAGAATCTCCAACATTAACAAAAACCTCCTTATCAGGTGACGGTTTTCTGTAAAATGTACCTATCATTGGAGATTTTATAGTAATGTAATTTTCATCATTTAAAGGTTCACTTTTTTCATCAGTATTAGTATTTGTTTCTACTTCTTGAATTGAAGTATGATTTGTAGACTGATTAATTGGTGCAACAATTTGTTGATCAGGACTTACAATTATTTTTTGATCAATTAATTTTCCCGCCTTCATTGGAGGAGATTTAATAGAAATTTTAAAATTATCTATTTCTAGATCAACCTCAGTTGCTCCTGATTTTGCAACAAATTTTATTAACTCTTGAATGTCTTTTATATCCATATTTCTTGAATTTTTATAAATCAAATATATAAACTATTTATTTTCGTAGGCCCATTTAAGAAAAATTGAACCCCAAGTAAAACCTCCTCCAAATGCAGCTAGGATAAGATTATCACCTTTTTTTAATTCATTTTCCCATTCCCACAAACATAAAGGAATTGAGGCGTTTGTTGTATTACCATATTTATTAATATTTAGCATTACCTTTTCTTTACCAATACCCATTCTGTTTGCTGTAGCATCTATAATTCTTTTATTCGCTTGATGAGGCACAAGCCATTTAACATCATTGCCAGTCAAGTTATTTCTCTCTAAAATTTCTGCAGACACATCTGCCATTCCCTTAACAGCAAATTTAAAAACAGTTTGACCTTCTTGGTGTATGAAATGCTCTTTAGAATTTACTGTCTCATGACTTGCAGGTTTTACTGAGCCTCCAGCTTTCATTTTTAGATAATGCCTGCCTTCTCCATTACTTTTGAGAATACTATCTTGAACGCCTAATTTTTCATTATTTGGCTCTATTAAAACAGCACCTGCTCCGTCTCCAAATATTATACATGTTTGTCTATCTTGATAATCAACAATTGATGACATTTTATCAGCACCAATAACTAAAATTTTTTTACAAAAACCTGTTTCAATATATTTTGATGCAGTAGCAATTGAAAATAAAAAGCCTGAACAAGCTGCCATAAGATCAAAAGCGAAAGCATTTTTTGCTCCAATCTTGTCTGCAATTATACACGCAGTTGAAGGGAAAACCATATCTGGGGTAGCTGTTGCACAAATTATCATATCAACTTCGCTAGCAGAAACATTTTTTTTCTTTAAAAGTAATTCAGCTGCATTTGCACCCATATCAGAAGTTCCTAGTCCATCTCCTTTAAGTATTCTTCTTTCTTTAATTCCAGTTCTTGTAGTAATCCATTCGTCGTTGGTATCTACCATTTTTTCTAACTCTTTATTTGTTAGCACGTAGTCTGGCACCCAACCTTGAACTCCTGTTATTGCTGCATAATTTTTAATCATTATTGAATTTTTTATAAATTTTTGATGAAAGATCAGACTCTACAATATCACATGTCAGAGATATCATATTTTTTATCGCGATAGCATTAGAAATTCCATGACCAATAATCACAGGTTTATTTAACCCAATTAAAGGGGTTCCGCCATAATCTTCGTAGTTAAATCTATCAATAAAGTCGTCTTTTACACCTCTTCTTTTTAAAATAGAATAGAAAGCTTCTACTTCTTTTACAACAATATTTCCTGTAAACCCGTCACAAACAATAACATCAGCAATATTTGAAAAAAGATCTCTACTTTCAATATTTCCAATGAAATTAAAATCAATACTATCCTTCATCATTTTATGAGCGGCGACACTTAAAATATTACCTTTTGAGTCTTCTTCACCAATGTTTAAAAGGCCTACTTTAGGATCTTTTATTTCACATACATGTTTTGCAAATAATGTGCCAATTATACCAAACTGATAAAGAATATCAGTTTTACAATCAGCATTTGCCCCTACATCAAGAATTATATTAACACCGCCATTTTCTTTAGGAAGAATGGAGCATAATGGTGGTCTTATTATTCCTGGAATAGGCTTAAGAGACATATGACCTCCAACAACCATAGCACCTGTGTTTCCAGCGCTTGCAAAACCATCAATTTCACCTTTTTTTAACATTTTAAAACCTATTGATATACTTGAGTTTGGTTTTTGAAGAAAACTCCTTGTAGGGTGATCACCCATTTCAATAACTTCAGGTGCGTCGAAAATATTAAAATCTTCAACTAATACATTAAGAGATTTTAGAACAGAAACAATTATTTTTTTATCACCGATTAAGCACACATCTATATTAGCAGAAAGTTCTTTTTTAGCTAATACCGCCCCTTCAATAGTTGCTTTTGGTGAAAAGTCACCTCCCATTATATCTATTCCTATACGCTTTCTTTTCATAAAACAAAAAAAATTCTTTTTCTGTTCAAGATTAAATCTAAAAATAAAATATTCGACATAAGGTTAAATCGAATAAAATTATTTTTTATCTACTACTACTTTTCCTCTATAATATAGAACTCCGTCTACAGAATGGGCTCTATGAGTTAAGTGAGCCTCACCAGTCGTAGGACATGTACTAAGCTGTTGTTTTTCAGCTTTATCATGAGTACGTCTTTTATTTCTTCTTGTTTTAGAGATCTTACGTTTTGGATGTGCCATTTTTTTATTTGTTTAGTTTTTTTAATACTGACCATCTTGGGTCAATGTTATTTTTCGTTGTTTCAAAAGAGGTTAATTTATTTAACACATTTTGATCACAATCTTTTTTATTTTTATGAATTCTTTTAGCAGGAATTGAGACTGAAATTAATTCATATAAATAATGTGATATATCTATAGATGTCTCATTCGCATCAATAAATATTATATCATCGTCACTTGAAACAATACTTTTATTAGAGAATTTTACAATCTGAGTAAAGTAATTTTCAATTTTCTGTGAATATTCACTTGCACAAATATCGCAGATTAAGTTAATATTTCCATTTATTTTAAATTCTAGTTCAAACATGTTTATGTTTTTTGTTAGAACAATGTTTATATTTATTAATCCATTTTCTGAATCAAGTAATTCATATTTTTTAAAGAACGATTCGTTTAATTGGAAATTAAAATGATTTTTGCCAGCTTTAAGGCTAGCAAAAACAATAGTTAAATTTTCATTGCTATTCATTTAATTACCAATTAAAGCAAGGCAAATTTAATAAAATTAGAAGAAAACATATTTTTTTTTAAATTAATATAAAATTGTACTAATTCATTAACGCATTAAATTCTTTTCTTTTATTGTAAATATCACAAGCAGAGTAAACAGCTGATCTAAAAGACTGCTCATTTGCTTTATTTTGTCCAGCTATATTAAAGGCAGTGCCATGATCAGGAGAAGTTCTAATATATTTGAGACCCGCGGTAAAATTCACACCATTATCTGATGATATAGTCTTAAATGGAATTAATGCTTGGTCATGGTACATAGCTAAAACACCATCAAATTGATTAATATTAATTGATCTAAAAAAACTATCTGCAGGATAAGGTCCAAAAACTAAAATATTATTATCCGCTGCTTCTTTTATTGCTGGAATTATTATTTTATTTTCTTCGAACCCAAGTAGACCATCATCACTTGCATGTGGATTTAGGCCAAGAACTGCAATTTTTGGTTTTTTTATTCCAAAATCTTGTATTAAGGTTGTTTGAAGAACGATTAATTTTTTTAAGATTTTTTCTTTATTTATACTCGCACTTACTTCGCTTATTGGGACATGTCCTGTTACCATGCTTACCCTTAAGTTATCTGAAATCATTAACATTAGGGCACTACCATTAAATTGTTGCTCATAAAATTCAGTGTGACCAGGAAAATTAAATTTTTTTGATTGTATATTTTGTTTGTTGATTGGAGCAGTAACTAATATATCAATATCTCCGCATTTTAATGCCTTTGCACTAGCTAATATAGACTTTAACGCATACTTGCCTCCTAATTTTGTTATTTTCCCTAATTCAATTTTTATTTGTTCTTCCCAACAATTAAAAATATTAATAGTCTTAGGGTTTATTTTTTGATAACTATTAATTGTATTAAAATTAATATCATTTATATCAATTGATCTTTTGTAATCATTTAAAACTTTATGTGATCCAAAAATTATAGGAGTACATATTTCAAACATTCTTTTATCAGAAAAAGTTTTTAAAATAATTTCTATACCTATTCCATTTATGTCACCAGTTGTTATACCTAAAATAGGTTTATTTTTTTCTTTCATTACACAAAGTTTTTAAAAAATCAAATAATAACCTAACCCCAACACCTGTCCCTCCAATTCCTCTGTAATTAAATTTTTGTGTCATAAAAGCAGCTCCTGCAATATCTAGATGTGTGTATGGATAAGATGTAAAGCTTTCAAGAAATTTGCCTGCTGTTATAGCTCCAGCTTCTGGACCACCAAGATTTTTTAAATCAGCAATATTAGATTTTAAATCATCTTTGTATTCATCCCAAAATGGTAATTCGGCTAACCTTTCATATACATTTTGACCGCTTTTTTTAAGCTTTTCCATAGTTTTAAAATCATTACCCATTGCAACAATACCTTGTTTTCCTATTGTTCTAGCAGCAGATCCCGTTAAAGTTGCAACATCTATGACAAATTCAGGGTTAAATTTTTTAGCAAAACTTAGTGCATCAGCAAGAATTAATCTTCCTTCCGCATCAGTATTCAAGACTTCAACGGTTGAACTATTATGCATTTTTATAACATCACCAGGAGCATAAGCATTTTGTGATGGTCTATTGTCTGTAGCAGGAATCAAAGCAATAACATTTAAGTTCAATTCAATTTTTGCAATTGATAGAATAGCTCCAAATACTGCCGCAGAACCTGCCATGTCACTTTTCATTAAATCCATAGAGTTTTGTGTAGGTTTTAAGCTTAAACCTCCAGTATCATATACAATACCTTTTCCAACTAATATGATAGGATTTTTATTAATAGCTTTTTTTGGCTGCCACTTAATTATATTAAATGTTGGAGGGTCAATACTACCTTTATTTACAGCTAGTAATCCGCCCATTTTCAGTTTTTCTATTTTTTCCTTATTGTAAGTTGTGACTGAAAGGTTATATTTCTTTCCAATTTTTTTAATGTCAGAGCTATATTGTGTTGCGTTAAGATATGAGAGAGGTTCATTTACAAAATCTCTAGCAACAAAAACTCCTTCAATAACAGCTTGTAAATCTTTTGCTTTGTCCTTAGCATTTTTATCGTTTATGTAAATTTTACTTAGGCTATTTTTTTTCTTTTTAGTAAAATATTTTAAAAATTGATAGTTTGATAATGCTAAACCTTCACAAAACGAACCAATAACATCTAGTGTCTTTGGAGTATTAAGTACTATTACAGATTCAATTTTTTTCAAGTTAATTAATGAGTGAATCTTACATGCAATTTTTCTAGCATTTTCGTTAATATTGTCTACTAAAACAAGAAAAATATATCTGGATTTTTGATGTAAAATATAAAAGTCCTCTTTATTTTTTAGTGCAGAGGTTGCCTTTAAAATGTCATCATCATTGAGATTTAAATTTTTTAAATCGTCTGATTTTTGTATTAAAAAAATAAGGTCATCATTTTTAGAAATCTTACTTTTAAAACCAATAGAAGTGTTCATATTTATTGTTTATTTTTGTAATTCAAAATTAGCTAATTTATATGAATACAAACTCTTTACTTAAAAGAGCATTAGCTTTCGATTTTTTAAGCGCTGAAGAAGGTCAATTTTTATTTGAAAATGCTTCTACATCTAAGTTAATGTACGTGGCAAATGAATTGAGAAAAATTCAAAAACCAGATAATAAAGTAACTTGGCAAATAGATCGCAATGTTAACACCACGAATGCTTGTATCGCTAATTGTAAATTTTGCAACTTTTTTCGCCCACCTAAACACAAGGATGTTTATATTACGTCTATTGATGAATATAAAATTAAGATAGAAGAAACTATTAAGTATGGGGGTGATCAACTGTTGCTACAAGGTGGTCATCACCCAGAATTGGGGCTGCAGTTTTATGCGGATTTATTTAAAGAGTTAAAATCTCTATACCCTCAAATTAAGCTTCATTCTTTAGGTCCTCCTGAGATAGCTCATATATGTAAAATTGAAGGTAAAACACATGAAGAAGTTTTGAGTGTTTTAAAGTTAGCTGGTTTAGATAGTCTACCAGGAGCAGGTGCGGAAATATTAAATAATAGAGTTAGAAGGTTAATTTCTGCTGGTAAATGTACTGGTGAAGAATGGTTAGATGTAATGCGTGCAGCACACAAGCTTGATATAACTACTTCTGCGACAATGATGTTTGGGCATATTGAGACACTTGAAGAACGATTTGAGCATCTAACCTTGATACGTCAAGTTCAATCAGAAAAGCCACCAAAATCAAATGGTTTTTTAGCTTTTATTCCATGGCCATTTATGGATGATGGAACATTATTAAAACGATTGCGAGGTATTGAAAATAATGTTTCAGCTAATGAATATGTTAGGATGATAGCTATTAGTCGAATAATGCTTCCCAATATTGTTAATATTCAAGCATCATGGTTAACTGTAGGAAAGAAAACAGCGCAACTTTGTTTACACGCAGGGGCTAATGATTTTGGATCAATAATGATAGAGGAAAATGTTGTTTCTGCTGCGGGTGCTCCACATAGGTTTACTTATAAAACTATACAAAATGCTATATTAGAAGCAGGTTTTAAAGCTCAATTGAGGTCACAAGATTATACTTATAGAAAAATACCAAATAAAATTGACGAACAAGTAATTAATTATTAAATGTTTACAGGAATAATCGAAGACATAGGATATGTTTTAAATATTGAAAAGCAAAAGGATAATTTAAATTTTTGCATTAAAAGTAAGATAACAGATGAGTTAAAAGTTGATCAGTCAGTGTCTCATAATGGAGTTTGTTTAACCGTGGTGAAAATAGATAAAGACAAATACTATGTCACCGCTATTAAGGAGACTTTAAAAAAAACAAATCTATCATATTTAAAAGAAAATGATTTAGTGAATTTGGAACGTTGCTTGAAGTTAGGAGACCGACTTGACGGTCATTTGGTTCAGGGCCATGTTGATCAAACAGCTACTTGCACTAATATTATTGACGATAATGGCTCAAAAGTTTATACTTTTCAATATGATGATAAAGGCAATATTACCGTCGAAAAAGGTTCAATTTGTGTAAATGGAGTTAGCTTAACAGTAATAGATTCTATGAAAAAT
>MDTE01122757.1_pt1 | contig 38228 bp, 31 predicted proteins | sample 811231 | NCBI WGS metagenome assembly MDTE01 (sample SAMN05326651, study PRJNA326480) | marine metagenome | isolation source: seawater | place: Indian Ocean: Red Sea | collected 2010 | reverse complement strand
GGAAAGCATCGCTGGTAAAGGCATGGTTCGGCAAACCGCGACCCTCACCGGTGTCGCGTGCCAGCTGTTTGAACACTTGCTCGGAACTCATGTTCACCTCCCGTGCCGTAATCAGATGGCATTTCCCACCTTGAGCCCCTCCAGCACTGCCTCTTCTGCCGTACGTGGCGCCAGGCAGTCGCCTACCAATCGCACGTCTCCCGAGTAGCCGGCCAGTGAGTGTTCGAGCTCGGTATTCTGTCGGTGCCCCACCGCCAGCACCAGGGTTTCCACGTCGTGGCACTCCACAGCGCTGCCGTTACTGATGTGCTGCAAATACACCGTATCAGAGTCCATACCATAAAGACGGACATACGGAATCACTTCCACGCCGAGTTCGTGAATATCGCCGACCCATTTGTGACGCATGTACATCTGCAGGGCTTCGCCAGCGCCCATACCGTTTACGGCGAGGCGTACGTGACAACCGTCGCGGGCGAGCTTCTCGGCCAGCCCCAGTCCCAGCCAGTCGCGACGCCAATCCGCGATCACCACCCGGGCGCCCACATTAGCCTCGCCTTTTAGCACCTGCCAGGCATCCACGACGTGACCTTCTTCTTCACCCGGGATCTCGGGACGATGCGGTGTTGCGCCGGTTGCCAACACAACGACGTCGGGACGCTGTTGCTCGATCAGCTCGCCGGTCACCTCGGTGTTGCACTGAACACCCGCGCCAGCCAGCTCCAGCTCGCGGGTAAGGTTAGTGACAATACCGCCGAACTCGGCACGCTGCGGTAACAGCTGAGCAATCAACGCCTGTCCGCCCAGACGCGCAGCTCGTTCATAGAGCATCACCTCATGCCCTCTTTCAGCGGCCACGGCGGCCGTCTTCATGCCACCAGGCCCGCCGCCTGCGACCAGCACCTTCTTGACCCGATCGATGGGACGACGTTCACCATAGATTCGCTCACGCCCGGTCTCGGGGTACTGAATGCATGACACGACATAGCCGGCATCCATGTGTCCGATGCAAGCTTGGTTACAGCCGATGCAAGCCCGGATGTCGTCGGTGTGACCGGCTTTCGCCTTCTCCGGCATCTTCGGATCACAGATCATTGCCCGCGTCATGCCACACATGTCGGCTTCGCCATTGCTCAAAATCTGCTCTGCCAGCTGCGGTTGATTGATGCGTCCTCCCCCTAAGAACACTGGTTTCGACACCATGGACTTCACCGCAGCACCGGACGACGGCACGTAGCTGGTATCGAGAATCATGGGCGGCACAACATGAGCCTGTCCGGCAGGACCTGCCGCCGTGCCGGTGGCTACATCGTAGAAATCCAGCACGTCGTCGCGGTCGAGTTCCCGCAACACATCGAGAACCAGATCGGGCGTCAGTCCGTCGATATCTCTCTCATCGGTAGTAACCCGGATGCCGAGTGCAAAACCGGCTCCAACGCGTGCACGGATTCCAGCGAGCATCTCACGCAGAAATCGTAGCCGATTCTCGGGGCTGCCACCGTACTCATCAGTTCTGTGGTTGGTTTTGGGATTCAGGAACTGAGAGGGCAACATCCCATAGCCGGCGAGAACCTCGACACCGTCGAGCCCGGCACGCTGTGCACGCTCTGCAGCGTCGGCATAGGACTCGATGATCTCCTTCACCATGGCGATAGGCATGGCACGCGGGCGCACGTGATGGACGTCATCGTGACTTTCAGATGCCGAGTACGCCACGGGCAACGAGCCGTCGCTCGAGCCGAGCACGCAACGTCCGGAATGGGTAATCTGCGAGAACAGCGCGCAGCCGTATCCGTGAATGACTTTCGCCAGACGACTCAAACCTTCGATGCAATCATCATTTGATCCATTGATGGTCTCCGCCATATTGATCGCCGAAGCATGAGGTCTGCACCCCTCAGTGATTATGAGGCCGGCACCGCCCTTGGCCCTGGCCTCGTGATAGGCGATCAGATCATCGGTGACCTTTCCATCACGCGGCATCATGGTCATGTGCCCGGTGGAGTAGATCCGATTCTTGATGGTGACCGGACCGACTTGGACGGGTGAGAACAGATGTGGAAATTTCATGGTGTCCTCCTGCAATTCCGACCAACACTGCAACCCATGATCATACCCGCAGTGCGCACCATAACGCAGGCGAGTTACGATAGGCCGCAATGTGACCGCTCCCGACTCTCAAAGATGCTCGACGATGGTCAATTTGACCACCCCCGACTATGCGGCGCTTGTGACCCACGGACTGTCTGGCTTCACCTGGCCTGGTAGCGCGCGTTGCGGAGTCACAATCGGCTGACATGTCGACGGCGAAGCCGGACCGATCGGTGCTGACAGGAGAAATCTTCATCACGTCGCAGCGGTGTCTGAAGCCGCGTACGGTGTAACGACCGCCATGCCGCACATCCTCAGCCTGCACCGCGGCCTCGAGATTCCGGCTACGTTCTTTGTTCCTGGACACGTCGCTGAACGCCACCCCGGAATGATCGAGGCGATCCTCGAAGATGGGCATGAGATTGCGCACCACGCCGTGGCCACTTTGCCTACCAGAACACCGTCGAGGGGACACTTTCGGATTTTGTCGGCGAGGAGATCATTGTCTTCAAAGACGAGAGGGTTTACCGAATGCGGTTCCACGGCGGCATCGTCGGGCCATCGTGTCCGGCTGCTTCGCAGGGCAGGCGTTTCGACCACGTGGTGCGTAACGGGGCGATTGAGCGATAGTTTCTGACTTCTCCGACAACTCACTGCCCAACAACGAACCTCTCGTCAATTACATCGTCCAGATCGACAGCATGCTCGACCATCCCATAGGCGGCATAGGTCATGAGATTGCGCTGCCATCGCTCGCGGCCCATGACACCCAACACCTCGTCCTCACCGACCACCAGGCGGCGCATCGCCGAGATGATGCACGCGTTCGTACCAGCATCTGGGTGCTCATCGGACACCGTCGCCACCAATCTCCCACCGCGCTCAGCGTTTTGGAGAACTGCTTGCCAACCGTCGAGCGTCACCCGCACGAACGCGGCCAAATCTCCCGTGCGTTCTTCAATGGTCTGCTTGGTCGTAAACATCATCTGAGCGTACGGGTGCAAATGGTGGTGGGCCACCGGGATGAGCAGAGGCTCGAACCCGCAGGCACGCAGCTCCGCTGGCTCGGTAATGGAGTATCCTTGCACCGCATCGAATCGGCCATTGATCAAATCCCCCAATGTCCATCCACCCACGACGGTGTCTGCCGCCTTCGGGTCCATCCCGTGAAGAGTCAAAACGGTCTCAAGCAAATGCACGCCATCTTTGTGCATGGCCACCCGGCGCCCCGCCAGGTGGGTGAGCGCGCGGATGCCCGAGTCGGGCGCGGTCATCAATACCATGGGCGTGTCTTGCAACATCGCGCCGATCGCACGAAGCGCGATACCTGTCCCACAGGCCCGCACGATCAGGTTGTCCTCCATGCATCCGGCCGAGCCAGGGTCGTTGAGTACCGATTCGAGCACCGAGTGGGCAACAGCTGCCGAGGGCGAAATAAGATCGACGTCCAGACCGGCCGCCTTGTAAAGCCCCATCTCGCGCGCCCAGATCAATCCCGCAAACTGACAGTTGAGTTCCCAGTCGAGGAAGAAACGAAAAGATGTCATGCAATGTAACTGTCGACCAGGTCGAAGTACACGCCGAGGAACTCGAAGCTCGGGCCGGGAGAGTCGAAGAACGTCTCATGGTCTGCAATGAACGCCGAGAGACTCCGCTCACCGGTAGCCGCAGGATCCCGTTGCCACAATCGAGGTGGAATCTCACCCCAGCGGGTCAGCTCGAGAGTCGTTATCCGAACCCGGCACTTGGGCTCACGCGCACCGTCGTAAACCGTGTAAACCGCTCCCACGCGCAACGCAGTGGTATAGTCGTCGTACCCTTCCTGCCACTCCAAACGGCTCACCGTTGCGGTTTTCTCACCGGAAATTATCTGCTGGATCAACTCGGGCTGGGCCGACCACTGGAGGCGATGCTCATGCATGAGACGTACGGCAGGTCGTGGTTTGAGGTTGTCTCTAATGTGCCACCGTTTGCAGCCGGCCGTACAGGGGAGCAACAAGTCCGCTCGGTAGCAATGCGGCACATGGCTCAGGACCCTCTCGAAACAATGTCCGATTTGGCGGGCGAAACAGTTATGCTTCACCCAACCACCAGCAAGAGTGAACTCACATGGCGCGGTCAATCCCTTGCATGATAGTTCGTGGTGGCACCAGCAAAGGTGTTTACATCGCCGAGCAAGATCTGCCGGCCGATGCCGAACTTCGCGATGCAACGATCTTGTCGTTGTTCGGCTCGCCGGACCGACGCCAAATCGACGGACTGGGCGGCGCCGATCCGCTGACCAGCAAAGTTTGTCTGATTGGGCCTGCGCCGCAGCACGGCGAGTATGCCGGTACGACTGATCTCACCTATACGTTTGGACAAGTCAGCATAGACCAGCCAAGCGTCGATTACGGTGGCTTGTGCGGAAATTTGACGGCGGGCCTCGGGGTGTACGCACTTTGGAGAGGCCTGGTGTCACCGGTCGCTCCCCTCACCAGCGTACGCATCTACAACACTAATCTTGGTCGTCGCCTGGTCTGCGAAGTTCCGGTCAAAGATGGGGAGCCTCTAGAGCACGGTGACTTCACTGTGCCCGGGGTGCCAGGCACTGGCCCCCAGATCAATGTCGACTTCGCGGACACGGCTGGTGGTGCCACCAACGCACTGTTGCCGACGGGAAATACCACCGACATCCTGACCATTGCCGGTGCCGATGAGGTCGAGGTTTCCATGCTCGACATCGGCAATGCCTGTGTGTTCCTGCGCGCCGCCGACGTTGGTCTCACCGGCACTGAAACAGCCACCGAAATCGACGCCGATACTGCGCTGGTCGAGCGCTTGGAAGCCCTCCGTGCTCAGGCCGCGCATGCCATGGGTATGATTGATGACCCCAAAACCGCGCTGCGCGACAGTCCAGCTGTACCGCTGCTCGCGATGGTTGCACCGCCGCGGACGTACCGAAGCGTCAGCGACGACACTTACATCGATGCGGGACAGTGCGACCTGCTCGGACGAATGATGTTCATGCAGCGGGCACACAAAGCGTACGCGGCGACTGGTAGCGTGTGTACCGGTGTCGCCAGCCGGTTGCCCGGCACCATAGTGCACGAAGTGTGCACTCAGAGAAGCACATCGTCACCGGTGATTCGTATCGGACACCCAGCCGGCGTGGTCGACACCGAGGCCGTCGTTGCGACTGGCAGCGACGGTGTCACGGTAAAACGCGCGACGATCGGTCGGACTGCACGTCGGTTAATGGATGGCGCGGCGTTTATCAGATGACTTGAACGAGGGTGACAGTGATGACTGTGAGTACGATTTCCACCACGCTTGCCCATTGGGCTCATGGACTCGCATTGTCTCGTGTACCCGATGAGACAATTCATGCCGCGCGCCGCGCGTTGCTGGACACCATTGGCGTGATTACAGCGGGTGCCCATCATCCGGTCACGACAAAGACCCGCACTGCATTCCTCGGTGCAGGGGGGCAATCCAGTGTGTCAGGGGGTGGCAGCAGTGGCGCTTCGACTGCGGCCTTGGTCAATGGTTGCGCAGCACACGCTTACGACTTCGACGATGTGTCTCATACTGGGATCATGCACGGTTCGGCAGTGATCGCTCCGGCCGTGTTGGCAGTGGCGGAACAAGTCGAGGCCACTGATTCGGATGCACTCGCTGCATTCGTCGCAGGTTCCGAGGCCGCCTATATCCTCGGTGATGCACTGTCACATCGACATTTTTTGAAGGGCTGGTGGACTACCTGCACTCTGTCTGGCATTGGTGCTGGCGTTGCAGCCGCCAAGCTCATGGGGCAGACGCCTGCTCAAATTGCCCAAGTCATCGGCCTGATGGCCGCCAACGCCGGTTGCAGCCGGTCGCCGTTCGGCACTGATGGAAAACCCTTCTTGTGTGGCTTCACCGCGAAAACAGCGGTGGAAATGGCACAAGCGGTGCAGGCGACAATCAGCGGTCCGGTCGATGCCTTCGAGAACGAAAGTGGCTTTTTGTCGTTGCTAAACGATGGACACTTCGACCGCGGCGTGCTGAAAAGCTGTGGCGAGATCTGGCGTCTGGTCGACCCCGGTTTACTGTTCAAACGCTATCCCATCTGTTCGTCGGCACACGCCGTGACCGAGGAAAGTGCGGTGCTCAAGCAACGACATGGCTTTGCAGTCGAAGACGTGGCCGAGGTCGAGTGCCGCGTCCCTGATGTTGTGGCTCAGTCGCTGGTTTACGACGACCCGACGACACCACAGGAATGTCAGTTCTCGATTCCCTTCAGTGTCGCCTGCGGCTTTCACCATGGGGAGGTCTCGTTGTCGCATATCGTCGCGGGCAAAGAGGTTGCACGAGCATTGCGTGAGACCATGGCTAAAGTTCGTTGGTTCAAGGATGACCAGCTATCAACGGAAGACATGCGTCGAGACTTTCCGGAATGCGCCAAAGTCGTCGTGCGACTCAGACAAGGTCAGTCCGTGGAAGGGTTCAGGCGACTGGCAACGGGTATGCCGGCCGCACCGCTCACAGACGATCACCTCGCCGACAAGTTTCGGGCATGCGTAGAGTTTGCCAGTGGATCCACTGAGACGGCGAGTGGCTCCGCCGAATCAATACTGAACCTGGCTCATGCGGGGCCTCGGCGTAACCTGTCGCACACCGTGAAAACGCTTTGGAACTCTGGTGAGGGACGCTCTCATTGAGCACACAAGAACGCCACCGTGCACTGGTCTCCCGTGTACGTGAACGCAAACTCACGATTGTGCCGGGTGTGTTTGACATGCTCTCAGCACGTATAGCGGACCGCAGCGGCTTCCACGCTTTGTACATGACAGGCTACGGCATCGCCGCTTCGCATCTGGGCCTACCTGATGCCGGACTCGCGAGCTATGCGGACATGGTCGATCGTGCACGCACCATCAATGCTGGCACCAAGACGCCGCTCATTGCGGACGCTGACACCGGCTTTGGCGGTTTGCTCAACGTGGACCATACCGTGCGCGGCTACGAGCAAGCAGGAGTTGCGGCAATACAGATCGAAGATCAAGAGTTTCCGAAGAAGTGTGGTCATGCCCGTGGCAGGCAAGTGATTGCAACCGGAGACATGGTCAAGAAAATCGAAGTCGCTGTCACCGCAAGATGCAATACTGATTTACTCGTCATCGCGCGAACGGATGCCAGAACCTCATTGGGTTTGGACGAGGCCATTCGGAGGGGTCAAACCTATGCCGAGGCCGGGGCCGACGTGGTGTTCATAGAGTCACCGCAGACCGAGGATGAGTTCAAGCGCATTGCCAATGAAGTGGATGCGCCATTGCTGGCGAACATGGTGGAGGGCGGCTTCTCGCCGCTACTTTCCGCCGACCAGCTCGAGACATTGGGGTTCGCGATTGCGCTGTATCCGGGCACTGGTCTGTTCGCGGCCGCGGCCGCACTGACCAGTGTCTACGCGAGCTTACATGCTGATGGCGACGGTGCAAGTTCGAGCGCGGCACTACTGAAAGTCGGCGAGATGCACTCACTCATGGGATTCGAGGAAGTCTGGGATTTTGACGAGCGGTGGGCTGACCGGTCCGAGGTGTGATGAGTAGTGAGATCATAGATGGTAAAACGTCGACAGCGGTCAGTGGTAGCACGACTTCAAGTAGTCGTTCCTGTAAAGGCTCAATGAGTCCACCCCGGAGATGCTCGATACCAGGCCGCCGATGCTGGTCAAAGTACCGTTTCAGAGACGCGAAGCAGCGGTCGATGAAATCGCAGCAAAGTTCGTAAGCGAGTTCGATAGAACTCCAACGCTTCGATACGGCTGTAGCGACCCTCATCTGACCCGGAAACCGGAAGCTGACCAGCGCCTAAAGAATCTGTCCACGCGGCACAGTGCACTCCACTGACGGTTCACATCACATTTATGGGTTCGGACACTCCACCAATGTGTACTGTACAAATCTGGTCAGAGACCGACGGTTGAATTGCTTTACCACCAGTGAGGTCGAGGGATCCTGCAGCCCAGAAACTAAGTAAACTTTTCCTGAACGTCCTTCGCCGAGCACTCTCGCCGATAGTTTGCTTTGCCCACTGATATGCTGCTCATGTTGGAAGGCACGTAGAAACCTCCCTGACACCGATGTCGCGAAACTCTTCAACGAAATCGGCAAGACGGGCTCCAACGGCACTAATCATCGCCTCACCCTTCTCAGGAGTGGCGCTTGTCGGGTCCCCCGTGTGTCCGTCCGGGGCGGTGGCGCGGCGATGCTGCTCTGGTGTCACGAAGCGTGACACCGCATTGCCGTTCAGCGCCGGATCCAGTTCCACCGGATAGTCGAAGCGGCTCGACGATTCCTGGTTCTGCCGTGGAGGACGCGCCTCATTCATGTCCACGTGCTGACCACGCCAGAAGAGCGCGAAAGACGTCTCTGCCTCGGCCGCGTGCTCCAGACCACCATCCGGTGCATCACAAAGCGCCTTGACCTCGGCGCGCGCGATGAGACCTGCATCCGCCACCGCAACGCATGCACCTGTGCTGTTCTGCAGCTGGACTGCAGCAATTTCCATCGGCTGGAGGTTGGCAATGCGGTTGCCGTTCACCATCACCAAGTGATGAAAGCCGTGATAGATCAGACTGGCGCCGACGTCATACACCACCTTTTGCAACGTCTCAGCCGCCAATGTGATGGTACCCGGGTAACCCATATGATGCGGCGACCATCCATACTGAATCGGCGGTGCGATCAGGCACCCACAAATCGCAGCAGCGCGCTCACAAGCTGCAATCGCCCACCCGCTGTCGACCAGCAGGGGAAGATGCCGTCCATGTTGCTCTGTCGCGCCGACGGGAATCAGCGCGACGTCGTCCCGCTCGAGATGGGCCTCGATTTCCGGCCATCTAAGCTCCTGTATCCACGGTGTTCTAGATGTCACGATTCGCCCTTTTGAGGTGTCGTCACGGCCAGAGTCAATCACTCGATTCGCCCCTATGGTACCGGTCGGTGGCATTTCAAGCTTGTGTTAACGATACTGCACCACCAGATTCATAGAGTCCCTCGAATGACTGAGATCAATGTCGGCATTATCATGGGCAGTCAATCCGACTGGAAGACCATGAAGCAAGCAGCCGCGGCCCTGGATGAGTTCACCGTCGGCTACGAGACCAAGATCGTCTCGGCACATCGTACCCCGGACCGGCTCTGGGACTATGGGCGCAGTGCAGTCGAACGCGGACTCAAGGTCATCATCGCCGGTGCCGGTGGTGCGGCGCACCTGCCAGGGATGATGGCTTCAAAGACCCGGCTTCCGGTTATTGGCGTACCCGTTCAATCCCGTGCGCTCAGCGGCGTCGACAGCCTCTACTCCATCGTGCAGATGCCGAAGGGCTTTCCGGTTGCGACCATGGCCATCGGTGACAGCGGCGCATTTAACGCCGGACTCATGGCGGCCTCGATTCTGGCAGTCAGTGACGAGTCGCTGGCCAAGCGCCTCAGCCAATGGCGCGCAGCATTGTCAGCATCAATTCCAGACGAACCCAAGGACGAGTAGTGTGACCAGCAGACTCAAGCCTGGCTGCACTGTGGGTATTCTGGGTGGTGGTCAACTCGGCCGCATGCTCGCCGTGGCGGCATCGCGGCTGGGACTCAAAACTCACGTGTTCGACCCGGCTTCGAACGCCATCGCCGGCGAGGTGGCCAGCTCGGTCACCGCGGCATCCTTCGACAACGAGTCTGCACTCACCGAGTTTGCACAAACCATAGATGTGCTGACTTACGAGTTCGAGAACATTCCAGTACAAGCACTCGACTTGCTGGAGTCCCACTGCCAGATCTATCCCGGCCGCAACGCCCTCTCGGTCAGCCAGGACCGCTTGCTGGAAAAGCAGTTCATGGAGCGTCTCGGACTCCGCATGGCGCCATTTGCCAATGTGGAAAGTGACTCCGAGTTGGCGCAAGCGGTTTCACGTATCGGCCCCCCATCGCTACTCAAGACCCGCCGTTTCGGCTACGACGGTAAAGGTCAGGTGCGGCTTACCGGTGACGACCAGGCGGTGGCTGCCTGGGATTCAGTAGAGCGCACCCCTTGCGTGCTCGAAGGCATGGTCGACTTCGACTGCGAGATTTCGGTGATTGGTGCGCGTTGCGCCTCCGGTGCAACGGCTTGTTTCGACCCCGGAGAAAATGTGCATCGAGATGGTATTTTGCACACTACGACAATTCCGGCCTGCGTAAGAGACAGCGTGCTCGACCGAGCGAAGGACATCAGTATCCACATCTTGAATGCGCTCGACTACGTGGGCGTCCTGGGCGTGGAAATGTTTGTCGACGGCGATGATATCTTGATCAACGAAATCGCACCTCGGGTGCACAACTCGGGACACTGGACTCAGAACGGCTGTGCCATTGACCAGTTCGAACAACACATTCGCGCCATCTGTGGATGGCCGCTGGGCGATGGTGCCCGGCATTCCGATGTGGTGATGACCAATCTCATCGGCGATGAAGTGCTCGATGCCGACGTGCTCTACGGCAATGGCACCGATTCGTTACACATCTACGGTAAAGCCGATGTGCGCCCGGGGCGAAAAATGGGACATGTCAATCGGGTAGTCAGGTCTGCGGACTGAATGTGGCGGCCAAAGGCTCGACCACCCGTCGGCGGCCGATCGAATGACACAGCATCATGGTTCAGAGTAGTTGTACTCTTTTCGCCACGCGTGACTGCAGTTCAAGCAACGAATAGCCCAGAGTTCTAAACCGTTGGTCCCGGTATAGCGGGATTCGACAACGGCGGTGAGCAGTTCACATCGAGGGCATTCGAGACCCTCTTGAAAGTTGACCTCGGTATGCCCGCATTTGCCACACTCGATGTCCCACTCGAGTCCCGTTCCATCGCTCTTGACACGCTTTTCGCCGGTTTCCCGGCCAACCAATGCGCGACACCTCGGGCAGCGATCACCCCGGACGACTCGCACACCGAAGTACAAGACGAGCGCCACAGCCAGAATGATGGCAACGTACTCCGGTCTCATGTCACGACTGTTTCACGCATGGCCGCTCGGAATCCCTGCCTCGAGGTCAAGTGCCGCGATGGTCATAAAATGCATTCATCGGGTGCATGTATCAGCCACGTCGAACCTTATAGCCCGCTCGCTCCCTGTCCCACGTTGTGTTGCCAAGGCCGCGATCACGCAGTTTGTTCTTCTGAATTTTCGCCGACGGCGTTTTCGGAATTTGGTCGATAAACTCCAGATAGCGTGGAACTGCAAAGTACGGCATCCGCGGAACGCAGAAATCCATGATCGCAACCGGATCGGGAGTGTCGACACCTTCTTCCAGCACAATGCACAGCAGTACTTCATCCTCGCCGCCCACATCGGCGCGCACGGCGACGGCTGCTGCTTCAGCGACACCCGGGTACTGGAGTATGACGACTTCGACTTCATACGACGAAATGTTCTCACCGCGTCTTCGGATGGTGTCCTTTATTCGATCGATATACCAGACATAACCGCGCTCATCCATGCGGCCGGCATCGCCAGTGTGGAACCAAAAGTTGCGCCAGGTTTCGACCGTACGCTCCGGCATACCGTTGTAACCCTGCATGAAGCAAAAGGGCTCCTTCGGGCGCACGAGGATCTCTCCAACCTCTCCGATCGGAACTTCTTCGTCGGTATCAGGGTTAGCGATAATGACGTCGAAATACTCATCCCAGACCTTTCCGGAACACCCCGCTTCATCGGGCGCATCAAACGGCCGGCAAATCGGCAGATTGACCTCGGTCATACCGAACAGTTCATTGAACTTGGGAATTCCAAACCGATCTCGAAATGCCTGTAAGGTTTCCTCGACCACCGGAACGGCGCACAGCATGCGCAAATCGTTGTTCTTGTCGTCTGGGTGCGGGGGCTGGCGCAACACAAAATCGTTCATGACACCGAGCAGGTTCGTCACCGTAGCCCTGTGCCGGCGTAGTTCCTTCATGAAGGTGGTCGCCCGGAACTGACGCACCAACACGGTATGTCCGCCACCGATGAGATTCGCGTAGAACTGCATCAGGCTGCCCTGCGCATGAAACAGCGGCATGCAGATATAATAGCGGTCTTGCTCTGTGAGCCGCATATGCTCGGCCATGCAAAGCCCGAAGAGATACAGATGACCATGAGGCATCAGTACGCCTTTGGATGGCCCGGTGGTGCCGGAGGTAAACATGATCATGCCGATGTCGCGGTAGCTGACCTCGACATCAATGGTGTCGTCCGGCGCCCCGCGCAGATCGTCGAAAGAACGCACCTGAATGCGTTTGAACGCTGGCACGTCGACATCCGCCAGTGGCCGGTCGACCACAAACACAGTCTCCAGATCCGGAATCGTATCTTCGATATCGGCCAACCACGGCAGAAACTCGGGTTCGACGACCGCCAGCTTCGACTTCACGTTGGTCAGCACATGGGTCAGGAATGAGCCCTTGTAGGCGGTGTTGATACACACCGGTACTGCGCCGATGCGGTTCAAGCCAAACCACGTCCACAAGTAGTCGAGCCGGTTGTGCAGCATGAGCGCCACATGCTCACCGAACTGGACACCTTCACGCTGGAACGCATGACTATACTGATTGGTCAGTCGCTCCAGGTCTTCGAAAGAATACGACTCGCCGTCTTCGTACTGCAGATGGGGCCGATCACCACGCTGTTCGGCGAATTTGCGGATGAGCTTCGTGATGACCCAGTCTTCTTTGGGGTGGTGCATGGCTGGCCTTGACTTGTAAAGCTCGGCGCAGCTCGAGTTTAGCGCGAGGCCGCGAACGATCGCATCACCTTGCCTGGCGGCTCAACATCCCGACCATCTTCAGCGGCGTCATCATCACCGAGTCCGCCATGTCATTTATCGGGCTTGGATTTCCGCTGAATTTGCCGACCTCGGGCCTGCTGCTGTACGACGGCGCCAACTTCATGGCCACCAGTCCATCGCGAGTTAGCTGGCCCTAGGCTGGCGATCTCGCTCATGGTTTTAAGTGTAAACTACATCGGTGATGGTCTGCGCATCGCCCTCGATCCGCGTCTCCGCCGCACCTGACTATGACAACCGTGCTGGTGTCTGCTGGATGAATTCGGCACCAGCATCAGTAAAGATCATGGTGTCGATGAACATCGACATACCCGCCGCGTGGGGAAGATAGAAGTTAGCTTCGTAGTTGGTAACCATTCCCGGCTCGAAGCGTTCATCACCAGGGTCGGTGTGCACATCGTAGTAGTAGGGTCCAACCCAGTCCGGTGGAAAAGATTGCCCTAGGTCGTATCCACCAATCCAACATTGATCGTCCCAAACACCCTGGTCGCGATAATAGGCTTCAATGGCAGAAAGCAGCTCGACCACCGGCAGCCGCGGCCGAATGAGTTCTGCGACTATTTTCTTTGCACCGCATATGGCATCGAGATGACTCGCGACATCATCGTGCACGTCGCCGACGCAGATTGTGCGGGCCATGTTCGAATGATAGCGGTTGTACACACCGCAGAGGTCCACATTGACAACATCGCCGGGCATGATGACTCGCCGCGACGCCAACGCGTGCATGCACGCACTCTTCGGGCCAGAGGAAACCGGCATGGTGATTGACGGATTCTCACCACCAGCGCGGGCCATGGCGCGAACCACCTCGCCGTAGACTTCCAGCTCGGTGACACCGGGCTGTATGGCATCGATTGCAGCCTGCATGCCGATGTCACCGATCCGCGCTGCGGTTTTAGTGTAACTCAGCTCTTGCGGACTCTTGAGCTTGCGAACACCAGCCACCACATCCGTGCCGTCAACGACTCTCGCACCTTTTGCCTGGAGCGCGGATTGGAACATTTCGCTGTAGCCACGGCTCGGCCTGTAGCTCCACATCTCGAGACCGACGCTGCCACTGAGCCAACCTTCGCTGGCGAGCTCGTCGACTATGAAATCCATCATCGACGCCATTGGCTGAGAGCCTTCACCGAGAATTCGCAGATCCCGTGAGATACTCGTGAACCCCGCCAACACCTGCTCATTCTCGGTTTCGAAGTGGATGTAATCGTCGTGGTCGACGTGCACCGCGAGGCCGCTTGCTGGCAACCAGGCCTTCGGGCCTTGGGCTTGATACCACTCGGCACGAAAGCCACTGAGATAGGCGATGGCTTCGGGCGATGACAGATAGAGCATGTCGACACCGGCTGCTCGCATCGCTGCGCGGACCCGTGACAATCGATCGGCATACTCCGCAACCGAGAAAATGGTCTCGGCCTCGGGACGACAATGCTGCAGTACGATTTGCTTGTTGTTCAGAGTTGATGTCATGAATGCCTCCTTCCCCATGCATTCAGATGATCGACGAGCCCCGCCACTCGGAATGACACCAGGCTGACCGCCGACATGTCCGTGAGCCGCCTCCAGCTCACTCAGCCGAGACCAAGCTCGACCCGCTTCTTGTTACTCCATGATTGAATGATGCGATCAGCAATCATGGCGATGAATGCCATACCAAGACCGGCAACCAAGCCTGCGCCAGGATCAGCCTTGCCCAAAGCGATGTAGATGGACTGCCCGAGGTCCTTGGTACCGACCAGAGCAGTAATGACCAACATGGCCAAGCCAAACATGATGGTCTGATTCAATCCCAGCATGAGCTCAGGTAGCGCCAAGGGAAGTTTGACCTGAAACAGCATCTGCCAACGCGTGCAGCCCATTGCCCGGGCGGCCTCGATGACACTCGGGTCGACATTGCGTAAACCGTGCTCGGTGTATCGGATCGGCGGCACGATGGCGTACATGATGATGGCCAGAAATGCGGTGAAGTCACCCACTCTGAAGAACATCAGCACTGGAATGAGAAACACGAACAGCGGGATGGTCTGCAGGGTGTCATTGATGGGACGTATGAACGCAGACACGCGGTCGCTCTGCGCCGCCCAGACGCCAAGCGCTCCGCCGAGCAGAAACGAGGTGAGTACCGCAGCCGAGCACAGATATACCGACAGCATGGCCTGCGGCCAGACGCCGGCGAGCAGCATGAACATCATGCCGGCAAGAGAAAATGTCCCGACCCGCCATCCACCGACCTGCCAGGCCAGCAAAGTGACAACCAGAATGAACACCGGCCAAGGTGTATTGGTGAACCCGAAAAACAGCACCGCCCCAATGAGCAGTACCGAGATGAGCGGCCGCCAGCCAAACTTCCGTCCAGTGAGCGCTGCCAGTATCACCACGGCGACTCCGTAAGAGATGCTCATCAGAGGTGTGAGCTTGAAACCCCATGAGAACGGACTTATGGCCTTTTCGAAGCCGATTTTGATCGGCAGTAGAAAGAAGAACAGCGCGCCACGTTTTATGGCATCCATGAGCTTGGAGTAGTTGTCCAAGACATGGTTCAAGGCGTCATTCAAATAGTCTGCCGGACTCACAACCCAGTTGGTCGGCCAGGCCTTGAGCGGTGCCACGATCTGGGCCAGCACCGTAAATACCGCAACACCGGCGATGGCAATGACGAGGTACCGATGTCGTTGCCAGACGGTTTGGCCAAGTGCGCGCTCGAATCGGTTCGGTTGTGCAAACCCCCGACTGATGCGGTCCATCAACATGGCGATGAGCACGATGACCAGTCCAGCAAATAAACTCTCCCCGAAGAACGCCTTGCGCATGGTCGAAAGCACTTCCCAACCAATATCGGCCGAGCTGCCGATGATGGCCGCGATGATGACCATGGCGAGCCCGGCCATGACGGTTTGATTGACGCCAATCATCAATGTCGGCAGCGCCGAGGGCACACGCACCATCCATAACAGCTGACGCCGGGTAGCGCCTGACATGACGCCGGATTCGATTACGTCACTCGGGACTCGCCGCAATCCCAGAATGGTATTTCTCACCATGGGTGGGCAGGCATAAATGGCACTTGCAATGAGTCCGACCACGGCACCGAAGCCAAACAGCAACAGAATCGGAATCAGATAGGCGAACGTGGGTACTGTTTGCATCAGATCGAGGGCGGGCTGAACGATTCGATCGATTCGAGGTGAACGATAAGCCGCTATCCCCAGGAACAGGCCGACGACCACCGCCAGTGGCACTGCAACGAACACCAGCGACAGCGTGTTCATGCCCTTGTCCCAGTAGCCCCCCAACACCATGTACAGCAGCGAGACCACCGAGAACACCGCAAGCTTCCAACCGGCAGCGGCATAGGCGAGTACTGCGACTGCGAAGATGGTCGCTGGCCACGGCAACCAATGCAGGAGTCCTTGAATCCATTTCAGTGGCCAGCCAAGCAACCAGCTCATTGCCTGGAAGAACCAGCGGAATGTCTCCACGAACCAGTTCATCACCGTGTTGATCCAATCTGCGACGGGTATCACCCAGGACTCAGGATAGGCAACCAGCCACGGAAACTTCTCGCGCATCAGGAACACGGCGACAGCAATCGCGCCGACCACACACCATTGTCTCAGTGGTCGATCGACCGCAAAGGATCGATGAAGATTGGTCATGGTTCGCTCGCCGCGGCTAGCACCGAGAGTTGCATCTTTGGGGACAGCGCGCAGATTCGCGCGGATGGAACACGAATGACTCTCCGAATGTCACGGTGCAAGACTTAGTTGGGGGGACACAGGCCTTACCTGACATGGGTTTGCCGGTCATAAACCGGGGTGGCAGCCGTTCCCAGACGGCCGCCACCCCTGACTCTGCGAGTGCTATGCAGTAAACGACTCAGCCGCGGGCTACTGAGTCCAGGGCGTCCAGGTCGACTCGTTGGCATCCAGCCACGCGTTGATGACTGCTGTGAGGTCTTTACCCTCGACATCCACCTCGTGCATCAGCGCTTCCTGGGTTGCGTTGTCGAGCGTGTACGCACTCAGCATCTTGTGGGCGCCCGGCCACTTATCTTTCAGGCCAATCCAGCCCATCTTGTCGATATGCGCCGAATCATCCCAGTCGCAGTCATAGGTGGCGTTGGGGTTCATGCCCCATGAGGGATCGTCATGACAGCCTTCTTCATACGGGGGCAGATTGACCACTTTCATGTCCGCGAGTGCGTGGAACCAATGTGGTGACCAGAACATCAGCACCAACGGTTCATTACCACCGGTGGCACGCTTAAGCTCGGCCAGGATGGCACCTTCGCTACCGGCCGGTTGGGACACAAAATTCATGTCGAGGGCCTTGATGCGATCCACATTGGTAGTACCCCACTCAGCCGGATAGTCGAGAAAACGACCTTTCGGAAAAGTCTCGGCAGTGGCGAAAATCTCCGCACACTCGTTGAGCGCTTTCCAGTCCGGCAGCCCCGGGCATTGCTCTTCCATATAAGACGGGTACATCCAGGCCTCACGAGGCTTCAGGCCCAGGTTACCCAATTCTTCCACCTGACCGGTATCGAGCGCCTTCTGCCAGTTGTCACCGATGTTGGAACTCCAGATCTCGAGCGTAGCGGTGATGGAATTGTCGGTCAGTGCCTGCATCTGTGGGTAATAACCGGCGGTCACATATTCGACGGTATAGCCCATGCGTTTGAGGACCTCGCCCGCGATATGGGTGGTGATGTGTTGTCCTGTCCATTCATTGATGGCCAGCTTAATGGGGTCATCGGACTCAGCGGCGGTACCAGCAGCAGATACAGCTAGCAATGTCAGACCGCCAACTATGTTTCGCAGGGCATGCATAATATCCTCCAGTTCTTGTATTTGGAATTGTTTTAAAGCATTCCGATTCTGTCGTCCCGCCCTGGAAATGTCTAGCAAAGTCGTGCGGACTCACGGCGTGGCGCCCCACGTTCGTTTGAGCCCAGAGAGCCGGTGCGACGAACCGGCCGTTTATCGCCACGACGTTGTGAGCGCGGTACTATCAAACACGCACCGCGGTGCGGCCTGCTGCTCGCTCGGGTCGGCTCAGTGCGTGGTGGATCGAATAGTGATAATCATGACGGAGCGAGCATTTCACCGGGCGCACAGCATCTGCGGCCCGGAATTCGGGGGCAAATCGGATGGCAGATCAGAACACCTACGACTACATCATCGTCGGCGGCGGCTCAGCAGGTTGTGTGCTCGCAAATCGTTTGTCCGCAGACCGCAACCTCAAGGTGTTACTGCTCGAGGCCGGCCCCAGTGATTCCAGCTACAAAGTGCGCATGCCCGCCGCGACCGCCTATGTGATCGCCGATCCAGACATGAACTGGCACTACTACATCGAGCCGCAGAAACATCTCGATAATCGCCAGCTCATGTGGCCACGCGCCAAAGTGCTCGGCGGCTGTTCTTCGCACAACACCATGGTTTTCATCCGCGGCCACGCCCGAGACTATGACCATTGGCGCCAGCTCGGTTGCGATGGCTGGTCTTACGCCGACGTGCTGCCCTACTTCCGGCGCTCCGAGCATCGTGTCGCGGGAGGTGACGACTACCACGGTGACGAAGGGCCGATGCAGATTCGTGCCTCCAATGATCCCAATCCTCTGCAGCAGGCCTTCATTGATGCCGGTGTCCAAGCCGGCTTTCCGTACACGCCGGATTTCAACGGCCATCAGCAAGAAGGCGTCGGTCGCTACGATCTCAACATCGATGGCGGCAATCGATGCAATACGGCTTGGGGTTATCTGCGTCCCGCGAGGTCGCGGCCCAATCTACGCGTGAAAGTCAATTCGCTGAGTTTGCGAGTGCTGTTCGAAGGCACTCGGGCGGTCGGTGTGGAGTACGAGCAGTACGGTCAGGTACACCAGGTTCGCGCCGAACGAGAGGTCATTGTTTCGGGCGGCGCTATCAATTCGCCGCAACTGCTGATGCTTTCTGGTGTCGGTGACGCCGACCATTTGCGTGGACTGGGGATCCCGTTGGTCGCCGACTTGCCGCAGGTTGGTGAGAATCTTCAAGACCACCTGGACGTTGCGGTGCAGCATGAATGCAAACAGCCGATAACCTTGTTCGGCTCCAACAAGCCCATGGCAGCAGCTTCCATCGGTCTCGAGTGGTTCCTGTTTCGTACCGGCAAGGGCGCCACTGCGCACCTGGAGGCGGGCTCATTCTTGCGCACCATTCCAAGTATGGAGTTTCCCGACATCCAGCATCACTTCGTGCCCATGATCATCGCCAACCATGGCATGGACTGGCCGGATCGCCATGGCTATCAAGTCCACATGTCTCAAATGCGACCGGAGAGCCGTGGCTACTTGAGGCTGCGATCCGCCGATCCCAGAACACATCCAATCATCCAACCCAACTTGCTGGATGCAGAAGAGGACCGCCGGTGTATGCGCGATGGCGTGAGAGTCACCCGAGAAATTCTGCGCCAGCCCGCGTTCGATGAGTTCCGTGGCAAAGAAATTCAACCGGGTGACGATTGCGTAAGTGACGCCGACATCGACGCATTCGTGCGTGCCAAAGCAGAGACCGCCTACCATCCAAGCAGCACCTGCAAGATGGGCACTGATTTACAGGCCGTGGTGAATCCGCAACTGCAAGTCCAAGGTGTCAGTGGTCTGCGAGTGGTCGATGCGTCAGTGATGCCGACCATCGTCACCGGAAACCTGAACGCGCCCACCATCATGATCGCTGAGAAAGCGGCAGACATGATTCTTGGCAAACCATCGCTGTCACCGGCTGAAGTCGATGTGGCCGAACCCGTCGAACGCAAGGCCGCGGACCGCGAGGTGCCAGAACTCGCACCTGCCTGAGGCCTCCAAGACGCAATTGACTCTCAAGACAGTTGACAGGACAGAAGATCGCACCCGGTGACAGTGTGAATGTGGAGGTGGTTCGATGAGTTGTGCGAAAAACATTGAGCCCGGCGTGCTGGGCGCCAAGAGTTTGCCTTTTCGCTCCATACCGATCATCGACCTGGCGGCCTTGTTCGGCCCACGTGACCAACAATTCGACGAGCTCGTCGAAACTTTGGACCGCGCCTGTCGAGACGTCGGCTTCTTCTATGTTCGCAATCACCGGGTACCGACACGCTTATGCGATGGCATCGTCACTCAGGCCGAGCGCTTCTTCGCCCTGCCATAGGAAGAGAAACTCAGCTACAACATCGACGACATCGGCACTCACCACGGCTACGTGCCCTACGGCTCCCTGACCATCACCGGCAAGCCGGATCTGCAAGAGGCTTATGAGGTCTGTACCGAGCACCCCGCCGATGACCCAGACTATCTGGCGGGCCACATCTGCTATGGACCCAATGTCTGGCCAAAGCAGCCAACGGAGTTTCAGCGCATCGTGTACGGCTACTTCGAAGCCATCATCGAGCTGAGTCACCAGCTGTGCCGGGCGTTCGCCATTGCACTCGGACAGCATGAATCATTCTTCGAAACCCAGACACGGCGCACCATGTCGCAGATGCGTTTGATCCACTATCCGCCGCAAACAGGACCGCTGGAGGAAGACACGATTGGTATTGGCGCGCACACCGATTACGAGATCTTTACCGTCTTGCTGCAGACTGCGCACGGTGGTTTGCAGGTGAAGAACACAGCGGGTGATTGGATTGAAGCCCCACCTATCCCTGACACATTGATCATCAATCTGGGCGACATGCTCGAACGCTGGACCAACGGCATGTATGTGTCCACGCCACATCGGGTCATCAACACATCCGGTCAGGAACGCTACAGCTTTCCGCTGTTCTTCGCCGCAGAGCACGAAACCATCGTGACTCCTCTGGCCACTTGCGTCGACGAGCACAACCCCGCCCGTTATCCACCAGTGCAAAGTGGGCTTTGGACCAACAAGATGATCTCGGAAGTCTATGAGTATCGCGCCAGGGCGCGGGGCAACATCCCCGATCCACAACGCAGCGAACCGATGTCGACCAGAGAATGCTTTTCACCATTCAGGGATTGTCGCCTGGGTCGCTCGGCGGAACAGAAATGAACAGCAGCTGCGGCTATTTGAATACCGTCACGCGTGAGTGGTCAGCACGCTCGAGAGCTTTCGCACCGCTGACATTGTCATGATCGCAAGCCCGACGAGGTGTCAGCCTGCAGAGCAGACACCAGCGCCTGGATATGCGCCGGCTCGCTTCCACAGCATCCTCCGATCAACGTCGCACCCGAGCGCGACCACTGCAAAGCCTCACTGCCGAATGCGACAGGTGATTGCGCCTCGCTGGTGCACCAGGTACCAGAAGAATCGCGCATGCCGACGTTTGGGTAAGCTCCAATCAAACCATCCCAGTGTGCGGCAATTGCCTCGATGGCGCCGGCGGTATGGGCGGTAGCGCAGTGCATGACAGCAACAATCGGCGTTGCTACCTTAGCGAGTGCCGCGATGATCTCCGGTAACGCCGAGTGCAGCGGCCGCACCGCAGCGGCACCCGATTTTGCGTCGCTCTGAACGTCGAGCATCATGTCTCCCGCGGCGTTGACTGTGCAAACCAATCCCACGCAAACCGGCACCCCCGCAGCTGCGACAGCTTCGATCATCGCTACCGCGGTCTCGACATCAAACAACATTTCGAGCGCAAGCAAGTCACACCCGGCATCGACAAGCAGCGCCGCCTGCTCGCTACAGTTTCGAGACAGTGTCTCCAATGGCGGCAGGTGTCGCGGGTCAAACCCAGAGGCATAGGACGATATGGAGCCCGCAATCCATTGCTCATGAGAGGCGGCCGTCTCGACCGCCTCCCGGCACAGACGAACCGCCTCTCGGTTGATGAGTTCGTAGAAATCACCAAGACCTTCAGGCTCGAGTGCATGGCGGGCAGCGGAGAACGAGTTGGCAATATGCACCTCGGCGCCGGCTTTGGCATAGCTGCGATGAATGTCGCCGACGACCCGTGGCGCATCGAGATTTGCAGTCAGCCACTGGCGGCGGCTGAAACGGAGACCTTTACGGGCCAGCTCGGTGTTGATCGCACCATCCACAATCACCGGGTATGTGCTGCGTAGACGATCGGCAAAAGAGCGGTGAGAGTTCACAATGGGAGGCCCCTATGTTTGCGATCAGGCAGCATCATGCTGGCCGGTCCTGACGGCTCGGTCAAAACACACGCTGATCGACGGACTAACAGACCCGCACACCACAGTCAGGCTGCCGGCAGTTGTCGGGACCGTTACACTGTCCGTCAGCGAAACCCAGTTCCACCAGAAGACGTTACTCAACAATGAGCACATTGTTAATCAAGAATGCCACTGTCATCACTGTCGCCGGCGATGCGCTACCGATCACACCCGGTGCGATCTTGATCGAAGATCAGCATATTGCGGCAGTTGGGCACAGTGAAGAGCTCGTCAAACGCTACTCGAATGCGGATCGTGTCATTGACGGAGGGCGCAAGGTAGTCGCGCCTGGCTTCATAAGTACTCACAACCATCTGGGATACACGGTCTTCCGCGGTCGAGCGGAGGAGGCCGGACTCGAGTGCGTGACCGGTCAGTACATGCCGATGAACACCGTGATAACTCGCGAGGAACGTCGTGCAATCGGCTCCTTGACCTGCGCCGAACTGCTCAAGAGTGGTGTCACCACCATCATGGAGATGGAAGAAGACGTCGAGGTCTACGCCGAGCTCATCGACGCTATTGGCATGCGGGCGGGTATGGGCGTCATGACTTTTGATGTGGACCCAGATGGCATGGCACGGGGCGAGTACACCTACGATGATCAACGGCGCATCGAGCAGCTCGCGCAGGCGACCGAGTTCGCCGAGCGCTGGCACGGTCGAGCGAATGGCCGAATCCAGGCTCTGATGACGCCCAACATGACCGTGACCTCGTCACCGGAGCTGTTGCGAGGCTGTCGCACCACCGCTGACCGGTTGGGGTTGCGACTCAGTACACACCTCGGCTGGGGACCGGAAGAGGCTGCGGTGACCAGGCGGCTACATGGTCAGAGTCCATTCGAGTACATGCAGTGCAACGGACTGCTCGCCGACGATGTCATTGCCGCACACTGTTATCTACTGGAGGAACACGACAAATCATTGCTGGCCGATTCCGGTGCACATGTCGCACATTGTCCATTGATGAATTCAGTGCGCGGTCACATTGCACCAATACTGGAGTATCGAAGTCGTGGTATTCCGCTCAGTCTCGGCGTCGACAATATGTTCTCTGACTACTTCGAGGTGGTGCGTGCGTGTGTCACCATGGCCCGGATAAAAGCCAACGATCCGTTAGCATTACTGGCATATGAGGCGCTCGAGCTTGCGACCATGGGCGGAGCAAGAGCACTGGGACTCGACAGCGTTGTAGGGTCTATTGAACCCGGCAAGCGAGCGGACATCATGGTCGTGGACTTTAACCGCTTCGGGCTCCAGCCAATGCTCGACCCGGTACAAAATCTCGTCTATCACGCCCGGCGAGATGATGTGGTGATGGTGCTCGTCGATGGCGAAGTCGTGGTCGACTCGGGCCAGATCTGCTCCCTCGATGCACAACAACTCATCGATCCGGCCGCCATGGCGGCGGCGAGCGTGTGGGATCGCTTTGTCACAAAATACGGAGACACCATTGCCCGCTGAATCCAACACAGAAGCCCTTGCCGAGCTGCTGGCGCGTGTTCGTGCGGAGCAGCGCACCTTGAAGGAGCTACCCTCGAGTCTTCGGCCGACCACGACGGAGGACGGTTATCGCGCCCAGACAGCACTCATGCATACACTGGGCGAGTCGCCTCGAGGTTGGAAAATCGCCTGTACCAACGATGCCGCTCAGTCGTTGATGCAGACCCACGAGCCCTTCGCCGGCCCACTATTCAAGTCCATGCTGCACGCTAGTCCGGCCACGCTGGATGGTCGTGAATTCAACATGCGTATGATTGAGGGCGAGTTTGCATTTCGTCTGGGTTCCGATCTGCCGGCTCGGGCCGAGGGCTACAGCCGCGAAGAGGTCGAGGCGGCCATCGACAGCGTGTGTCCCGCCATTGAGATTGCGGACTCTCGATTCAACGACTGGCTGGGCGTGGGCTTGCCGAGTCTGATTGCAGACGGCGCGGTCTCCGGAGCGTTCGTTCATGGGCCGGAGTACGCAGATTGGCGCAGTCTCGATCTCTGCTCCCACCCGGTGATCATGCGAGCCAACGACGAGGTTGTTGGTGAGGGTTCGGGTGCGCTCGCACTCGGTGATCCGATCGCCTCGTTGACCTGGCTCGCAAACAAGCAGTGCGAGCTCGGACGTGGCCTCTCAAACGGGGAGATTGTCACTACCGGGACATGCACAGGGAACTATCAAGCGCCGGGTATTATCGAAGTGTCGGCAGACTTTGGGGTGCTGGGCCGCGTGGAGGTACGCTTCGCTTGAACGGGATTGTGACACCCGCCAACGGGTCCGTGCTGCTCGGCTGCAATAGTCATCAGCACCGAGACCAGATAGTGCCGTCGAGACAGCCTCTGATCTCAGTTCCAAACTCTGGTGCAACCTAAGCTAGCAATGCGGACACTCATTCACGACGCAACGGTGATCCCCATCGAGCCGCGCGGGAAGGTGTGGCAGTCGGGTTCGGTACTCATCGAGAACGGTCGAATCATTGATGTAGGACCTGGCGCTGAAGTTCAGAAACGCGCGACCGCAGTCGATCGCTTCATCGACGCACGAGGCAAAATCGTGTTGCCAGGTTTCGTCAGTGCCCACAACCATCTCGGTTACGCCGTGTTCCGGGGTAGAGCGGAAGATTTCGGCATCGGTGCGGGTCGGCGTCTGTACCTGCCGATGGCAGCGGTGCTGAGTCGGGAAGAGCGTGTGGCAATCGGCACCTTGGCAGCGGCAGAGCTGCTGAGAGGTGGCTGCACCACGGTTTTCGAGATGGAGGAAGACGCCGATGCACTGGCCTGCGCCATCAGTGACGTCGGCCTCCGAGCCAGTGTGGCGGTGATGGTCAACGACGTCGATCTCGATCAGCTCGCGACGGGACGGATCCGGTACTCCGAGTCGCGATGCGAATCCCAACTGGAACAGGCGGTGCAGTTCGCAGAGCACCACGGTGATGCGAACGGCCTCATTACACCCGCGCTCGGTGCAAACGCCCTGACGACGTCTTCGCCACGTCAGCTTCGCGGGCTCCGTGAAGCAGCCGACAGGATTGGTGTTCGACTTTCGATCCATCTCGGCACGGGTGAGGCCGCATTCCTGGATCGTGAGTATGGCGCCGGCAGCATCGACTTCTCCCGCGACCAGGGTCTGCTTGCGCCTGATGTCATCGCAGTGCATGGATACAAACTCAGCGAAGACGACATCACAGCATTTGCGCGAACTGGCGCCCACCTCGCCCACTGCCCACAAGTGAACGCTTTTCGCGGACATGTGGCTGCCGCCCAAGTATTCCTCGAACAGGGCATCAATGTCGGCTTGGGTGTCGACAACTTCTTCAGTGATTGTTTCGATGTGATGCGCGCCTGCATTGCAGTGGCACGTATACGCTCACGCGATCCGCTGGCATTGCCCGCGCTGTCCGTACTGGAGCTGGCCACCCTCGGTGGAGCCCGGGCAATGGGACTCGAATCGCTGAACGGTTCACTCGAGGTCGGCAAGTACGCAGACCTGCAAATTGTCGACATGCGTCAGTATGGGCTCAGTCCGGCGCACAATCCGGTGGACGCGCTCGTCTATCATGCCCACGCCAAAGACGTGGAAGCGGTGATGGTGAACGGTTCGTTCGTGGTCGAAAACGGCAGGGTGAACGGGGTCGATGAAGACGCCTTGGTGGAGGCGGCGAACGCAGCGTCCACTGCCGCTTGGTCTCGTTTCGAGGCCCGATACCCTGCCTGACCTTACTGCCGCTCAGCGAGAGTACAGCAGTGGAAATGTATTGCCGCCGAGTGCGTCTCCCGGCTTGATGTCGGCATCGGGAAACTTCGGGAATGAGTCCGGCCCCTTCGGCCGGTAGACCGCATCATCACCGCCGAATCGAACGGAAAATGCGCGTCGTCTGACACTTGTAGTGTTCGCACTCGAACCGTGTAAGGTCATACCGTCAAATGCGATCGCATCACCCGGACGCATGTCCCACGAAGCAATGTCCAACTCGTCACGCAGGGCATCAAAGTCCGGGCCTCGAACCATGGGTTCATAGTCGAAACCGGTTTTCTCCTCGAGATTGGAGAAGCGGATCGGGATGTAACTCTTTCCCCATCGGTGTGAGCCCCTCACCAGTTCCAAGCAATCGGAGCTCGGGATAGTGTCGAGAGCAATCCATAGACTCAGCATGCGACCGGTCATGGAAACCGCCGGCTGGTCCTGATGCCACGGTGTCGGAGCATGTGAACCCGGATCTTTGACGAACACATTGTCAAAAAACAGATAGACCGATTCACCTTGCATCAGGTCAGCCGCTATCTCGGCAGCATGGGAGTCGAACAGGAACTGCCGATACGGCTCAATTGTGGGCCAAGCGAACGCGTCTTCGAAAAAGAATGCCCCGGACTCTGTGCGGCGAATGTCATGGCCATTGGGCCCGGGTTGAGCCAGGTTCTGCTCTATACCGATGCGCAACAGATCAACCCAGCGCTGATCGAACAATGCTGGAAGATGCAAGACGCCATCCCGGTCGAACACCTCGACTTGGCTCGGCTCAATTCTCATCGCGCGTCCAGCCTCAGAATTTCATCGATCGGGAATACCCCGGTGTGCACAATGGGCTCGTGTTCGGTGATCTCGACCAGATCATTCATGTGTAATCCCATCTCTCCCTCCCGACGAGTCCGCGTCTCCACTGCGACAATCATTCCAGACTCGAACGGTGTCTCATCGTGAACACTGATAAACGGCGCTTCATGTACGCAAAGGCCAACACCATGACCATTGTGACCAAACGGAAAGTCGATTCCCGCCTGCTGATGAAGTCCGACCGCCTTTTCAAAAACCAGCCGACCGCAGTTTCCGGGACCCACCAGTGCAACGAGCTGTCGATGTATGTCGAGCAAACGTTGCCACAGATCAGCCTGATCGCGGCTCGATGGACCGAACTTCGCGGTACGCCCGACATTGGAGTGATACTCACGATACCGTCCCCCGCTGTCAGCCTTGATGAGGTCGCCGTAACGCACTCGATAGTGCGACGCTGCTTTGTGCGGATAACCGGTGTTGACCCCGGCATTGATGTGGTTGAAGGCGACCACGCTGGCGCCGCCACGTAAGATACGCTCGGCCAGAGAGACCGCCATGTCGACCTCGGTGTCGCCAATGCTGATGGCATTGAAGCTGTCGAGCATGGCTTGTTCGGTGGCGCGAAACCCCTGCCGAAGGCTTTCGATCTCGGCTGTGGTCTTCACCATCCGAACCTCCGCGAGCAACCCGTCGCAGGATTCGAATCGGGCGCTCGGAAGCTTCTGTGTCAGCTCGTTGAAGGATTGTGCTGGCAGATAACGCAGCTCCAGACCGAGTCGGCCGCCGCCGAGACCCAGCTCGTACAGCACGTCGGTCAGCAAGTCCACCGGTGATAGATGAAACTCTCGATAGCTGCGCACATCTTCGATCCAGGTGTTCTCTCGAACATAGCGCTCCTCGACCGCACACACGATGAATACAGGGGCGGCACCGTTCGGCCACACAATGACAGCAAGCCGATCACGTATGGAGGACTGAGTCGAGATATGCACATCACCTGTGTAGCGAACATTCTCGGGCGACACGATGATGAGCGCATCGAGCCCACTCGACGCCAACGAACTCGCGAGCCGGGATAGATTGCCCATCACCTGCTTCATGGTCCTCGCCGGGCGCGCTGCGCCCTGGTCGCTTGTTCGTCGACGTCACCGTTCGCGTCCAGCACCACGCCATAAACGTCGCGTGCGCGGGCGATGCTGACGTAACCTTCCGCAACATCGTCACGCACACTTTTCGGATCCCTTGCCAGCGGTGGTCCATAGCCACCACCGCCGCAAGAGATACCCGTCACCGACTGACCCGGCTGGATTTCCAGATCGCCCCAACCACCAAGTGCTTCATGTTCCGAAGTGGCGCCATCGGTCAGGAAATTCCGCGCAGCTCCACCGGCACGCCCACCACGAGCCCCTTGCGGTGGATTGATATGCCCATCGCTCTGATAGAGCACGCGCACGGGCCCGCCGACTGGAGATAGCGATACTTGCGAGGATGGTGCACCACGAAATCGACCGGCACCCTCGGTATCAGTAACCAGCCGTCGTTCGTTGACCCGAATCGGATAGTGCAGCTCGTCGATCTCGACGCTGTCAAAGAACGACATACCGGCAGTGCCGGTAGTGATCAATCCGAGCCAACCATCAGCGTACGGGCCGGCGGCACCCAAGGTATCACCGAGAATCACCTGATTGACGAATGGCGCGTCTTCGTGTCGGCAGTCGGTGCCAGAAATGACCGCTTGCGCGGCTGTCTGTGCAGCACCGGTTTCCGCCATGCCGAGACCGTCAGCTAGACGGGTAAAGGCGAGCTGCACAGCGTTGATGAGTCGGTCGGCAATGTTCTGAGTCGCAACCGAGCAGCTGGTCGGGTGCACCGGAATACCTACCACACAGTTTTTGCGCAGAGTGACATCGATGCGTCGAAAACTCCCCGCATTGGTGGGCAAATCGAGACCGAGGCTATTGAACACACCCACCATGGCACTGGTGCGCGCACAAGCCTCACTCAAGTTGAGCCCGCAGGGCAGGCAATCGATGTTATTACGCAAGTCAACGCCAATTCGTGAGTCCTGGGTGTCGACACTAATTCGCACATGAACCGGCACCCCATCATCCGGCGTGCCGGGCATGGGGTCGTGCACACATACGGCCTCGGCAGTGCCGTCGGGTAAGGCTCGAATCGCACTCACCATGCGCCGCTCACTGTAGTCGAGCCATCGTTCAACCAAGTGAGTGAGGCGGTCCCAACCGAGTTCGGCGCCAAGCTTTTCCAGCTCTCGCTCGCCGATTCGAGCGGCGCCGAGGCTTGCGAGATAATCTCCACGCCACTGCCCCGGTATCCGAATTCGCAGCTCGCACAGTCGCACGATGTCGTCGATGTCGCGGTAGTCGCGTTGGATACGGGTGGCGGCAAATATCAGCGCGCCTTCCTCATAGACGTCGCGTGCGATTGCGTGATAAGTGGTTGGGATCGAGTTGCCGATGTCGGCTTGGTGCGCCTTAGCCATGACCGTGAATCGATGTATGCCATCACCGTCGAAAACAGGCACCAGCACCGACAAGTCGGCCGCATGTGAGCAGCCGTGATACGGCGAGTTGTGCAAGTATGCGTCGCCACGTGCGAGCTTCGGATGCAGGTCCATCATGCTGCGCGCCATGAGGTCGGGACCGGACATGACGTGGATCGGCAGACTCTTGCCGACCGCGAGCAGTCGAGTGTCATGACTCAGAACACAACAAGAAAAGTCGCGTCCCGTGTTGATGACGCCGGAGCGCGCGGTGCGCAGCAGCGTGTTCTGCATTTTTCCGGCAATCGCCTCCAACCGCTGGCTGACGATGGCAAGCAAGGCGGCATCCGTACGAACGTTCATGAACGTTTTGTCCTGGCGTCGACATCGATCAACAAACTGCCATCGGCACACCGCCGGGCAACGCTCCCAGCATCGACCACAACGGTCGTGAGCGGCGTCTCGACTATGGCGGGACCCTCCACGACTCCACCATCAGGCAAGTCATGCAATCGCAACACCTGTGTGTCAAGCACACCCTCGTCGGGGAAGTGCACAGCGCGGATCTGTCTGTCGCCCCCGGTCGCCAGATGAGCTGAGCTGGCGTGGGCGAGGGGCGATCCAGGTACAGCTATCCGCGCTCGCCAGACGAGGAACTCAATGTCGGCGCGCCCGTCATGCACCGCAAAAATCTGCTCGTGGAGCTGATGGAATTCTTCACACAAATCGTCAACATCTCGTGCGCAGTCGAACCGGTGTCTGTTCAAGGGCAATTTGATCTCCCACACCTGGTTTGCGTACCGGGCCTCGACCGCAAACTCGACTCGGTGCTCGGTGCCGGTGAGACCGAGGTGTTGGACAAAAGCTTCACCTTCAGCAGAGAGGTCGGCCAGTACGGCGTTCACTCCGTCGCGGTCGAATCGGCAGCCAGTGGTCACGAGTGCGCGGCCATAATCATTCCCGAGGTCGGACAGCAAGGCGCCGGCCGCGCTCAAGACGGCCCCAACATTCGGAATCAACACCTGGCTGCAACCAATTCGCCGAGCGATGGCAACACAATTGAAGCCAGCCGCACCGCCACCGCCCACCAATATGGCCGCCCCCGGATCGATGCCTTGATTGACCGTAATGTCCTCGATTGCGAGCGCCATGTTTTCGGTCGCCACTTGCAGAATTGCGCCGGCCGCCGCAATGACGGTCACATCGAGGGGCTCTGCCACATGCTCCGCGATGGCCGCGGTAGCCGCTTTGAGCGAGAGCGCCATACGCCCACCCAGCAGACCTTCTCGCGAAACAAAGCCGAGCACCAAGCAGGCATCAGTCAGAGTGGGCCGCGTGCCACCCTGGCGATAACACGCCGGTCCCGGTTCAGCACCGGCGCTTTCCGGCCCCACGGAGAGCATGCCAGCCTCGTCGACGGCGGCGATACTACCGCCACCCGCACCAATGCTGCGTACGTCAATGGAGGGGAAGCCCGTCATGTGGCCGAGGAAAGCGGGCCCCAGCCAGGTCTCTCGGGTCTCGGGTATGCGGCCGTTGCGGACCAAGCTCACATCGTAGGTAGTGCCGCCTGCGTCGGTGACAATTGCAGTGTCCTGGGCGGCATCGATGTTTGCAAAATACCGTCCCGCCACCGGCGCCATCGCAGGCCCGGACATCACGGTGTGTATTGGCGCCTCGGAAAGCTCTCTGGCATTACGGACCGAGCCCTGAGAAGTGACAACCAGTACACGCCCGCTATACCCAGCATCGCCCAGGCGGTCGGCGAGCGAGCGGAGATAGTCTGCCATCACCGGCTTCAAGGAGGCATCAATACACGCTGAAGAAGCGCGTCGATATTCCCTGACAGTCGGATTGATCTGATGCGAAAGCGTCACAGCCACGTCGGGAAGGACTTCTTGGATCAGCTCACCCACTCTGTTCTCATGCAAACCGTTGACGACGGACCAGAGTAAACAGACACCGACCGCTTCGACCTCGAGTTCACGCAGCCTGTGCAGCACCGGCTCGATTGCCTCCTCGTCCAGTGGCAACACCACCTCGCCGTCAGCACTCATACGTTCTCGAACTTCGAACGTCAAAGCGCGCGGCACATAAGGTTTCGGATAGGGAATGGAGTAGTCGAACAGCGGTGCACCCATGCGCCCACCTTCGCGGAGCACCAGCACATCGGGATGACCTTCCGTCGTCAGAAATGCCGTTTTTGCTGTCGAGGAAGTGATGATGGCGTTGGTCGCGGTGGTGGTGCCATGCACGATGACGTCCACGTCCGACAGCAGCGCTGCCAACGAGACCCCGGCGTCGGCCGCCGCAAGCTTGAGCCCGTTCAGCACGCCCGTCACTCTGTCCTGTAGCAACGTGGGTGTCTTGTAGAGTCGCAGCTCGCCGTCGTCCGGCGTCACCACCAGATCGGTGAAAGTACCTCCGGTGTCAATCGCGACACGCATTGCAAATCGGCCCAGGCCCGGAACCCCAACAGCCTAAACCGAAAGCAGGTCCAGGACATCCATAAACCTGACTTCGCCGACGGGCCCCAATCAGCTAGAGAAATTTTCGTGACCGATGTCGGCACTGACCAGAGGGCAACGACTCTGGGTCATCGGCATAGTTGTCCTAGATTGGTAGCTTGCATCGGAGTGCTTGGCACGCGAGAGTGGGTGCGTACGCATGTCCGCGAAGGCAGAGCTTTACACAATGACGGCTCACCATGACATCGCGCCCGTGCCAGAGAACATGGTCTGGGGCTATCTCGACGCGTCAGTGCCGCCGGTGTTGACGGTTGCCTCTGGAGACACTGTCGGCCTCACCAGCTGGGCGGCGGCGGCCGAGGAAGACCTGCCGCCGGACCGATCATTGGTGAATCCGGCTCACCTGGAGGCCATGCGGGTGCTGCACATGGAAGGCGGCGGCCACATGATTACCGGGCCTGTCGAGGTCGACGGGGCTCTGCCGGGCGATGTCTTGCAGATCGACATTCTCGAGTCCAAACCAGCCGACGCTTGGGGTTTTACCGGTATCTATCCGCTGGAAGGCACCCTGCCATCGGATTTTGATGAAACTCATCTCATGCACACGATGATCGATCGCAATCGCGGCACTGGCCGGTTACCGTGGGGCAAGGAAATTGAGCTGTCACCCTTCTTCGGTGTCATCGCGGTGGCACCGCCGCCCAGATGGGGACGCTGCTCGTCGACCTTTCCACGGAAGTTTGGCGGCAACATGGACAACAAGGAGCTGCGCCCAGGCACCACTCTCTATTTGCCAGTCTGCACGGAGGGTGCACTGTTCTACGCCGGTGATGGACATGCCATTCAGGGTGACGGCGAAGTCTGTGTCACCGCTATTGAAACCTCACTGTCTGGCAGCTTCAGACTCACCCTGCGCAAAGATCTCGAGTACAGCTTCCCGTTTGCAGAAAACGCGACTCATCTGATCAGCATCGGCCTCAACCAGGATCTCGATGAGGCGGCCCGGCAGGCGGTTCGGGAAATGATCGATCACATCTGCCGGCGCTCGGCGCTAAGCCGGCACGAAGCATACATGCTGTGCTCATTGGTCGGTGATCTGCGAGTGACACAGATGGTCGACGGTGAGAAAGGCTGCCATATGATGCTCGCAAAGGAGCATTTGTAGCAGACGGGGTTTGCGCAACATGCTGTCGTCAGGCTAACCCCTATGTTGCACGAGAGTCCGAGATTGAGGGCGGTCCAGGGGAGTTCAGTTCGTGCGAAATGGACCGCAGGTGATGGCCTCAACTCGGACAGATACAAAGTGTAGTTTGACAAAATCCGCCCATTGCTACGTTTGCCGTTGTTTCCATTGCCAGTTGTCGAATTCCGGAATCGGTCTCGTGCAACATAGGGGCTAAAGCCTGCAACAGCGACATGTTCTGCTTCAGCTGCGTTCTGCCATCACCATGTCCGAACACTTCTCGCCGATCATCATGCACGGTGCGTTGGTGTTCCCTGACGTCAACGTCGGCATGATTGACGCGTCTGCGACTCTCAACCCTTGCAGCCCACGCACACGCAGTTCGTCATCCACAACCGCCATATCATCGTCACCCATCCGACAGGTTCCTGCCGGGTGATAAACGGTCTCCGCCTTATTGCGGATGAACTCGAGAATCTCTTCGTCGGCTGAAACACCATCGCCGGGCTGCAGCTCGACACCGCAGATACCGCTCATGGCATCGGACCGGACAAGACGTCTCACCAGTTTGACGCCATCGACCAAGGTTTGTCGGTCGAGTTCATCATCGAGGAAATTGAAGCAAATGGCGGGCGGCTCTATCGGATTCAATGACTTTATGTGAACGGAACCACGACTTTCCGGCCGGCATTGGTTGATGGTGCAAGTGAGCGCCGGTTCGGGACCAATCTCTCGTTTGCCGGCATTCAGAACAACCTGGTAGGGCGCAAAATGGTATTGCACGTCAGGCGAAGCGAGCTCGGGTCGAGTTTTCACGAAACCAAGCAGTGGCGCGGCGGGGAGATACAATAATCCATCGCGCTTGAGCGCGTATCGGATGACTTGCCCGATCAGCCCGAGTCCACGTCCTTGTCGATTGAAAGACATGCCCGGTTGCTCGATGCGAAACACCACCCGTGGCGCAATATGGTCACGCAGGTTCTCGCCAACACCTGGCAGATGGTGGACCACGTCGACGCCAAGATCGCTCAAACGTTTGTCCTGGCCGACCCCCGAAAGCTCGAGCAGCTGCGGTGAGTTGATCGAGCCGCCACAGAGAATCACTTCGGCGTTGGCACGCGCAGTGTGCACAGCACCGCTAAAAGTGTATTCAACGCCGCTGGCCCGTGACCCTTCGAACAGAACCCGACTAGCCAACGCACCGGTGCGAATCTCAAGATTGGCTCGACCACGAGCAGGGTCCAGATAGGCCACCGCCGCACTGACTCGTTTGCCCTTGTTGATGGTGCATTGGGTGCGCACAATTCCTTCCTGATCGAGGCCGTTGTAATCGAGATTGTTTGGAATCCCCAGCTCCGTCGCGGCACGAAACATCGCGTCATAAAGCGGGTTGTCATCATCGATCTGGGTGACCCGCAGCGGTCCGCCGCGACCTCGAATGTCCTCATTGCCAAGAACAGTGTCTTCCATGCGTTGGTAGAGCGGCAGCACATCATCAAAACTCCAGCCTCGATTGCCCAGCTGCGCCCAGGTGTCGAAATCCAGACGCTGGCCACGCACATAGACCATGCCGTTGATGGCGCTCGAACCGCCGAGAAGACGGCCACGGGGTACGGGAATCGCACGTTGGTTGGTCGACGCCTCAGGTTCCGATCGATAGCACCAGTTCGCAGCCGGGTTGTCGATGAGCTTACCGAAGCTGACCGGAATTGATGTCAGGGGGTGGCCCTTGGGTCCGGCTTCGAGCAACAGCACCCGGTTGGCACGGTCGCTGCTCAATCGATTCGCAATCACCGAACCGGCTGATCCGGCACCCACGATGATGTAGTCGAACTCGCAGTGGATATCCAAACCGTTGTCTCCTTCCAGGAACCACAATGAAGATCGCAGATTAGCAGTGAAAGCGCTCCAGTTCGCCTGGCGGACGCCACCATTCGAATCTGTCAGGCGTGGCGGAGAAGTGCTGTGTTTGACACAAAGGGCACACACGGTTACATCATCACGGCGCGCCCCAGCTGGAATCGCACTGAGGAGACAAGTAAGCGATGAGCATCGACGTCGTCGAATCACTGCGCAACGCGCTGGGTGACCGACAAGTGGTGAGCACACCGGAAGACCTGTCACCCTATCTGGTCGACTGGCGAGGTCAGTGGCATGGCACAGCGCTCGCCGCGGTGCTGCCTGAGACTGTGCAAGACGTGTCGACGGCCATGGGTGTTTGCACTCAGGCCGGTGTCGCTGTAGTTCCGCATGGCGGCAACACTTCGATGTCAGGCGGAGCCATTCCGCTCGACCAGGGCCGGTCGGTCGTGGTGTCGGTGGCCAGAATGAAGCAAATCAGGTCACTCGACACCGTCGCTGCAACAATGACCGTGGAGGCGGGCTGCACATTGAGCGCCGTGCGCGACGCCGCTGAGGACGCGGGCAAGCTGTTTCCGTTGAGCATCGGCAGCGAAGGCAGCTGCCAGGTCGGCGGCATTATCTCCACCAATGCCGGCGGCACCGGTGTTCTCCGATACGGCAACACGCGCGACTTGGTGCTGGGGCTCGAAGTTGTGCTGCCCGACGGCGAGATCTGGAACGGACTTCGCTCGCTTAGGAAAGACAACTCGGGCTATGACCTCAAGCAGCTGTTTATTGGCGCCGAAGGCACGCTTGGTATTGTGACGGCAGCGGTGCTCAAGCTGTTCCCACAGCCAAAAGATGTCGCGATGGCATGGGTTGCAGTCCGGAATGTGCCCGAGGCATTGGAATTGCTCGCCCGCACCCAAGATCGCTTCGACACTCGGCTGACGGCGTTCGAGCTGCTCTCCTGGACGCAAATCGAAACCGTGCTGCGAGGCCTCACCGGCAGTGTCAATCCACTCGCCGACGCGCATCCCTGGAACATCTTGATCGAGCTCTCTGATCCCTTACCCGAAGCAGAGCTCAAGCAACATTTGACGCAGCATCTGGCCGACATGCTGGACAGCGACAAAATCGTCGACGCGACCGTCGCCGAAAGTGATCGACAGGCCAGCGCATTGTGGCAGTTGCGGCACTCTATCTCCGACGTCAACAAAGCCGACGGCACGGGGGTCACGCTTGACGTGTCAGTGCCACTCACCGAGGTACCTGGCTTCATCGATGACGCCGACGAGGTAGTCGCGGGAAGTTTTCCGGACGCGAAGGTCTTTGTGGTGTCACACCTGGGCGACGGCAATGTGCACTATGTCGTGCACTATCCCCATCCGGGATGGCAACAGCTAGAGGATCCCGACTCGACCCGCCAAGCGATTTTCGATCAAATCCATGCCGTCGCTATGTCACACGAAGGAAGCTTCAGCGCCGAGCTCGGCATTGGCATCAAGTTGGTGGACGAGGTCGGGCGGTACAAATCTCCAATCGAACTCAAGCTCCTTCGCACGGTGAAAGACGCGTTGGATCCGCATGGACGGATGAATCCGGGCAAGCTGTTGCCGAATACAGACCGCCAGCCCTCTCAGTAGTCGACACGCACGAGTCAGCGGGTCATCGGCAGTGGTGCAAGACACCATCGTTGGTGTCTTGCACAGACCTTTTCGTTCGCCATGTTGCGCGCTCGGTACACCCAGACCACTTTCGATGCGCCCTCAGGGCGCTTTGTGCGCTTTGACACCCAAGCTTTCCGCAACCTCTGTGATCATTTGCTCAGAAAACAGTTGATGCGGAGTCGTGCTTCGAGAACCATTTGACCAACCGCGGCGCGTCTGTTTTGGGCACTGGAGACGGTGAGCCACCGCAGCTTTTTGCTCTTGAACGGTGGTTTTACAGCCTGGGACGACGCCGACTTGCCGATTGCGGGCCATCCGCGTTCACCTGACTGCTGCATTTACGCAGCGAGTCTGGATCCGTCAACAATTGCCGACCTCGACTATGTGCATGCAAGCATCGGGCGGCCCAGCACGACTATCGTGGACACACGCTCAGCGGCCGAGTATCGAGGTCAGGATGTTTGGCCACTCCGGGGTGGCCACATCCCTGGGACCGTCAACTTGAAATGGTCTTTGTTCATCTCAATCACCCATCAGGCGAACAAAGCTGCACGACCCACCTCCTGCGCCGTATCCAGCACAATGTCGCCTTGGGAGACGCGCGCAGTAGTGCGCACAGTCATGACTACGCCGTCATCGGGAGCGGTGAGTAAAGTCGGTTCAGCAAAGGCATTTTCCAGCGGATGCACGATGGCGACGTCCTGTCCGGCACTGACTGTTTCACCAAGCTCACAGAGGAGTTCCACAAAGCCGGATGCCGGACTGATCAGTTGGCGTGCGTGAGCGTCAGTCACGTAACGGCAGCGGGTAGCGGCCTTCGATTCCACCTCGCCGCTCAACACGCCCAGGTAACGAAGCATGTTTCGCACACCACACCTCGCGATCTCGGTAGTTTCTGCGCCGAGCCTCGCACCACCGCCCAATTCAGTGCAAAAAAAAGCGACCCGGTGACGACGAGCTTCCGGATCGATTCCGCCTGTGACGCCAGCTTCGGAGTAGATCCAAGGTGTAGCAAAAGCCTCGGCCAACTCGACGCTGGCGGCAAACACAGCGTCGTCGCCGCCCCGACAGACATAGGCGAGTGGAATAAGGCTCGCCTCGGCTCCACCGGTATGGATATCAACCCCGGCGTCGCAAACCGGCAACACGATGTCATTGACGAAGCCGGCGATTGCCGCAGTCGGCCCGGCATCGGAGCTGCCAGGAAATACTCGATTCAGATTGACGCCGTCGAGGGGTGAAACCCGGACATCGGCGCGTACCGCGGGCATGTTCAGAGAAGGAATGACAATGATTCGACCACTGATGTCGGACACGTCGGCCTGACGAACGAACTCCCGTAACGCAACCTGGCCCTCATATTCATTGCCGTGGTTGCCAGCCACGAGCAGTACTGTCGGACCCTCGCCGTTAGCAATAATCGCGATGGGAATACTGAGCGCGGTGTAAGCATTGGCATCATCGGAATGATCCAGTGTCAATGCACTGAGCTGCTTACCCTTGGCATCCAGATCTATCTGATAACTGATGGGCCCGTAGTTCGCCACATCGAACCCCCCGAACTTGGTTGTCGGCCCGAGATTCTCAAGCTACCACATTTGATGCAACAACGTGCGGAGCACGAGTCTGCGGGCCAGCACCGAACGGCAGCAGAATCTTGATGGTAGTGCCAGCTCGCTGGTTCGAATCAACAACGACATGACCATGAGCCTGATGAGCTATGCCACGTACGCATGTCTCACAGAAGAGTCAATGAGAGCAGCTTGGCGTGACCATCAGGCTTTTCTGAATGAAACCAGATAAGCCTGCACGTCGATGTTCACGTTGTAGCGAATCAGTTCCCGGGAAATCAGCTCGATAATCCCATCACGACTGAACTGCTCGAGCACATCAGCGTAGGGAAACTTGTCGTAGGCCTTCGCGTTGATGGTGTGCACTCCGATCCCGCCACTTCGCATGGACGC
>MDTE01131417.1_pt1 | contig 38259 bp, 61 predicted proteins | sample 811231 | NCBI WGS metagenome assembly MDTE01 (sample SAMN05326651, study PRJNA326480) | marine metagenome | isolation source: seawater | place: Indian Ocean: Red Sea | collected 2010 | reverse complement strand
CATCGACGTGTACTAAGCCCCAGTAGCTCAGTTGGACAGAGCAACGGCCTTCTAAGCCGTGGGTCAGAGGTTCGAGTCCTCTCTGGGGTGCCACTAACCGTTCCCCAGAGGAGAACATAAAATGAAAAGAACACTCAGTTTTGATGATGTTCTATTGATACCACAGTTTTCTGATATTCAGAGCAGAACAGAAGAAGTTGACTTAAGCAGTAGCTTAGGAAAAATTAACTTATCGCTGCCAATTATATCTAGCCCCATGGATACTGTAACTGAACGTGAAATGGCAGTTGCAATGTCCAGACAGGGAGGGGTTGGAATCATCCACAGATATAACTCAATTGAAGAGCAGGTGCTCCAGGTTCAAAGTGCAAATGTTGTAGTCGGAGCAGCAATTGGCGTATCCGGCGACTATTTGGAAAGGGCAGCTGCTTTGCTCAAAGCCGGGGCGGACATCTTGTGTGTAGATATTGCCCATGGCCATCATGTGCTCATGCGTCACGCACTAACTACACTTCGAAATACTTTCGGGTACGATGTTCATATCATGGCAGGAAATGTAGCCACACTAGAAGCCGTCAACGATTTATCAGATTGGGGTGCAGACAGTGTTAGAATCGGCATCGGTGGGGGATCAATTTGTTCTACTAGAATCCAGACAGGTCATGGAATGCCAACCTTGCAGTCCATCATAGAGTGCGCCGCAACTGATAGAGATGTAACTCTAATCGCAGATGGCGGCATTAGAAACAGTGGCGACATTTGCAAAGCACTAGCTGCTGGAGCGGACTTTGTAATGCTAGGGTCAATGCTTTCAGGTACTGAAGAAGCACCTGGCGAAAAGCACTATGACACAAGAACCGGTAAGTTTTACAAGGCCTATCGGGGAATGGCTTCTGTCGAGGCACAGATTGACTGGAGAGGGCACACAGCGTCAGTGGAAGGTGTTGCTTCAACTGTTGACTACAAGGGCCATGTTAAAGAAGTGCTGGGCGGTATTGCAAGGGGAACACGCTCAGGGCTTTCATATTCAGGTACAAGAAACATTAGAGAATTTCAAGCCCGGGCAAAGATGGTTCAGATTACCACTTCCGGAATGGCAGAATCTAAGACACACATCCTAAACACATAGCAGAAAATGATTATACTTTTCATGATCTTATCGTAAGGAGGACAAACCATGGCAGCAACAGCTACGCCACAACTTATTGTTAACGCTCTCATATCTCGTTGTAGGGCACAAAGAGACGAAGCGCTCGCCGAGCTCTCCGTCTTAATCAACACTTCAGTGGGAGTAGGAGAGCACCCAACTCATGTTGCAGATGCAGCTGTGCTTCTGCAAAAGCTAGCCGAAGCTGAAGAGCAACTAGAATCATTGGAGCGGAATTTTGTTCCACAGCCACCACCAGGTGAGTGATGAAAAAATCTGCACTAGTAGTTGGAACAGGAACAATTGGTGAACCTCTAATAGGGCTGCTCAGCGATTTTAGAGATGATCTCGGATTAGATGAGGTTCTTTTTTATAAGCGCACACCGCTTAGGGATGAAGTCGCCAAGGTTGACAGCCTTGTGTCGAGAGGTGCAAAACTCGTAGTTACGCACGAAGAAGCAGGAAAGAAGTTTGAAGACATGGGGAACACTGTCTCAGATGTATTTCAGAGTGCGCTCGACAAGGCAAATGTAGTCGTTGATTGCACACCCGTAGGCAACAGTATGAAAACTGATCACTATCAGTTTGCGTCTGCCAAGCCCAATTCTTTTTTTATCGCACAGGGTAGCGAAAAGAACTTTGGTGTGCCGTATGCCTATAAGATTAATGATAAGGTTCTAAGAGAAGACGAAGATCTTCAGTTTGTGCAGGTTGTAAGCTGCAATACACACAACATGGCTGCCCTGATAGACACGTTTCAAAATTTAGGCCCTATTGAGAGTGCCGACTTTGTATGCATGCGAAGGGCAAATGATGTAAGTCAAGACAAGGGATTTGTTCCGTCTACAACTGTTGGCAACCACGGGTCAGGTGTGCATGGTACACATCACGCTAGGGATGTAAGAGATCTAATGTCGACAACTGGCGAGAAATATGATGTATTTTCGAGTGCCCTGAAGGTCAATACGCAGTACATGCATGCGATGAGATTTAACATCACACTTAAGGCACATTTCACCAGAGATTCAGTCATAGAAGCGCTAGAGGACAACCCTATGATTGCAACCACGTATAAGACTTCTGCTAACAAGATATTCTCTTTCGGCAGAGATCACGGATATTATGGAAGGATTTTCAATCAAGCGGTCGTTCCAATTGATACAGTAGCAGTTTGCCCAAAATATGGAGGCATTACTCGAATTGCAGGGTTTAGTTTTACACCCCAAGATGGTAATTCTTTGCTTAGTAGTATTGCTGCTACGGCTCGTGGAATACATGGCGTAGACTATGAAGACAAGCTATCGTTCGTCAACGATTTAATTTTCCCTCGAATTTAATTTCCTCTCATGAAATCAGTTCATGAGAGACATAGTTATAAGACATGGGAAAGAAGCTGTTAAGAGAGTGTATTATCATTGGTGGACAGGCCTCCGGAGGCCATGTTCTGGGTAAGGCAAGGGATAGAAACTATAGGCCCCATCTCGAGATTATTCGAGACCTTACAGAGGACGGCATCGAGGTTGTCTATATACACGACAAAGATACGAATTACCTTGAAGGTATGAACTCTGAGGGGATTGGTATTATTAACGCAGCGCTTCTTGTTTCTGCTGATGAAGATGCAGCAAATAAGTTTTGGGGCAGAAGAAAGAAAAAGGGTACATCAAAAGATGGCCCTCGTATTGCTCGAGCGCTGACATTTCCCAAGCTATCACAAGTTATAAAGTCTCTGGTGGGCTATGAGTCAGGCCTTAAAGGACATACGTTTGTTGGGAGTCCGACGTCTCTATACAGTATTGAGATGACTAGTAAACACAATCCCGTAGTGAAGAAACTCGATCCATCAACTGGGTTTGATGTTCGAACAAATCATGGCGAAGATCATTCAGAGGCAGGATATACACCTGCTGGATTTCCGGATGATTATGTGTCGTCCAAGGTAAGAAAAGCATCTGCCACTGCTGCTATCGCTGACTTGGAAGATTATGAAGAAATCATGCCCGCAATAGCAACTCAGCAATTTGAACCAGAGAGCAATTACAACACCATGAGAAAAGTCGACGGCGACGCTGGTATGAGAACGTCTAGTCAGGTGATGATGCATTTGGATAGATTAGAACTTCTGTGCTACTTAATACCAGGAGAATGCACATTTGAGGGTATTGTTGACAAAACCCCCGATGATTATGACCCCGTGATAAAGATTAACGTTAAGGAATACGATGATGAGTAGACTTACTAGAACACATCTACGAAAGCTTATCTGCGAAGAGATCGAAACATTGCTTGATGCAGAGTCCCCGGAAGATATCGAAGCAGTAGAAGATGCTTGGGCCGGCGGCGACAATATTGAGTACGCAATAGACCACGCAAAAGAAGTGGGAAGCGATCCTGTAACTGATCACCAAGAAGTTATGGTGATCGTTCAGACAGAATCCCATTTACGAAAAATTCTGGCGGATATTATTTCTGAAGAACGTCGATAAAAATTCTAACTTAGGACGACGTTGTGTCAGGTAATGAGATGGAATTGATCACAACACATGTTTGCAAGGAATCTAACGTAGGATTTCACGGCAACCTCTTTGGCGGAACAATGTTGGCGTGGCTCGATGAAGCCGGCGCTGCATACTCTGCTCAGCTTTGTGACTCCCCGAGAATGGTCACAGTCATGATAAGTGAAGTCTTCTTTCGAAAGCCAGTTAGGCCAGGACAAATTGTCAAAATATATGGTGAACCAGTAGAGGCAGGAAATAGCTCTGTAACCATACAGCTAGAAGCCAGAAGGCATAGTCCATACAACGGAACTCAGCGTGTAGTTTGTTCTACACAGATGAAATTTGTAAGAATCGACGGCGACGGCGAACCAATACCCATATCAGACAAAGCAAGGGAAAAGATTCTTACCACTAGAAGGGCATCCTCCACCGGCCAGACATAATTATAATCAATGGCTATTGGGCGGTTTGTCGATGAGTATTCGAAAAAGAAAGGCTGAGTTATATTTGCGGCGTCTTATACGGGAAATTTGTGGTGCGCCCGACGTTGATATCAATGATGCATTAGCAACAGCACAGCTAGCACACTTAGGCCAAAGACGAAGATCTGGCGAAGAATATATCGAGCACCCAAAAGAAGTCGCGCAGATAGTCTACAATTACTATCAAGATCCCGTTCTTTGTGCTGCAGCACTTTTGCACGATACGCTCGAAGACGCCGTAGCCCAGGGAAACGCCGAGTCTGATGAAGAGATGGCTTCACTTATTGCCGGGTCTTTTGGAGATCCGCAGTTAGGTGATGATGTGTTGAGGCTGGTAAGATCGCTTACACATGAAAAAAGCACAGACTATACAAGCTATTTATTGCAGCTAGCCTCAAACCCGCAGGCTCTAAGGGTAAAGCTAGCTGACGTTCTCCACAACCTTTCGAGTGCACCATCAGAAAAACAAATACTCAAGTATAAAACTGCACTAGAGGCGCTCCGCACAGCACACGGTGAACCACCAGCTGGAATAAGTGGGGCACACTGGAAAGCGCTCAAGAACGTAGTAGGGCTTGATGAAAGAGGTGAAGAAGTACTAGAAGCTTTTATCAGGGGTGTTCTAAAAGAATGAAGTTGCTAAAAGAAATCATCTCTCAAATTGTGAATGAGACACACTTGGCCGATGTTGAAGGTTTTCTAGTGCCTGTCCTTCCCCACCCGCCCCATGGGTCTGAAGCCGAACTAGCTGACTTGCATAATACAATATATCAGCATTCTCATCGAAGAGTACCAGAAGGGCTGCAAGATGCTGCTGACTCTTCAATGCTAAAAATCTTTAAGCAGCATCTGCACAACAGTGGTTACCCGTTTGACAAGACATATCTTAAGACTGCCAAGAAGTTAATAAAGCCTGTAATTACGGGCCTCAAGCAATACTACTCCCGATCACGACCACAAGCTGTTGCAAATGAGTGGGGAATTCCTTGGGAAAGCGACGATCTAGATTCAGCTCAAACGCCGTCCTATCCTAGTGGTCATACAATTCAAGCATATACAGTTGCGCTTCTGTTAGCACACCAACACCCAGAAGAAGAAGAGAATCTTCTTAATATCGCTGAGATCGTTGCACAGTCTCGGATTGATAGAGGTGTTCATTTTCAGTCTGATGTAGATTATGGCCGAGAAGTAGCTTATGTATTAACAGACCAGGTTTTGGAGAAGTTACCGTGAAGACAAGGCAGTATACCAGCGACGATCTATTGCGAGATGTAATTCGAGAGAATTTGCGGTCCAAGATGACACTTAATGAGGCACTATTGACAGAAGACCTTGATGGTGACTCTGTTAAAGATGCAATTCAATTTGTTGTTTCTGCCGGGGCTGAGTATGGACTTGGTGCCTTAACTCTTCCCGCTGCAGGCGCAGGTTTAGCTGTCGGGCCAACTGTAGAAACTATGGTTGACAGCGCTTTTGCTGCTGAAGAGATAGCATCAGGAGTTCAAGCTGTTAAAGGTATTAGTGGAAAACTTAAGGAATACGGCAGCTTGTGGGACGAAGCAGTTGCTGCATACTCTGGTAATTTAGAATCTTACTATAAAAAGCTAGTTGAGATTGTGCAAAAGATTCTTGCTGATCTTGGTGAAAAAGCTGAAGATACTGTTGATGATCTAGCAGAGAAACTAAAAGGTGCTGTTGAGAACATAATAAGCGCTATCGTAGACACTCTATCTTCCGGAATCAAGCTCATAATTCCTGATGCGGCACTTGGTACTGCTGCAGCCCTTGCATTTGAAGAAGCACTAGAAGCACTATCAGAGAGCGCTTATTCGATGGTTACCAAGGCGGTAAACAAAGTAAAGATGCTAAAAGACTTTGTCTCCGACCCATCCATTGCAGTTGACTTTTTCAAAGATGTTTTCGCCCAGGTTGTTGAAATGATGCGCAAGACAGCTGAGCTGATGGAAGACCCTGAGGATGAAGACGCTGGAATGTTCAAGAAGGTTGCAAAGATGGCAATCAAGGGCGCAGTCCCGGGATTGATGGCGTTTGATATAGCAAAGAAAGTAGGCTCAGCCGGATTAGTAAAAGCTGCAGACATTATTGAGAAACAGCTTCCCAGCATATTAAAGGTCATCGATGGAGTACTTACTGTTCTTGTTCCTTACACAATAACGGCCCTGGGTCTTTTCCAGATTTTAATGAAGGGTGAGTACAAAAAAGAAGAAGAGGATGAGGCGACTGCAGACACTAAATCTGAAAGCGTCCTCAGAAGCTTAGTAAGACAGCTCCTCAAAGAAGATCCGATGGGATTCGTACATGACTTAGCTGCCTCCGATAAGTTTGGAGAAGATTTCTTTGGTGGTAATGTAGGCAAAGAGGCCGGCCGAGAAATCAAGCGCGCGTTCAATAAAAATGCAGACCACCAATTTCTCAGCACCCTAGACACAGTTCACTGGGGCACAACTTATGGTATTGAAAGCTTAGTAGGAAACAAAGGGAAAGATGAGCTATCTGCGACGATGTCACTCCCGGGTGATTCATTCGTCCCTGCAGCCGGCCTTGAAGTAGGCTTGTGGATTAAGGGAAGGATAACCTTGGCAACCAATGACCAAGACAAGATGTATTCAGGTTTTCAGGGAGACTATGGCCCAGGAGCAGAAGGCACAGAAGAAGAAGTAGCCCATAGAGATAAGTCTTCAGGCCGAAACAAACGCCCAACGGTATCTAAGAGTTACAAGAACTACGGCAAGCTCCAGCGTGGTAATGAATACATGGAAAAGATGGCAAGAGACGGCATCCCCTATGTCTTGGACCAGTCAACTTGGAAAGGATCTGAAGGCGGATGGGGCACAGTTAATGAAGCCTTAGTTGATAATTGGAAACCTGCAGGGATTATTGTGGGAACGTCAAACAATCTCATAAATGCTGTAAAAGCTTATGATGATATTGATCCCGAGGATATCGACATCATCGGCGCCGGCGCCACTAAAAAGATTTTTGAGATGGCTATTAAGTTTGGCGTTCCGATCTACGACACCGAGCGTAATAAGCTGTGGGCCCCGGAATGAAACTAACAATAACAGACAATGCTGTAGAAAAAGCAAAAGAAATAAGGGCTCGAATGGGCAAGCCTGATGATTGGCCTTTGCACATAGGTCTTCAGGGCGGAGGCTGCTCAGGGTTCAAGTATCAAATAGATTTTATTGAGCCACCCGAAGACGAAAGTCTATATCGTGTAATCGAAAAGACAGGTCTTCGGGTGTTGGTTGACAAGAAGTCGTATATATTCTTGGCGGGAACAGAGGTAGACTACGAGGAGACTATAATGTCTTCTGGGTTTACTTTTAACTCACCCATGGCTGCTAGAACGTGCGGCTGCGGCGAATCGGTGGGGTTTTGACATATGTCTAGTCTTCTCCGAGAGTATATAAAGGCATTGCAAGAGACTAGTGTTCCAGCAGGTCACTCAGGCGGCGACTGCTATGAAGCAGCTGGAAGATACATGATGGATGAGTGCGACGTCAAGGGTGGCTGTGAAGGATTAGTTCTGGTTCATGGAGAAGTAGGGGGCCAGGGGGCACTAGACGGTGTACGTTTTGGCCATGCCTGGGTCGAAAAGGGAGGCACTGTGATTGATAAGTCTAACGGTAGAAACATCACAATGCCGAAAGTAATGTACTACGCAATAGGGCAAGTACAGAACATAGACCCAGATAAGTGGGGCAAGCCTGAGTTTGGTCATGATGTGTTTACTGATGGTAATCTCCACAAGTATACTTGGGAAGAGGCCCGAGCAAAGATTCTAGAAACAGGAGTCTGGGGCCCTTGGGACCTAGTAACATCGAGCGGACTATGAACAAGAAGAAGCCACAAATATTCACTACTGTTGATGATCAAAACGTAAGTGTGCCAGATGATATCATGTCTGATCTAGAGAAGCAAGAGATGACAGAGTCAATTCTTCGTAAGTGGGTACGAGGCATGCTAAAAGAGCAGAACGTCCTCGCGACGGGGATGTGTTTTCCATTTGCGGCAAAGAAAGCTGAAGAGTGGTTCGACGATCACTTCACGAAAGGCCGGCCTGGTCGTGCACCAAAAAGACATCCTGACTTAAACAACATGGATAAGTTTAAGGTGGTTCATGGGAAAGTAACTGACAAGTGGAAGGAGCCACCGAAACCTATCGTACATGCATGGGTTGAGATGGGTGACTTGGTTTTTGATGACCAAACTAAACATACAAAACCTGACGGTGTTCCGAAAGATGTTTATTACGACATGTATCAGCCGGAAGTCACTGAAGAGTATACTGCTGAAGAAGCTGTAAATAATTGCATCATGAAAGGTGAGGGCCCATGGAATGAAGACCTTGTCGATATCATGAGGCAACGTGATGCATGGATGAAGAAATGAATTTACTGCGTGAGTACATAAGAACTATTTTAATTGAAGATCAGATGCACCAGATGGACGTTAGCAAGACACGCATCTATATCATGGAAAGCAAAAGACCTCGTGCTATTTCGTTTGGCACACTAATGGAGCGTCGATCAAGGGGACTAATAACTGAAGCAGCCGCGATGCGATTGTGGGAGAAGTCTGTCAATTACGAGCTTGACTGTCTTTTAGCTGAAGGTGTGTTTGATGACCTCAAGGACGCATATGAGTCAATCAAGAGTGGTGCGATCAAACTCAAAGATAAAATCTCAGACGCAGCCGTCGCTGCATGGGAAAAAGCAAATGACTTCTTGCTAAAGATATCGCTACAGGCAATGAACCTTGCAGAGTCTTCAGTTGCAGGGATTGTTAAAGCCGCCGGAATGTTGTCTGATGCAGTTGAAAAGTTCAGAGAAAATCATCCCATTCTGTACAAGATCGTGAAGATTCTGGTTATCATGCTGATCATTTGGGGAATTATGTCACTATTCTCTGGGGAAGCTCAAGCTGCTGTGAAGTTGCCAAGCGGAAAGAACATGTCAGAAGAACAGTACAACACTCTTCGAGGTGCCCTAGGGCAATACGGAGGGGGCGATGTAGACAAGGTCATGAACGCGGGTGAAGCTATCAAGATACTTGACAAGGCTTACGAGGCAAAAGAAGCTATTCCAGTTAGGGAGCTTGGCAACATGAATCAGGCTGGTCTCAAAATGATCAATAATCTTGTCGACGAAGCACGAGGTGGCGATGAAAGTGCCTTTAAGCTTCTGATGAAGTGGCAGAAATTCGGTAAGAAGCTTGTGGTAAACTAATGAAACTACTTCGTGAGTATATAAGAGAACTGTTAATAGAGACCGCTAGTGGTGAGTATTATCACATGTCCCCTAATAAGTTCGACGCTTTTCAGCAGCAATTTCACGGAGGTTGGCGAGCAAACGACGTGGGCTTTCACTTTGGAACAAAAGAGACAGCGATGATCGTAGCTGATAAGCTTAAACAAGAAGGCCGCGTAAAGCCAGGAGATACTGTATATCTGTACACAGTAGGCCTTAGTGCTAATAACCCTATACACTTAGCTGAGAATCGCACAGGCGGCTGGTCTGTCAGCGCTATACTAAACGCAATGTTCGAAGGCTTTGGCGGCGATGCCCACCCATCGATACCAGAAGAAGCTGTTGATGAATATTGGGAAGATGTGGTAACAACACCTTCAGGCGAAAATCTCAAAGATCTAGACTACGATCAGCACCTTCTTATGTCAGAGTTTAAGAGCTGGCTAAATAGTCTAGGGTTCGATTCTATAAGCTACACCAATACATTCGAAGGCGGCGGAGAGTCGATTATTGTACTTGATCCGAATCAAATCACAATCAAAAATATCGAAGAGTATCAGGTACCATGAATCTTCTCCGCGAGTACATAAGATCGCTTCTCATGGAAGTCCCGCTCGACGATTTTGAGTATGTCAAGCAAGACGATGATGACGTGATGGTCCGAGAAGAGGTTGCTGATTACTTCAAGGCAATCCCACAAAGTGTCAATATCTACGTTGCACATACAGACGATCTTAGCTGGGCACACCGCCTTCCAAATGAAATCCAGGGTAAAGTATCCGGATTCAAAAGTCGGGGACAGACCGGCCTTACGGACATAGAAAACATCGGAAAGATATACCCACAAATACAGAAGGCGATGAACCCAGAAGGAATTAATCTTCTGTACATCTATCCTAAGTCTTATGAAGTTCCTGCCGGCGGAGATTCGTTTATTGCTGACGTTAACCCACACTATCTGGCGCACGATCTTCATCATATGCTTGAGAATGTCCCCGGCCGTGAAAGAGGAGAAAAAGACAAATTCACTTCTCTCATAAAAGAGTATCTGATGGAGCTGGTCTGGCTGTCTTACGGTGGCGGCTCGATGGAAGCTGAGCAAGTGCGAAATACAATGAGGAAAACCGGTCGGCGCCTTGGGGTTGCAAACACAAACCTCTTGATTAGTGAACTGTTTCCAGGCATCAAACTACCCAGTGGCGACTTCGATCTATTCGGCGATGTCTTTGCTGACTACCTGAAGAACGATGGAAACTTGGTCCTCGGCGTTCCAGAGCTGCTCGATTATGACGGCACAGTCATTGAATTGAACCCCGACTCTAAGCACGATCAACGAGCGCAGCAGTATGAAAAGAAGTTTAAGGATTTGTTCGACACAGTTCTGGACCCACTCAAGGGAAAGGTGGCACTATTCAACATCTTTGAGGTCGAACACCGTGATGTAGAGCGTGCAAGGAAACAAGCTGAAGAGAAAATCCAAGCTAATCATGGCCCAATTCTAGATCACATCAAGTCTATGGGCGGAGAGTTTTTGTCCTTCAGTGAAAGTTACAAAGAAGAAGGTGCTTTTGTATTAGTGTTTAGGCTTGATCTTAAGCCTGATCCACCTCTAATGAAAGCCGAAGAGTTCATACAGCAATTTCCAAAAGAAGCAGAGAGCATCGAAGCACTTGGGTATGAGATTGCAAATGCAGCCGGTGGGATGTGGGCACCAACGGTAGAGATTAGACTAAAGAAGAAGACCGCGAATGAGTCCATGATTCGATCAAGTTACCGGAAAGCATTGTGTGAGTCGCGATTTAAGCAAATGTCAAAGTCCAAGTTCACAGGGTTGCAGGGCTATCTAGCTAATTCGAATTTCCTGGATGCAGACCCTGAGGGTGATTTAGATGAAGATGACGACTGGGTATCAGAAGCCTCCAGTGTCTTAAGAGACGATTTGAATTCTTACTTTGATGATAACTTTGGCCCTGGATATTTGACAGCAATTGTCAAGGTTGACATGATGGGAACATCAGGCGCTGCCAAGGATGATGTCTTAAAGGGCGCTTCTTATTATTTTGAAGATGGACTTCACTTTGTTGAAGTAGTAATGGCTAACATTGATGACGGAGCAAAGATCAAAGATATAGCAAACGCGGCAGACAAAGTATACGAAGTTCTCCTCCACGAGCTATTGCACATGCAACAGTTCTTAAAGTTTAGCAGGGGCGAACCCACTGATGAGCTGTGGGATAAGTTTATGGAAGAGTACAAAAAGAGAGGAGGCTCTTCTGGTATGGGAGCTGACTATCCCTTCTTCGATCAAGATGACGGTGCCTCAGAGATGGAGACATTTTCACTTCAGATAGCTACTGAATTAGTAAACGCATTGGGCAAAGACGCAGCAGTTTCACTGCTTCAGCAACAGCACCCTGATTATGAAACTATAAGACAAAACTCAAGGTCTTTTAGAGATATCGAAAAGAAAGGAAACACACCAGAGAGTCGGCCTGAGTTTAGAGAGCTAGTTAAGCGCGCTAAACAGTACGCAAAGAACACATAAGATCAGTGCGCAGTATGATATTAGTGCATCAACCGAATAATTAAAGAATATGCAATCTAGTAACACAGAAAATTTTGTAAGTCATCATGATGAGCCACAAGTTGGTGATGCTGTTGTCAACAATAATCCAGATTGCAAGCATTATGAGAGCGAAGGCATCGTCGTTAAAATAGAAACTTTACCAGAAGATAAAGGCAAGACAGCAACATATAAGTGCACTAACGACGGAGAGAACTGGAAAAAGGGTGACCTGCTTACCAAGACAATGGACCAGATAATGCCGTTAGCACAGATGGAGTCTGTTGTCACAGAGATTATGCAATCTCTAGTCTCTGACCCAAGAAGCAATTTACTTAAAGACTACATTCGAGAAGTTGTCGTTCTGGATAAGGTCTCAAAAAAAAAGCCTAACGTAAGAGGTTATCTCAAGCCAGATAGCTGCTTTCACACACTAGCACAGTGGGAATCAGTAGTTAATCAGCTTCTTAAGCTACAAGAAGAGGGAGTTGATACACGCGGCGGCAAGCTAAGGTCTGATCAGCGCCTTCTCGCGATAATTGATCAGTATTTTGGCTATCTTCTGAATGAGGAAGTTGCACGCTGGGAGCACTTGACGACGAAGAACGTTCTAGATTTTATAGAAGACTTCACTAATCATAGGTTTTGGGGCTTGAGCAAAGAGTTCGGTCACTATTTCCCTGATATAAGCCGACTTAGGTTTGCTTATTTTTACTCCAGGGGCGACATAGAGCCGTACGTCTTAATGGACGAAGAGTACACAACACAGTTCTATGGATCCACACACAACCCTAAGGAACTTCTCCACTATACGTCAGAGAAAGGATTGGCTAGGCTAAAAGAGTCTATAAGAACAGGACAGCCGTTCGATATCTCGTCATTTACAGTAGCAGAGCGACCATTTTTTAGGCCTGAGTCAAACTTAATTGTTCACTTTGTGGGCAACGTAAGAGCTGGGTTTCGAAGTGATATTAAGTCAATGGCGGTTGACACCGGCAGAAGAGCATGTAATTTATACAGACTAGAATACCCAGGTAAAGATCTAAACAATATATGCGACGAGCTTGAGACATGCGACGGCGATGTTCGAACATCACTTTGGAATGAGTACATAGCGACACCTATCGAGATAATCGACGTGTATGAATTGGTACGTGAAGGATAATTAAAGATATGCAACTGCTTAGAGAGTACATTAGAGAGATCCTCAAAGAACAGCCGACCGGCCCGCAGCAGCCTCCGGAAGGAGAGCAACTGTTTCAGAAGGGCGAGTGGGAGCTTCTTCAACCAGGTGATCCAAGAATGGAAGAAGTACAAGAAGATCTCTATGGAATGATTCAAGATACGTACTCCGGAATCGGCGGACACGTAAAAATAACGAGCCCGGGCAGCTTATCACGCTATCAGTACTGGGTTGTACAAGATATCGATGACGATCCAGATATTGATGTTGCAATATTTGGTAAGCCAGAAATGGGTGCTAAAATGGGTGGAGCAGCTAACGATGGCTCTGCTGCAGCAGCAACTGCTTATAAAAATAAATCTGCAGAGCTTCGATCAGGTGGCTCTGTTGCTGGTGTCGGTAACTGGTGGGGAGAAGTATCAGGCAAGCCGGCTTACGCTATGCTTAAACGAGGTGCACAAGCCATTGAAGATGAAGCAAAAGTTGCACAACTTTTGGCGGGAGATGACTACGAATTTCATGGTGAGCACCCCGATCCAGACGCGCCGGCGCTATTCAAATCTGTCAAGGGATGGTACACTAAGAACTTTGGCAGCTCTTCTCACACAAAAATAATTTTGGGCAACCCTCAATAGAAGTTATACCTTTTTCGCTACACGCTTTACCATATCAGAAACAAAGGATGGGTAGTGAAGAAAGCCGCAAATTATTTCTTATTTCTCATGGCAGCATTTTTTATATGTTTGCCAGCTCAAGATGCGCACGCCGAAGCCAAGATCTACGTGGGCAATAACGTATACAAAAAGACTGTCAAGAGATGGACTAAAGCAGCTAGTGATGCGTCATTCAGTTCTATTTCTTGGGTGTGGAATTTAGGTGTTGACGATCGCAAGCATAGAAATGGACGACGAGATACTGTTTTAATTGTTCCTGAGACTGCAATCCCTGAGGACATAACACTGGTAGTATGGTTTCACGGCCTGGGAGGATTCAGCCAGAAAGGATTCGTCAATAGAATAATTCCTCAAATGGAAAGCCTCGTTGCTGATGACAACTCCTTCGCAGTCGCAATACCTGAAATGCCGTGGTCAACCAACACCAGTACACCAAGAAAAAGACAGGGCCGCGTCTGGACGAAGCCGGGCTCTCTAGAAAAATATATCAAAGACCTTAGGGAGCACTTAGAAACGTGGGCTATTATTACTCATGGGCGTCCTTTGGGAAATATGAGACTAGTTTTTGTAGGTCATTCCGCCGGAGGAAGCACTATCATGGCAGCCTCCAAAGAGGGAGGCCTTTGCAGGCTCAAGCCTGACGCGATAATATGGTCCGACGCAAGCTATGGATACTGGCTTGACTCTGCATGGAATAGCTGTATAAAAAATCTTGACGCAGATACACAATTACATATTCTGGTAAGGAAGTGGGACAAGCCGCACAAAAATGCTCAACGAGCAATGAAGTCTATTAATAGAAAGCGGCGCTTAAGAAAGGGCCCGCACGTTAGATATCAAGTTTTAGACAGAAAAGCATGGACACACGGTAGAATTGGAAACAATGTGTTCAACTTAACTGATGTGTTCCCACCCGGTTGTTAGGAGAAACAACATGCTAAACAAAAAAGAAGCCAAGCAGAAGAGGACAATCACACGCTTAAAAAAGAAGATAAAACTTCTAGAGGCACGTGTTCAAGAATTAACAGAAGAAAAAGACATGGCATGGTTTATGCTAGATGAGATGAAAGCTTCTGATATAAGAAACATGGATTTAGGTGATCGCCTGGATGATGTGATTCAGCGCCAAATGGCGAACTTAAAGCTTATGCAAATGAACAAGGGAGAGGCATAATGTATAGAGTCGGAGACAGAGTTCACCCATATACTAACATGGGTGAGACAGGCACTGTTGTAGGTGTATATGAGCAAAAAAGTCAACAGTGGATGGTCGGAGGTGCTATGCAGGCTCTGTGGATAATCCAGGTAAAGCTCGACAGAGATGAGTCTGTTGTTGAGTATCGTGTTGATGATCTTAGAAAAGTCGACGAGTAATGTGGAAAATGTACGTCGTTAGGTGCTCTGACGGGTCTTACTACTGTGGCATTACAACTGACACAGATCGACGTCTCAATGAACACAATGGTGTTATAAAGAAAAAAGGCGCCAAGTACACTAGATCACGGCGCCCTGTAGTCTTGTTTTATGAGGAGGACCACCCTGACAGGTCTTCAGCTTCTAAGTCAGAGGCAGCATTCAAAAAGATGAACAGGCAACAAAAGTTAAGCTATATGGCAGACCAGGTGACTACCAGGCTTGAGAAAGAAATGATAGCTCATCAGAAGCGATCCGCAAGTGAATAATCATAATCCACAAATAGACAATTAAGCAGCTAGCCAAAGCTGCCCACGACGCTCTAGATGATTTGTATCTATACAGTAGATATGTGCCCAGGCCCACTAAGATAATCTTGGTTGCTGCGAAAAGAAACGAGCTTTCGCTAATGAGGTAATTCATAAGGGGATTGGCTTCTTCTGCTATGCCATTTCCCACCCAGTGCATCGTTGCGAATGTGTCAAAGATGTTAAGGAAGTTGAGAAGTACAATTAGGAAGCCAAAGTAGCGTGTAAAAAGAGCTGTGACGAAGATCTTCACCTTCAGCCTTACTCCTCCTCTTCTTCTTCCGCTTCGTCGAGGTGATCCTCTCCGGCTGCAAAATCTTCTATACCCATATCGTGATGGCGCCAGTCGCCGGCTGGGTTTGTGCCCTTAGTCTGACCAGGCTCAGCACTTCCCTGTCTGCGTATCTTTTCTGGATCGATCTTCTCTAACAGCATGTGACGTATGAGAAGCCTTATTTGATTTTCTGTAAGTCTAAGCATTGTTTCCCTTAAAAAGCTTCTTGATCTTTTCTATTAATCGACCAAACCACGATTTTCGTCGTAGGCGTCGTATTGTGCCTTCCAGCTTCTGTATCTGAAGATTTTTTGACTTGACTTGATCCTTGAGGGACAATATCTTCATGTGCTGTCGTATGACAACAAATTTTAGGCTTTTCGGATTTGTTGTACGTTTTGACACGTCTTGTCCTCCTCAAGTCATAGCCTCGCTGCTGGTAGTGGTTATAAATTTCTAAACCTCGCCTGTGTATAAGTATGTCGCTTACGGCATCCAAACCTGAACTCCGATAATAATAAATGAGAGCCCAATGCAGATGATCGTTTTGGGTGTGAACATTGATTCATGTAGGATAAGCCACGTTAGAATTGGAAAAACGAGCCATGATGTGCCGAACCCAATAAATCGAGAACTCCAAGCACTATCATTGAGCGCGTGATATGTGAACTTTGTTCCCATATATGCCAGGCACGTAATGGGTATCGAAAGAGAAATGGCAATTAGAAATGCTTTGTCTTTCCAGCCATCAATAAACTGTAAGTTCGATGCAAACCATACAGTTATATGCATAAGCGTGAAAAACGCGACACCGATCGCTAGTTGTTCATACACACTGCGATCCTTCTCAAGGAATGTTCTGCATGTGCTTTTCAAGCTTTTCCAGGTCACGTCTGTTCCTCGTTGTCATGTCTTGTAGTTTATGCACAGTATCAACGATTGACTGACGCAACGCTAGATTCTCTTTCTTGAGCTGAGCATTTTCTTTTTCTAGCGAAGCAATCTTGTACATCAGTATCTTTACAGATGTGTTCTCGGTAATTTCCGCGACCATTTCCACGCCCTGTTGAACCAAATTTTTAACCATATTCATCACCTCGGCTTATAATCTATTATAACCGAGAAGCTCAAGATGAATACGGAAAAATTACCAAGGCTTGACTGCTTTTATGTTGCTTACAAGGACTTCGTCCTCAGTGCGCTTTTGAATAAGAGTGTAGCACGCACCCGTCTTCCCGCTCTTCATGCTTTTAAGAAACCACTCAGCAGTTTCTTTCCCTTTGATAGAAACGAGGAGTTTGTCGTCGACCATAAGGTCGTACCAGATATTGAATGTGTTGGGGTCTTTTTTGTGTATTTTCACGATGCCTCTCATATACTCTTTTGGGGAACAAATACTCTAAACAAAAACACCGCCTCAAGGCGGAGTATTTCCTGATGAGAGCAGCATATTTATTCATGCAATTGAACGCATAAACTATGCTAGTGTTCCGTTATTATTCGGTTAACTAAGGGGCTTTTGATGAAACTTACCAAAAAAATGTTGAGGAAGATGATCCTCGAAGAAGCAAAATTAATGAAAGAGTATGGCAACCCTAATGATCCAGGCGATCGCGCTGTGGGAATGTACTTCGATGTCAGAATGATGGAATCTCTTGGCTCGCTAATGGACGACATGTTCCACAATGCCATGGAGGCCGCCGCTGAGGATGGGCTTATGAAAGATGAAGCCTATGAGATGATTGTTGCAGGATTTGAAAAGCTTGTGGAAGAAAACATGTCAGACATGAGATACTAAAATGAGAATTACTAAAAGACAGCTCAGGCGAATCATCAAAGAAGAAAAAGCCAGGCTCCAAGAAGGGTATGAATACGACCCAGTAAGTGAGATGTATGATATTTTGCAGCACTTGTCTGATGCTGAGATGAAGCTGTCAGAGATTGTTGATCATTATGATACGACTGACCCAAACAATAGCGTAGCCATGCAAATGGACAATCTTGCACGCCAAGTAAAGAAAATTCATGACACGTTGGAGACTCACGCAAAATGAGAATCACAAAACGACAACTCAGGCGAATCATCAAAGAAGCCATGCCAGCAGGGGGTGTACCAGACGTTGTAGGTGCTATCTCCGGTGTGCCAGGTGGTAATATTCAAAACCTTGTCGAAGAGTACAAGGAATGGGCCACAGAATACATGGGAACAGCATCAGGAGCCAACTCAGCTTCTGTATTGGCAACATTTATTGTAGACAAAGGCTTAGATCAGACAGAGATGGGAGACGATATCGTAAAGGACATGGCAGCAGCCATGAAGTTTAGCACATCTGATGTCAAGAGAGAAGTCACCCAAGCACGTAAAGAATACGATGCCGGCGGCACACTTTCAGATGCAGAAAGCCACCGCCGGAGTTTTTATGAGCGCAAAAACCTCAGAGAGGGCAAAGTGAGAATTACAAAACAATATTTGAGAAGAATAATCAGCGAGTATAGAAAAGAAAGACTGAACGAGTATTCTGAGCACGAATCACATTCAGATCTCTCAGACCACATGGAAGATATGCTTAGTCAACTTGACGATGTCATGATAAAGTATGTAGACAGTGGCTGGCTAGCAGCCCAGGATCAGGAGTCTTTGGCACTAGATCTCGAAGATCTACATGAGAAGCTGAACCAGCTCAACAATACGTTTGGCACTTTGGCAGCACGCGGGACTACAAGATGAAAATTACACGAGGACACTTGAGAGCTCTTATCAAAGAGACCATTATAACAGAGGCGGGATGGGAAACTGGCGTGTCTGCCGCTGACCCTACTCTTCTTCTTGATTTTGCTAGAGCATACGCAAAGGTGGGTTCTGCTGTTCAAGAACAGTTTGAACAACTCGTGATGGCATATTTTGACAGTGGTCCTGAGTCACCTGAGTGGGAAGACGCAGTTTTCGGAGTCAATCCCAATGCAGTTGATATGTTGCGCCGAGAAATGCGGGGAATGAATGAAGGGATTGATGAGATGTTCGAAGAGTACGACAAGACGTACAACAATGAGGGACCTGAATAATGGGCGTATCATACAAAAGACTTCGTGAAATTATCAGAGAAGAAATCTTAAGAGAGCACACACGCCTTACTAGACCTTCGCTTGTTTTCACACGATCAGGCCTTGAGCTTGCTGGGTCTATTTTGTATGATATCAATGAACTTAGAGAGATGCCCTGGCATCAGCTTGTTGAGCTTAAGTTAGAATATCCTATTCATGTGTGTGCAGAACTCCAAGACAAGATGCTTCTGCCTGAATCGATCGATTCGCTGGACCATCTAACTGAGATGGTTGATCTTTACACTTCACATCTTATTAGTGAGTCTATGATCGCGAATCTCCTTGAAGCAGCTGATGACGATCTAGTAACACGCATTGCTGAGTTTGTGAAGACACGAGCCGACGCCGACGGAGATGATCTTAAAACATTGCCCAAAGCAGACTTGATGCAAATAATTGTAGACGCCGCTCTCGACGAAGATGTCCCAGAGCTTGAAATGAGAGAAACAGAAGACCTTGTGCTTGACCTACTGATTCAGCAAGATGCAGTTCCGGCTTCTTATAAGGAATAGATATGCCTTGGATGACAAGAAAAAGAAAATGCAAACAGTCTGATGGAACTTCTGGCAGCTATGTGGTTCTTAAGAAGAAAAGCGATGGCGGCACAGAGCAGGCGTCTTGTCATACTAGCGAAGAAAAAGCAAAGGGTTCTGTCGGGGCTCGATATGCAAACGAAGGAAAGAAGATGAAGCTAACAGGAAGACAACTGTCCACACTTATTCGCGAAGCAATTGATATCGTCAATGCAGAGACCGGAGAGATCATTGACTTCGGTGAAGACTCAATTTCCGGTATTCCTGACCAAGCTGTTCCTGACTTGGTCAATCGTCTTGGGCTGAATCTTAGCCCTGGAGGGGATGATTACCACCAGCTTTCTCATGAGGATTGGGAAAAGCTTGAAGCAGAGACAGTTGGGAAACAAGACGATCGCGCAAGAAAGAAAAGAATGGCCGATTATGAAGCTAAGCGTGAAAGACTAAACATCGACAATCTCCTCCAGCGACTTAGAGACTGGGCACAAACTGCTGCAGATGAATGGGAAGCAGACAATCCTCAAGGGCCTTACAGCATTCAAGATGTTGCCTTTGATCTTGCCGATGCTGCTGAACACAGCTTTGAACAAGACGAATGGGACGAGTTGCTTTGGCATTTTGACGACAATAAAGAAGACCTTAGGGCATACACAATGGATTCAATGTAGAAATGAAAATCACAAAGAGGCAGCTTAGAAGAATTATTAGAGAAACTCTTGAAGAGGCAGAGAATCCTTGCTGGGATGGATATAGTCCCGGTGCTAAGACAGGAAAAAAGACCAAGAAGGGTAAGGGCGGAAAGCGCGTACCTAACTGTGAGCTGCAAGAAGACGAAGAAGACGAAGAGACTCTCGAAGAGGCAATGCTTTATCACATAGACGCCGGCGTCGGAGTCGACCAAAACATATATCGTCCTGGCTCCACAGCTTTTTTCGCTCTTTTTAGAGAAGCTCGTCGACTCTACTTGGAAGGGCAGTATAACCCAAGCTCCCTGGAAGAGGTAGAGCTTCTAGAAGATTTAGATATCGGAGAGTTCGCGCTGTATGAGGGTGTTTGGGTGCCGCTGGATTATCCAATAATGGAAGGCAATGAAGAGCACTTAAACGAGGCTGAGTACCAAGGTAAAAAGGTAGAGCTCAACAAGCCAAAACGCGGCGGCGACGGTGCCTATGTGTACGTCAACTCTGGAAAGAAGAACAAGGACGGAACAATAAAGGTAAAGAAGGTTTCGTTCGGATCTTCAATGCCAGATGCAATGGGCGACTCAGATGCACACAAGAAGCGTAGAAAGAGTTATGGGGATCGTCACAACTGCTCAGACAAGGACGACAAGACCAAAGCGGGCTACTGGTCATGCCGTGCAACTAAGTTCTTTGGTAGAGATATTGCGGGGTGGTGGTAGATGAAATACCCGTTTCACCAGAAAGAGTCTAATGGGAGACTAATCAGAGAGTTCAGCGCTGATGTCGCCTCTGACGAACTCGTGTGGCACAGAGATCGCGCTGATCGTCGCGTTAAAGTTCGAAGCGGCGAAGGTTGGCAACTTCAGTTAGAGAATAGACTTCCTAAAAATCTGGTTCCTGGTGAGATTTATTTCATTCCCAAAAATACTTATCATAGAGTTATAAAAGGACAGCAGCGATTAGTTATTGAAATAGAGGAAAATCCTATGAAAGTCACAAAGAGGCAGCTTAGAAGACTCATACGGGAAGTGTTTCTAGAAAGCGAGCAGCCGTGGGGATCTTACGCAGAGAAGAGTAGCAGCAGCTATAGCGACGTCATAACAATGAGCCCACATGGTGACAGTGTGCTAGTTGACGGTATGGAAACATACGTTACAGACGTCCCCCAGCAGCTTGAGCATGCCTCTGGTTTTCCTATGGATGACATAGAAGCAGACAAGTTGATAGCTGCTCTAGACAAACAGATGTCTAGCGGCTACGTAGAGCTATCTGTTGAATATAAAAACGGTAAGTGGGGAGGGAGTTGGTAATGAAAACTATTAGAGAGAGCACACTCCGCAGGATCATTCGGGAGTCTCTTTTGCGAGAGCAGCAAGAGATGCAAGACATTATTACAAATCCGTACGAAGATGTAGAAGACTATAACATTCTTGCAAACTACGCCCTTACCAATGATATTCAGGGTGCGCTTGCTCATCCTGAGATTAAGCACTATGTTGAAAAGAACGAAATGGGTTGGGTCGTTGATGAAGCTGGCGGATGGTTCAAAAGCGTGGGAGAATACGAGGATGAGGGTGGACCTCCACCACCAGAAGGTTGGGATGTGCAAAAGGCGTACAAGTTTCTAAGAGATCTTGAAGACGCAGCTTGGGAGGTATACGAAAAGCAGATGACTGCAGCGATCGCCGGCGACCCAGACAAAGATTGGTTAGAAGCACTTGGTAACGCATGGACTTCCACAATCGAGCCTGATGATATGGAAAAGATCAAGTGGAAACAATATAAGAAGTATGTGCGCCTCTCCCCGCCGCCATCTATAAGCCATGGCGTGGGTGAGATCACCATTAACAGAGATGAGATTGAAGGTAACTCTAATGCTCCCGGCACATATGAAGACTTTATAGAGTTTTTAGAGAGAAGAGCTGGAGATCAGCTTGGAAGACGCGCGCCGTACAAGAAGTCACCGCCGCCGTATTACGATTAAGGAATAGCATGAAATTAGATCTTGAGATTGGTGATATCGTTCTGGGCGGTAAGTTTAAGAACAAGCGCATGAAGGTAAAAAGTATTGGCGTCGATGATCTTGGGCAGCCCACTATCAACGGTAGGAGCCTACTTAAGTTTAGAATTGAGAAGAATATGCCACGTGATAAGTGGTCAGCAAAATCTAGAGAAGAAGCGGAGAAGAAAGTGAAGATCACAGAGAAACAACTTAGAAATTTGGTCAAGCAGACTTTGAACGAGTCTTCAGACAGATCTTATAAGATGACGCATGATAAGGCCCCGGTGCCTGTTAAGAGTAGAGCAAGCGCGGAATTCGCAGCTGCCATCAAAGGGAAGCCTCTCAACGAAGAATCTCGTGTAAAGAAAGAAGCCAACCTCATGGCAGATCTAGCCATGATCCTCGATGCCATCGAAGAAATCGCCGCTGGCATGTACGGTCTGGTTGATCCAGGCGAAGGCTCCCGACATGAAAGCAACCCGGGCACCGCCGGCGACGAATTGGCAAACGACCTTGAGATGCAGGTTGAGAGGCTGAGCACTCTCTACGATCAGATGACTGCTCACTTTGAGTCTTTTGATCCTGAGCCTGGACACCGGCTGGGGTAAGATAAAGTATACAACTCTTAAGTTTCCCTATACCTTTCCTACATCTGTTTAGGAAAGCAGCAGTATGTGGGAAACTAAAGCAAAACCAGGAACAAAATACCTCTGTACGGCATACGAAGATCGACCAGAGACATGTATAAAGTATCCCTGGAACCATGCCAACCAGTTATTCCCTGAGTGCATATTCTATGATGCTGAGAACGAGAATCTGCGCACAAATGAAGAGCAGCTTAAGCTAAATACTGAGCAGGAAATAAGTGACTACTGTGTGTCATGCGGCCGATGTTGCCATTTCGGGCCCGCTGCATGTTCTATGCTAAAAGTAGTTACGATTGAAGAGCCGGACGGAAAGCCCTCGCAGACTATGACACGCATGGAAGAGTGGTTTACTGCTGTGTCCGACACTATTAAAAAAGAGGATCAAAATTCTGATGATAAAGACTAGTTTAATCGCGCTACTATCTCTCGCAATGGGGTGTGCTTCTTGCAACCCAAAGCACACGGCACCAACTGTCGACCCGTATGAAAATTTAACTGCAAACAATATTGCGAAAGAATGTCCTGTACCTGCAGATTATCACTTCATCCCTGGGATTTTGGTGATCGAAGTACCCATGAAGGTGATAAGATTCAAGGACTGTCTGTCTCAGCCCGATATCCTTGTGATGAGCTTTCCAGGTGAGAACAACGAGCTGGTTCGTACATACGCACATATGTTAATGTTGCTGTACGTTGACAGTGTTAAAGAAACAACTGGGGCAGTGGTTGAACCCTCTCTGGTGAAATCAAGCCAATTAACTTCTTTCGACGGAGAAGCCGTAGAAAATGAAGTGTGGTTTATTGTTTATAAGCTGACGCCAAAGGTGGTCGAAGCTCCACCAGCAGATACAGACACTGCTCCTTAAAAGAGGAGAATTTATGCTATGAGTGATAGTAGCAGACCATTAGTGTATAAGAAGGGAGATAAGGGGCAAGAAGTAAAGCGGCTCCAGCGTGCCCTTACTAACAAAGGCTTTACTCTCAAGGATGACGGTGATTTTGGTCCCAAGACTGAAGATGGCCTTCGACAGTTTCAGCAAAGCGTAGGCCTCGTGCCAGACGCTATAGCGGGAAAGAAGACAAGGTCAAAGCTGGGCATCGACATGTACTTTGGCATAGATGTAAGTCACTGGAACGGCAATGTTCGATGGGGGCAGGTAGATGCAAACACAGTAGATTTTGTGTGGGCCAAGATTTCTCAGGGCGTTGACTATGTGGACCCAAGAGCTCAACAAAACTTACAAGGGTGTAGAGACAATGGCATACCGGTAGGTGGTTATCACTTTCCATCTCCTCAAATTGGTGGCAGCGGAGATCCGAAAAGAGAAGTACAGGATTTTCTCAAATACTATGGCGGAACGATTCCTGCGGGTGACATGTTGCCTGTTTTAGATCTTGAAGCAGGTGTTAAGGGTGACCCAGCACACAACCATGATTGGGCAATTGAATGGCTGCAAGAGCTCGAGAGCGAAACAGGACTTCGTGCAATAGTATATACAGCTAAGTGGTATGTTCACAGCTATCTAAAAAACGACATAGGTGACCTTAAAGATTATCCACTGTGGGTAGCTGATTATACGAAACCTCAAGCCGACGGAGGAAGATGTCATCCTGACAGCACTTGTGGGTGGGATGAATGGTCTGTTTGGCAGTGGTCTAGCAAGGGAAAAGTAGAGGGACTGTCTTCTACAGGCATTAGAAAATGCGACGTAAATTGGCTCGTTGGTGGGCCCGACAAACTTAAGGAATTAGTGGTAAAGTAATGATAAGCACTTTGATGTTAGTAAGCGGTGTTGTTTTAGCAGCACCTGCACCTATGGTGCCAACAGATGCAGAAATACTCTATGAGGCAAAGAATAACTGTAGAAGCGCAAAACCTGAAAAGGTTGATATGAAGCTTCTAGCCAAGCTGCTCAAGATAGAAAAGCAGTATGGTGTTCCAGACTCACTCAGGGGTATGCTGCTAGCATCCGCATGTCAAGAGTCGGGCTATAATCCCAACGCTGAGGGTGATCACAAGTTCTCTAAAAAGAGGAAGCCCAAAGCTATTGGCCTGTTTCAGATGTGGCCATGGTGGGCTAGTAAAAGATGGGGATATGGTTTAGACAGAAGAGATCCTGATACGACCGCGCATGCTTACTTAGATCACATTACGAAGCAGCTTCCGAAAGTTAGAAGAAAGTGTAAGATATCTAAGCGGCGAGTTAAGACTAACTGGATTGTTGCATGGGTGACAGGAATCCGCGGATACAAAAAAGAAGGAAGATGCAATGAACGACCCAATCATCTTAGGACTCTTCGGAAATGGCACAGGGCTATAAAAAAGAAGCGTCGGAAATTGGCAAACTAAAAGCTTCTAGAGCTTTTCCAGCATAGTTATATAGTGTTCAGGTATGTTGGAGAAAGTTCTTAATGAAGTTAAAGTTAGCTAGAGTTGTTGGAAATACGCCGTTAGTAAAAATCTCAGAAAAGCTATACGGAAAACTTGAGACAACCAACCCATCCGGGTCTGTTAAAGATAGATTAGTTTCGTACATTGTCGAGCAGGCACTACGGAACAATGAGATAAATAGCAATTCAAAGCTAATCGAAGCTACCAGCGGAAACACAGGGATATCCCTAGCGATGGTTGGCGCCGATCTCGGCCTTCCCGTAACGATTATAATGCCCTCCAATATGAGCGAAGAGCGACGTCAAATGATGCGCTCTTTTGGCGCAGAGATTGTTGATGTAGGGCACGGTGATTTCGAAGGTGCTATAGAGCTTAAGAAAAAAATGTTGGCTGAAGATCCAAGCTACTGGTCACCCAATCAGTTTAGTAACGTGACTAATATTGAGTGCCACTTTTTAACTACAGCACATGAAATTCACAAACAGGCGGGGCCTAGTTGGGCTGCTTTTGTGCACGGCGCAGGCACCGGAGGCACCATCATGGGCGTCAAGAAGTATGTCGATGCTTTTGATCTTGACGTCAAGGTCTGTCTTGTTGTTCCCGCTGAAGAAGACCATGGAATTCAAGGAATAGGTGACGGCCAAGATTTTCTTGTCAATAGGGACAAAATTGATAATGTCTATGAGGTCGCTACTATCGATGCAATTGAAAGAGCGCGCCAAATCGCGAAGGAAACAGGACTCTTAGTGGGCATTAGCTCCGGAGCCAATGTTCTAGCAGCAGAACGATGGATAGAGAAGAACGATCCTGAAGGGGTTGTCATTACCATGCTTTGTGATAGGGGTGAGCGCTATATGAGTATATACAATAGAGAGAGAACGAATGAGTAGAATGAAACGATTTGGAGAAATGCTGCAGCAAGTTGTTGACGATATCAATGCTTGTCTGAATGAAAATGCATGGTCACCCAAACAGCTAAAACATGGAAAAAACTTCGTAATTCACAGAGATTGGTTGCCCTTGTCTTCAACCCTTGTCAAGAAGTACAGGGGTGCAGGATGGATCGTAAAGCTAAATGTAGAAGTTGAACCTGGTCAACGACAGTACGTACTAAACATAAAGCACCCAGAAACATCTGTTTGAAGTTTCTTTTTCCAGAGGATACTTAGTATTAGAAAGAAAATACGCGGGAAAATGAGGAAAAGATGAAAATCTGCCACATAGCAGGCACTCCGATTCGGATACACTGGTCACTGATGGCGCTAGTAGCCGGCCTCATGACTTGGCAGTACGCTGTTGCAGATGTTACATCTATGCTGATTATTGGTGCAGCAGCGATTGTGTTATTTGCTACAGTTTTTCTTCATGAACTAGCACATGTCTTAGTAGCCAAAGATTTCGGGTACGAAACAGACAGTATTACCCTGTATCCGTTTGGTGGCATTGCCAGAATCATGATGCCTGTTCGCCCTCCTCCAGAACATGAATTGTATATAGCTCTAGCAGGCCCAGCAGTCAATGCTATTTTGACTCTATTGTTTTTACCGCTGGCATGGTTTTATGGTGACCCATTTGGCCTATTAGCCTTGCTAAACTTTATAATGTTTGCCTTCAATATGCTTCCTTCGTACCCTATGGACGGTGGGAGAGTAATGCGCTCATTTCTTGCCAGAGTATGGGAATATGACAAGGCTACAAAGTTCTCTATAATAATATCACGCGGCTTCGCGTGGCTGTATTTTGCAGGAGGTGTCTATCTTAGAAGCCCGCTTCTAGTTGCGATAGGTGCGTATCTGTTATATCTACTGTACTACAGAATAAACAGGGAGGTCGATGATTCTAAATGATACTTGTTAGTTGAATTTGTTGCGTTTTAACAATATAGAAACCCAAAAAATGGAAGGGCAATAAAATGAAAAAAGTACTATTTTTAGACGGACTCGATAAAACAGAATCAACCGGCCTCAAGGCGTTATACCTTAATCAAAAGTACGACACATACACACCATTGCTGCGAACATCAGATATCAATATTCTTAAACAGAAATATGGAAATTCATGGAACAATGTAGACCCAGACGAAATGTGGTCCGCAATGGACATTCCAGCGGCACAAGCCGAAGAAGCAATTCATGAGTTTCAGCCTGATGTAGTTGTCAGCTCAAGTTTTGGTGCTGCTCTTCTAACACGATTAATTGAAGAAGGCGCATGGGACGGCCCTAGCGTATTCTTAGCCGCAGCAGGCACGAACAGCTTGGGTTATCATCCGCCCGAAGAAGGCACTAAGCCGTCTGTGTGGATCCATGGAAAGCAGGACGAGCGTGTACCGTACACTCAGTCTGTGAAAGCATCCAAAAAGTGCGGAGGAACCCTGGTTTTAATCAATGACGATCACAAGCTACACTCTGTTGTTGAGAGTGGTTTGATTGATTGGGCTATTGATTCCGTTGCAGAGGCACAAATAGAGTGGGCAGAAGCATACTAGACTAAGGGCATCCAGCGTTTTCGCTGCCAGTCTAGAATTAGATCGACAATTGTCTCTGTTGATTCTTTTACCCGCAATCGATTGTCGTTTGCAAAGCGTATAAGTGTCTCAGGGCCAATTGTCGACACTTCTAGAATGTGATCAGAGTTGATCGTAATCTTGTCGCCCGTCATTAGAGTTATCTCAATCATATCCCAGCAATTATAACAAAGTGCGATTAATTTGTGAAACGTGTGCAAATTTTTGTGGCATAGGGTATAATGTCTATGTATTCAAGGAGGAAACATGAGCAGAGATAATATCGTCAACGACCTGATCCGCAACCGTCCCCAGGGTCCCGCGGGTGTCGATATCACGTACACAGTGACAAACGAATACTGTTACGATGCTGGTCGCTACAAGAACTTCGCTGAACCATCCCATGGCAACTACGGCTATGATGACGGTACTCTTTTTGACCTTGGATTCAAGGATAGGTCTGACGTCGATCTATATCTCCGCAAGCGTGACTTCGAGAACAAGTCTGATTGGAACTTGGGTCGCAAAAAGGCAACCCTTACGCGTCGAGTCAATCGTCTCTGGGAGAGGATTTCCGAATCTGTTCGTCGGATCCAGCGCGAAGGGGGGCGAGGCATTTACAAGGTGAAGTCCAATCCCTACTCTGGCAACGTTTTAGGACATCTTCATGCTGAATCAATGGATGAGGCAAAGATTACAGCAAAGATCTACTTCGGTTATCTTGCAGATGATGTCGAGCGCATGCGGGTCGAGTTTGTTCGGCGGGGGTCTGTTGCTGAGATGACGTCGCTCAATCAGGAACTGGTAAGCGATATCGATAAGCAAATTGAGCGTGTTAAGAGTGAAGCTGCTAACTTGGTAAAGCGCCTGGAGAATCTTAACGCACGAAAAGAAACGCTGGCGACTGTTGAATCACAGCAAGCAGCTGTTGAGATGGTCAACACTCTTAATGCCCTGGAGGGTTAATGAACGATTACGATCCAAAAATACCGCTGCTTCGTCAGATGCTAGCATTGTCAATTGTCAACAAGATGGAAGAGTGTGGCTTTCGACAAGTGGCCACGACTGGACATCACGTGGGTCGACCCGAGCTATCTGAAAGAGTGTATGCACGCACTGTAGGGGGTGATGAGCGTTTGCAAGTACGTGTATACACTACAGTTATTGGTGGCGATAACGGAGTTCCCTTCGAAGTAAGGAAAGAAGGGAAGGACGCTATTCGTGTCTGTGCGACTTATAAAACCAGAGATGGAAAAACTCGAGGGTTGGTTAAAGAGACTAGAGTTAATCGAACTGGAAATATCGACGAAATTGTTGAGAGGATGTATCAGCGCATGCGGTCTTCATATCAGGCTGCGAATACTTGCGAAACATGTCGAGATTGTGGTGCCCCAAAGTTTGTAACGAAGAACAACAAGCTTTGTTGCTCAGAGATTTGTTGGAAGACACCTGAACAAAAGCGGTCTGATGAGATAAAGTTTAAGTCGAAGACACGTAAAAAATATCGAGGAAGAAGGCGCTGGTAATGCCAAGAACAAAAAAAGTACTCCGGTACATGGCAGGAATCGTAGAATACGAAGTAACAGATGAGACACATTGGGCACAGATGGCTGGAGCTACCCTGACAAGATGTGATCATCAAGCGAAAGACGGGGGCTGGGGCGTAGTGTCTCAGTTCAACAATCAAACAGGGCAGAAAGCATCTTGGATAGGAAGGATGCCCGATGTCATTAGTCCAGATCTATGGGTTGAAGACTATCATATCGAAACATACGTCACTGAACAAGACGTGTCTTAGGAGAAAAAATGAGCAGAACATTTGCACTTACATTTGCAGCACGACAAACCCCCGAATCTAGATTTTCTCATTTTGAAGGGACAGAGTCAGAGCTATTGACCTTGGTGTCAAGATGCTTCGATATGGCGCGCCCAGGATATCGTGAAGGTGTACTCTGCATTCCTGTTCCTCACAGCATGTTTAAGACGGGCATTGTTCAACTTAAAGCCGGCGACGAACTTACAGGCGGGTTCGAACCACGACAGGCGGGCGAAGACTCTAGAAAGTTTGTTGTTGCGAAGGGTGAAAAGATGCCGGCAAAGCACGTGGAAATCATCCTCTATAACAAGAAAGTTCTAGAAGAAGATCCAGACTACCAAGCGATCGCTGACTGGGAGATCATTTCAATTAACGCATCACCGACTGAGAACCCTGTTCCGATCCCTCCTGACGCCCTAATTGCGAACCACTTTGGTCTTTCTGGCGGAACAGACACGTGCATGACACCGGAAGATTTTGAGTCGGCATTGCGCCAGTCTGTTGAGTTCTGGAAAGATAAGGCTATGTGCGGATAAACGACCCGCTCTATATAGAATAACCCCAGCTAGCAGTGATATTTAGATCTGTTAGACTGGGGTTTTTACTATGACAATAAAAAATATGGGTACCGCAACAATGCGGTTCGCCGAAGGGATCATCGTATCAGGGACTACTACGTCAAACCCATACGGTGTTCAGCTTTACGTAAGCGGAAACATAAACCTAAACTCGGCTGGAGAGCCCTTCATACAATTTCAAGAAGGCGAAGTAGACAGAGCTAAGATAAGTGTCAATGACTCTGACAATCTTGTCATCCACAATCAAACCCTCAACAAGCATATTGTTTTCAAATGCAATGATGCGAGCGTGACCAGAGAGGGATTGAGGCTCGACGGTGCAGTCCCGGAAGTGGTGGTTAATCAGGGCTCTGACGCATTAGTCGATTTTCGTGTTGAATCAAACAGCAATACACACATGCTCTTCGTGGACGGCGGAAATGAAAAAGTTGGCATCGGAACATCTGCGCCTGACTACGAACTTCATGTAGCAGGTGACATTGGGATTGATCAATACATCAGGCACAATGGCGATTCCAACACGAACATCAACTTTACTGATGATAAAATAAACCTCAAGGCAGGCAACCTTTCGATGATCACCATGGAGGAAAAAGACTCTGCTCCTCATGAGGTTAGAATTAACAATGGTGGAAACAATGTAGATCTTGTCGTTGAAGACAATAGTGGTAATGTATATGTTACAGCTGATGCCTCTACTTCGAGAGTGGGTATTGGTACAACCAGCCCAGTAAGTCCACTCCATGTTTATGGCAATCTAGACGGTACTTACGTAGCAACTATTGATAACGACCAGAACACAAACGCTCACGTCTTAAAACTTTCAACAGATGGAAATGGATCAGGCAGTCGACTTCTAGAAATGGAAGACGGAGATGGCGACATTGTGTTCAGAGCTCGAGCCGACGGCCGGTTTGGCTTCGGCCCAGACGGCGTGGATAGTATGGGCGCCGGCACATTCGTGGTGGGTATTGACAACTCTTCTCATACAGCCGACATAGCTATATCGGCCAGATTACAGCACCTCGGAGACTCAGATACGTACATAGACTTTGAGCCTGACATTGTAGAGGTTACTGCTGGTGGCGTCTGTCAAATAAAGCTTAACGAAGCCTCTATTGATTATGTGAAGATCAATTCTTTGCACAATGATGTTGATTTTATAGTTGCCAGTCAGAATCTAAATAGATACCTTATCCATGGAGTCGCACAACAGAATGCGGAACAGGTTCTTATTCTTTCCGGCGGGTCAGCATTTTCGCAAGACCATTCTCAGGCACCCGATGTAAGCTTTTTTGTCTCGGGATCTATCGCGGGCATGGAAATGATGGGTCACGCATCTACTGAAAGAGGGACATCAGTTTTCGGTGGCGATCTTGTGATATCTGGTTCGACAACTGCAGTAAGTTACTTAGTGGCGGATCAGGGGCTAATGATCGGCCGGAATGCAAATCCGATGGATCCGAGTGCAGGTCAGACAAGTGCGTATGGCGCAGTTACGTTCAATGCGGGATACTCTTCTACTGGCAATGAATTTTTGATATCGAGCTCTAGTTTTAACCTGCCAAATGTCCTAACTGTTTTGCCCGCATCAGGTACTGTAGGCATCGGAACATTTGCCCAGCAGACACCTTGTACACTAACTGTTAGTGGCTCTGTATCGATGTCTGTTTTGTATATCGGCGCACAGAACGACCCGGGCTCTAATTACTATGTAACTCCTCAAGATCGTGTAATTGCTGTTAACACTAAGGCCGGACAATTTGGCGGAATTGACTCTTCTCTCACTTTGCATTTGCCCTCCGCGGACAATTATGTGGGAATGATGCTCACTGTAAAAGATTCAGGTGGGTTTGCTGGCACAAACAACATTATCATATCGAGAACGGGCCAGGATTGGGTCAACACGTACGGATCAACTTCATTTACAATAAGCGACAACGGCGCAGCAGTAACTCTAATATCACTTGGGGGAGTGTGGAGCATCATAAGTTCACACGGCATAGATTAAACACTGTACACCCACGATTAGAATTCTAATATGGAAGAGGATAAACCCGGCTTTGCAAGGCTATGTTTCGAATATGGGTGCAATGTTACTTTCGGATTTATGATACTGGCAGGGTGCCTGGTGTTCGTTGCCAGACAGAACGTGAAGTACGCGAAAGAAGAACGCGCCCGAAAAGCTAAAGGCCGTAAGTGGAACTAAGCACTTGATTGACATTGTCAATAAACGCACTGTGTCTATCATCCCAGCATAAGAACTTTTCTCCCTCATGGTCAGCATCCGGGTCACCACATGTGTGAGTTAATGCGATGTGTGCTAGCTCATGAATAAAAGATGTCTCAGATATTTGATGATCTTCAGCCCAGACCCAGATTGTTGTATCGTCAACCATCAGCCCAGATACGATTGCTTTTTCTAGAAAGTTTCCGTCGATATCGTATACGTTTTCAACTTCTTTGACGTCTTTGCTCCAGACAATACTAATCTTTTCTAGAGCCCTAAAAAGCTTGCGATCTTTGTCACCGAATTCTCGCTCCCACAATTCGTAGAAGACAACCATTGCCCACGCAACATGATCTTTTTCATAGAACTCACATGAAAACTGATTCTGTGTTGCATTTGTGTAATAGGGAAGGGGGTTTGTTTGAGGAAATTTTCCGTTGTCATCGCAGTCTTTGACAGGTTCCAAAGTGATAAACGTAGGTGGAATTGCTCTTATAACATCGTCTTCTTTTTGAAGCCTATCATTATGAGTCGCAGGTGATCCGCAAATCAAAATCAGCAATAGAGATAATGTTATAGCAGGATGTTTCACATTAAGGGGTCTCCTCTCTTATAAGTAATACAGAGAAATGAAAGCATAGTAATATTATTTGCGCATACCTAAAGAATAGCGTGTTCTTTTTCAATTAAGTTTATGGAGGTAGAGATGGGCATAGTTGTCGCTGTTTTGTTGGGTTTGTTATACGGGAATTTTATCGAGTGGTTCGCGCACAAGTATGTTTTGCACGGGCTTGGAAAAAAGCGATCGAGCTTATGGTCATTTCATTTTCATGAACATCACAAATTGGTTCGAAAATGGAAGGGCGGCGACCCGCAATACTTGAATTTCGAATTTGGCCCAGAGTTGAGAGCATTATCTCTCTTGACCCTAGCCCACGTTCCTCTGTTTTTCTTTTTTCCCATTTTTTCAGGGACCTTAGTAGTACATTCAGTGATGTATTACATGCTGCATCGCAAGTCTCATTTAGATCCAGTGTGGGCTAAAAAGTGGATGCCATGGCATTATGATCATCACATGCATTATCAAAATCATAACTGGTGTGTGACGTTTCCGCTGTTTGATTACATTTTTGGTACACGAAAAAAACCAGACCCAGTATAATTCTCGGCATCCCAACATAAATCGAGGTCGAGATGAGAAAGTATTTAGCACTTTTAGCCATTAGTCTGTTTATGCCGCCGGCATATGCTGGTGCGCCCCCTCGGCCATCGCCAGACAAAATACTGTATTCAGACAAAGATATCTACATAGACATTACCGAAGTGATCGGCCCGGATGGATCTCGTGGGACAAGCTATGACTTAAATGTACTCGTGTCTCAGCAAGCATCTAGAACTCATTCATTGAAAACGAGATTTATAAGCTTCTCTTCACCCAATATGTGGAAGCATGTTATACGCACTTATGACAGGCACAATATAAAATACAAGCCAGGATATAAGAGGTGTAGCTACAATAAAGATGCACTAGCTTGCGGAATACTCAACAAGCATTGGACGATATTGACTCATGTTACAGTAGGGAGCAAGTACTCGACTTTGACGATGTCCCTCTATAACGAGCGTGGACAGTTAGTAGCATCATCTCAAAAAACCGCGTGGGGTCATGTGAGATGGGTACCCAATTGGAAGCTTACAAAGAGGACAGACTCCGGAGGCTGTCAGGATGATCCTATGACGGGAGGTCAGCTGTGCCGTGACCCTAGAACTGTGACAACTTACGAAGAGTACCCACCAGAAATGAAAGAGCTCCCGCCCCTCATAGCGCCGTATCATATTCATCAGGTTACAGCTGGTCTTTTTTTGAGCTTGACAAGAGATTTTGTTCACAAATAAATGTAAACTTGGTGAGCCTGCAGTATAATTGACATGACTTATCAAGGAGTGTGTACAATGAAAAAGTCTTATGAGATGATCGTGTGCGAAGACGGTTTCAAGATGTCAGTTCAGGCCTCTTCAAGGAACTATTCAGAGCCTCGCAATGACATCGGACCTTACTCAGCAGTAGAGATCGGTTTTCCCACCAGCCCAGAATCATTGATTTTGAGGTACGCCGAGCAGCCGGAGAAGCCGACGGAATCCGTATACGGTTGGGTACCTTCCGAGCTAGTTTGGGATGTCATCTTAAAGCACGGTGGAGTTGTGAGTGGAGAGCTTCCCCCGCTAGTCATGGGGGGATAATGCAAGCCGGAGATATTGTACGATTCCGTCGTTCCGGTCTGCTAATGCATGATTTCCCGGAAGAAGCGCAGGTCCCATGGAAAATTGGACTCTTAGTTGAGTATCATACGTGGGAAAAAATTGCAACGATATTGCATGATGGTGAAGTCTTAAGAGTAGCCGCACGCGATGTTCAGTTGCATACTAGAGGTGCACATGAAAGTGGGTGACATGGTACGGCCAATACCCTTAGGGCCAACCAGGCCGGGATGTCGAGATCCGTGGCTAGATAGAGTAGGAATCATCATAGGGTTTGAAGAAGAGCGTGACTATGCAGGCATACCAGTTACACACATGCCCGTAGTCTATTGGGGTAATGATTTTACAGCAGAAGTTGAGTATCGAGAGCAAGTTGAGGTGATTAGTGTGGCCGTACCCAGGAATAAGCCTTATCCTATGGCAAGAGGGTGATTTGGTGAAAGTTAACACTGCACAAATAGAAGGGCCAGGAATAATTTTGCGAATCAAGCAGCGCCGACACGGGTCATGGTATGATGTGTGGGTTAACGGCAAAGTTGAATCGTTGATGCATTTAGATTTTGTACCATATTCGTGCAAGTATCGTACACAGTAGTGTATAATAGAACTATAAAGGATAAGAGGTAACAACACGAAAGGAGGCCATCATGGCCTACAAAGATAGAATCAAAGTCGGAGATAGAGTTTACTATCGAGCACCGCGGATCAAAGACCGCAAAAAGGGTTCTAAGCCAGAGTTTACGGTGGTAGAACTTTATTACGGTGGTACGATGGCCAAAGTCCAACATGACAATGGTTATATCTACAGTGGTTACATCGTTTCCAATATGACTAAGTACAAAGGAGAATAAATTGCCAAACTTGTTTGAGATCACAGAAGACGACGTGAAACGTCGTCGAGCGGCACTTGCTACGATGCTTGACATGATGGATGTTCCGGAAATGCGGAAGGATCTAACGAGCGCCAATTTGCGGTGGCTTACCCGGAATATTGCAGTACGTAACGGTACACACCCGATGGTCCAGCCGGCGCGAGACTTGATCAAATGGCTCCTTCGTTGGGGCAATGATGGCTAGAATTGAAGTGCCATTTTTCGGCGACCTTGAGCGATATGAAAACGTCAAGGTGGGAGATTTAGTGTCCGTGGCAATATATGATTCACCCCGGGGTGGAATGATGGTTGCTAATCCGGATTGGATCAAAAATCCTAATCAGCCGGGGCTTCACAACTCCAAATCGCGCACACGGGCCGTGTCCGCTCTCGTAGTTGATTCGCGGCCGGCAAGGCAGGATCGCCCGGGCCAGAAGCATAAATACCCACATCTGTTGGGTGTAGTAATAGATAAACAGAATCTTACAATTCCATTAGCTTGTGTAATAGAGGTGTTGAACCGTGATTAAGATGATCGATGAGAATACAGTAGTAAAAGACGAGATCCAGATTGGCAGCTTGGTGGTCGACAAGAACGACCCCACTCGAATCGGCGTAGTGTGCGTCGGCGCATTCAGAATCAACCAGGGACCGGGTGCATGGGTGCTCTGGCCGGGAGAAGCGTATGAGTGGGCAGCGTTGACAGACATCGAGCCAGCCACAGCGAGTATCGGTGCATGAAGCTGCGATCTTGCGGATCATGCGTGGAATGCTGCAACACGCTAGCCATTCCCACTCTGCAAAAACCCAAGTGCACCGCCTGCCCCCATCTCAAACGCCCTAAGAAGCGAAAGCGGGGTGGGTGTGGCATCTATCACAAGCGCCCTCCTGAGTGCCGCTCGTTCCAGTGTGAATGGACTGCCGGCCACCTAACACGCAATCATCGGCCTGATAAGACGGGTATCATGGCGTACTGGGTAGACTCGCAATTCGGGGAGTCACTGCTCATCACCGAGACACGGGCCGGTGCCTTTGACCGAAGTGCCCAAGCGCTCGAGGAAGCTCTAGAGCTAGCCCATGGTCGGGGCAAAGCGGCTCTCCTCGCCACCTGGGATGGGCAGGGCACGGCAATATTACCCGATAGTATGGCCCCGCCTGATTCTGCGTTAAAAAGTGGGTTACCAGAATGACATCTGTTGTACTTCTCGAGACTTCTCCATATAGTTGTTAGGGGCGACAGAAGAGTTAACCAGATGATCTCCTGTTGTATCGATACGATCTATCGATGAGCAGCTGCCCCGGAAAGGACACGACATGATGCTATTTGCCCTCATGCTCGTCGCATCGCCGCAACCTTCCATCGAGTGTCCGAACTGGATGCCTGGATCGGATATCCGCTTGCCTCCGGGAGTGGAATATAGCTATAGTCTAGAAGAGCGGCTTGAAAACAAGCTTAAGTGTTACTGCTCGATCGTCGTCCCGCTGGAGCGGGAGTGTAAGAGGCGTCAACCAACCGCGACATGTCGAGCTCGAACTCTCGCGTGGGTGCGAGAGAACTTCGGGCCACCCCTGCCGCCCCGCGCGGAGCGCGGGAGTGGTCGTAACGTGATCATCAATGTGCACGCGCAATAGACGGGGAAGCACGCTCGCCATTGTGCTTGGGATTTGTGCCCTCCTCTCGATTAGTGCGGTGGCCCTGTTCTCTTCAGCTCATCTCGAGACTCTCATCGCGGGCAACATACGTCGGCACACTGTGGCCAAGCACGCAGCAGCCTCTGGGATCAATCACCTCATGAGCTTGAGTATACCGGTACCAAACCTTGTTCGTGCTCTTAGATCGCAATCTGTGGCGTCTGGCACGGTGGTGCAGAGGACAAATATACCGGGCACACGTTCGTACTACAGGGTTGACGTGAGCCTATGTTGTGATGCGCAGGGCGCACCGTTGCCGCCCGACACGGTGCTGGCGATATCGACCGGCGAAATGGTCAAAGGGGGTCGGATTATTGCTGCCTCGCGCATTATTGCCACAATAAAATGGCTACCTTGAGTGCAAATCTCGCTGCGGCGGAGTATAATAGACACATGGAAGAGGGGAGGAACCCCTCAAAGGAGAAGATTGAATATTGGGTTACGGTTACCGAAGCATGCGTCCGGAGTGGAAGAAGGACTGGGCCATGGAGGCCGAGTTTGACGCCGAGGGCGTGACGCTCACGCTGTTCAGCAGCGACATCTGGCACTACAACAAGTACTACCTCACCTTCGAGGCCCTTAAGGCCTGGCGCGCCTCCGGCAAGTTCGCCGCTGACGCCGACTGGCTCCGCTCGGAGTTCGTTCGCCAGGTGCTGGCCAAGCCCGAGGTCGCGGACAACATGCCGCACAGCGGCCCGCGTAACTGGAGCTCGCGTGAGAACTGGCTTAAGCCGGTGCCGCTCCACGACCACATCGTCAAGTACGGGGAGCCGGCCAAGATGATCTGCCCTTTCACCGGCGTCGACAGGTTGGCCTAATGAAAGTCGGTGATATCGTAAGGGTGAAAGATCCGTCTAACCTTTGGCCTGAGGATAATGAAGAAAAGGCTCGATCTCTGTATCCGTGGAAGTTCGAGGTGGGTATTGTGACATGTGCGGAGCCGTACGGATCATTTCCGGGCAAAGAAGTTTATGTACACTTTCCCAGCTATCCTGAAAAAACTATTTTGTGTACTGCATTAGAGGTTATCAAATGGTAGTAGGGGCTTTAGTAAAGACCAATTCTGGAACAAAGCACCATGGTAAGATGGGCATTGTTATCGATACACAGTATCGGTGGACTGACCCTAGGGATG
>MDTE01201932.1_pt1 | contig 38271 bp, 21 predicted proteins | sample 811231 | NCBI WGS metagenome assembly MDTE01 (sample SAMN05326651, study PRJNA326480) | marine metagenome | isolation source: seawater | place: Indian Ocean: Red Sea | collected 2010 | reverse complement strand
CCACGCCGTATTTTTCATAAATATTTAACTGATTGATATATTAGAAGTTGGATTTTTTGGCCCAAGGGTCCGTAATTTGTGACGATACCCTCTCGAATCTGTGGCCGCCCACGTGGGTTGACGTCTAAACCGTTGGATATGATCTCGAGAGGAGCCAGCGAGAAAAAGAACCCTTGGTTGACCAATTAACCGTCTTTCTAGACACGCTCGGAGAACATTCGTCAAGATTCTCGTTGACGACTAACGTCCTTTCCCGCCGCAAAAGTCCAAAAAGCCGATCGGGACACGCATAACTAAAACCCCCTTGCACGAGCACATCAAAGCTCTTGCAAGATGGCGTCCTACTGCGCCTACGACTCCCCGACTCCTGAGTACTACACGGATGCGGCGACCTGCACCCGCCAGGATTCGTTCTTCGGCGGCAAGGCCGTCCTTCCTGAGGGCGCGGGTTACGGCATCGTGATCGGCTTCGGCGTGTTCTTCTCCCTCGCCACCGGCATCATCATGAAGCTTAACCAGCGCTACGGTGGTCTCAACCTCTCCTCCGAGTTCTTCAACACCGCGGGCCGCAACGTTAAGACCGGTCTGACGGCCTCCGTCATCGTCTCCCAGTGGACCTGGGCGGCGACCCTCCTCCAGTCCTCCAACGTCGCGTACCAGTATGGCGTCTCTGGTCCTTTCTGGTACGCCTCCGGCGCGACCATTCAGGTCCTGCTCTTCGGTATGCTCGCGATCCAGGTCAAGCGCTACGCGCCGAATGCCCACACCATCTGCGAGATCATCGATGCTCGTTGGGGCTCCAGCGTGCAGAAGGTGTTCATCTTCTTCTGCTTCATGACCAACATCATCGTCTCTTCCATGCTTGTCCTCGGTGGTGCCGCCACCGTGAACGCGCTCACTGGTATGAGCACGACTGCCGCTGGTTTCCTGATCCCTCTCGGTGTCATCGCGTACACCATGACTGGTGGCCTCAAGGCGACCTTCCTGGCCTCCTACATCCACACCGCGATCATCTTCTCCATCCTCATCACCTTCATCTACATCGTCTATGCCGGTGATGACAGCAAGGGTCTCGGCTCCCCCGACAACGTCTACAAGCTGCTCAACTCCCTTACTGCTCAGACCAAGGAGGTTTGCGCTGATCGTCTCAGCAAGAAGCAGAACTGCGGCTACGTCCCCAAGAACGAGGAGGGCTCCTACCTCACCATGCTCTCCGAGGGTGGTATGATCTTCGGCATCATCAACATCGTGGGTAACTTCGGTACCGTCTTCGTTGACCAGTCCTACTGGCAGTCCGCCATCGCGGCCAAGCCTAGCTCCTCCACCAAGGGTTACCTCCTCGGCGGTCTCGTCTGGTTTACCATCCCCTTCGCTCTCGCTACCTCCATGGGTCTCGCCACCGTTGCTCTTGATCTGCCGGTGACCTCAACCGAGGCTGGCATGGGTCTCGTCCCCCCCGCCGTTGCCGCTCACCTTCTCGGCAAGGGTGGTGCTGCCGCCATCGCCATCATGCTTTTCATGGCCATCGTGTCCACCGGTTCCGCTGAGCAGATCGCCGTGTCCTCTCTCATCTCCTACGACGTGTACCGCAAGTACATCAACGTTCACGCCACCGGCGAGGACATCCTCCGCGTCTCCCGCTACGGTGTTGTCTTCTTCGGTGTCTTCATGGGTCTTCTGTCCCTCATCCTTGATGAGATCGGACTGTCCCTCGGCTTCGTTTACCTCATGATGGGTATCTTCATCGGTTCCGCCGTCATGCCGATCTCCTTCGTGCTGACTTGGGACAAGGCGAACGGTGCCGGTGCCGTTGCCGGTGCCTTCACCGGTCTCATCCTCGGTCTCATCACCTGGATCGCCACTGCCTCCGGCCTGGAGGGCGAGGTCACGGTCGACACTCTCGGCATGAACTACCCCATGCTCGCCGGTAACGTCGTGGCCATCTGCTCCTCCGGTATCGTCCACGCCACCATGTCTTTCATGAACCCCCAGAACTTCGACTTCAGCACTCTTAACGACCGCATCCAGCTCATCGACGACACTCTTCCCAAGTTCGAGGAAGACGAGGAGTCCAACCCCAAGCAGCTCGAGGAATCTCTCAAGTGGATCCAGAAGTGGGGCTGGGGCTTCACCTTCATCATGATCATTGTCTGGCCCTGCCTCTCTCTCCTCGCGGGCTGCGGCACTCCCACCGGCTGCGGTGTCTTCAACAAGGGCTACTTCAACCTCTGGATCGCCATCGCCCTCACCTGGGGTACCGTTGCTACCGCCGTCATCATCATCCTGCCTGTGTACGAATCTTGGGCTGAGATCTCTACCACGCTCCAGGGCATGTTTACCAACGATGACGTGCACATGCGCATGGACATCATCGATTCCAAGCTTGACTCCCTCCTCAAGGCGGGCAACCTTGGCGAGAGCGGCAACAAGCTTTCCAAGACTGACGCCTACCGCGCCAAGCTTCTTGCTGGTAAGCTTTAAATGAGTGCTATTTCAACACCGCGTGATTTCATCGCTTGACAAGACGAGATATTTCCGTCGCTGTCTTACAATAACGTGTCCTCCATAACACGATTATGAATAAGAATATATGTATAAGAATGAAACGCCATTCCTTCATTCATCCTCGACTTCGAAGTTGTGGGGCCGTCGCACCGCACAGCTCATGATGACCATGGCGAGTCGGAAACTTGCGTTCAGCACCTGGGCTTCAGTTGACGCCGCGCGGGTGCGCATTGATGACAAGGAAGTCCTCTTCTGTATAAACGGACACACTTCCGAAACGAATGCTAAAATATGAGTTCACCTATCGGAGACGTCCCGTCTCGCTCTCTTTTTTTCTTTTGTCTACTTTCCTAAGTTTTCGTGTGTGCCCACGCCGTGTGCGTTGGTTCTGGCACCCTCCCTGCCAATCCGCCCTTCCTCTCAGGCGGCTACTCTCGTTTGTAAACCCCGACGCCCGACCGTTTTTCCGTCGACTCTCACGGTGCCGGCAGCGCCGCGGCGCCCGCCGCAGAGGGAGCGGCGAGCTGCGCCAGCACGTCCTCCTCGTTCGGGTTTGGAAGCTTCCTGAACTCTGTGAGCACCGGGTAGATGTTCTCGAATGCCTTGTAGATGTCATCGCGGTTCTTGCCGCCAGTCAGCACGATCTTTCCGGAGACGAAAATCAACAGCACGATCTTCGGCATCTGCATACGGTAGATCAGACCCGGGAACAGCTCGGGCTCGTACTGAGCGAAGTGCCCGTGGGACCACGCGAGACCCTCGAGGCGGATGGGAAATTTGACGTCGCACGAGCCAACCATGTTCTGAATCTTGAAGTCCTGGGAACGGAGGGCAGGGAAACAGAGGTTCAGTACCGCATCTGGTTGATAAAACACTGCATCCATGCATCGAGTCCGTTGGGCGACCATACGCACCTTGAACTGCGCCGGGAACCCGAGCTTGCTGATAACCTTGGCGTACTTGCGCGCCGCCTCCCGCGCGAGTGCCTCTGTCTTGGCTCCCGTGCACACCATCTTGCCCGAGCTGAAGATGAGCGCGGTGGTCTTCGGCGCACGGATACGCATAATCGCCGCCGCAAAGCGCTGTGAGGAGGATTCGGAGGACTTTCGCGTCAGTACCGGGCGACAAAGTTGGACAGCGTCGCTCCAGGAAAAGGTGGCACCCCAACGAATGCACAGGTTAGGGTTTCCTCACCTTCGGGTTGTACTCCACGTTACGGGCATGGAACGCGATGGTTTTCAGGTCCAGCTTGCAGTCTAGGTTGACAGTGGCGACAATATTCCTGCGATACGGGAAGCGCGGATCAGCGCGATGCTTCGCGGGCGCTCCGAGACGCGAGCGGGAGGGGGCCCGAGATCCAGGGAGAAAAAAAAGGACGGCAGGTGCCCTTCGAATTGGGGCGCGCGCACGCACTGTAACTGGGGCACAATGCCGGAAGGGTGCACGCTCAGATCCACGGCACCATCACCAGCGTCGGAAGGACCCGCAACGGTCACGGCCTTAGCGTTCGGGTCCGTCATTGGCTCGTCGTCACCCATGATCTCGGACCAAAATTAAGCGGGAAGCGCGGGAGCCGCTGCTTGACCACGTGGTGTAGTGGAACGCGCGAGCGCGTTGGTGGGCGCACGCCCCGCGGGGGCCTTTCGGCGGCTTAGACCAGGAGAATTACCAAGTTAAAGCGCGCTAATTTTGGTTGTCGGGAATGTCTTCGCTCCTCGGTAGACCAGCAGTCTTGGGTAGACCTTCGTTTGAAATGCGTGCCGCGAACGTGCCACGACCGCTCGGACTGAGCCCTCGCGCGCCTCGAAATGAGCTGTGGGTATGCCCCTTTTGTAGTTTTGACCCGCCTGTTTGGCACCGTTCTCAGACCCAGAAAAAACACTGAGACTCGATTTTCCGGCAAACTGAAAGTTTCGAGTGGTCTGGTGTCGATTGGGAGTTACGAGCCCGTCCAGATCTGGCCTCGCCAGCGGGTCCCTAGAGACACCGTCGTCGTCGTCGTCGTCGTCATGACGCTGTTTTCGAAGATCACCGGCGAAGTGGACAAGGCCGACGCCGCGTTCGACGCACTGGTGCGTCCTCGTCTGCATTCCAGCGCGCTCCGCGCACCCTCAACCGAGGATTTTATTTTTCCGCCCAAAGGATCGTCCCGCTGACACGTCGGCGCGACCTCCTGCCGTTTCCCGTCGCAGGCTGTTCCCGGTTCGGCGTCGGCGCTAGAGCGTCAGAGCGCTATAAACGCCTCCCTGGACCTCCTCGTCTCATCCCAGGCCCAGATGAACAAGATGCAGAGGAACGCCCAGGAGACCGATCCCGACAAGCAGACGTACGGCCCAGCGATGCGCGAGAAGGTGCTCGCGCTCGCGGCCAGGTTCGACGCCGTGAGGGGCAAAGGCGAGGAGCTAAAGGCAGCGATCGAACCTCTCGCCGTTGAGGAGGCCAGGGCGAAGGATGCCGAGGAGAGGGCGGCACGTGAGGCTGAGGAGGCTGCACAACTGAGGCAACAGGAGGAGGCTCGGAAGGCCGAGGAGGCTCGCGCTGCCGCAGAGGCTGCGGCAGCGGCAGCAGAGGCCGAGGCTCACCGCGCCAAAAAGGAGGAAGAGCAGCGTCGCATCGCCGAGATCCAAGCTGCTAAGGCTAAGGCGGAGCAAGAGACTGCGATAGCGGCCGCTGTCAAGATTGCCCAGGAGGAGGCGGCTGCCGCTGAAGCAAGGGCAGCAGCGGAGGCTGAGAAGGAGAAGAAGCGAGAGGAGTCTCGAGCGAAGAAGGAGGCTCTGCGGGAGCGCACCGCCGTGAAACCCCAGCCCAATCCGGCGCAACTCGCGAGTATGCTTTCCGGCGTGACCGCCGCGGCACCTGCGGCGCCGAAGACCTGGGGATCTGTGCGTCACGTTGTTGGCGGCGCCGTGGAGCTCAGGTCGCTCCTCGAGGAGGCCAAGGCGGCGGGTGCGTTGACCGTGGTTGACTGGTCGATGACGACGTGCGGTCCGTGCCAGAGGATCAAGCCAATCTACGAACAGATGGCGCGTACCCGTCCCACCGCGCTTTTCGTCGGAGTGGACACGCACGCGAGCCCTTTGAACGCCGCCCTTGCTCGAGAGGCAGCGGTGTCAGCGTTTCCAACTTTTCACTTCTACGTTGACATGCAGCGAAAAGCCGACCTCGTGGGAGCAGACACCGCTCGACTGGCGATGATGGTGCAGCAACACGATCCCATCGACGCGACGAAACTACCCTCGGAGGGAGAGGGCGAACCGAATCCGGCGACCAAGGCTGAGATGCAGGCAGCCATCCTCAAGGCTCTAGGTGAGCTGAAGGAGTCAACTGCCAGCATGGATGACTTTGTCACCTCCGTGCAAACACTGCTGACGTTCGTAGGCAACGTACTGGCACATCCCGGGGAAGATAAATACCGCTCGGTGAAGATGAACAACAACACGTTCAACCAGCGGCTCGGGCGGCACAACGGAGGAGTCGCAGCTATGGAGGCATTTGGCTTCAAGAGGGTCGCCGGCGCCGAGCCAATGCTCGTGATCAGCAAAGCCGCCGCGAAGCACGATGGCCTGCCGGCGATGAAGGTCTTACTTGAACGAGCCGTACCCGCGAGACCCGCGGCCGTACCCAGCGCATCGAGTGTGGCGCCTCCTCTGGTGAATCCGTTTGCTGCGTTGGGCGGAATGGGTGGGATGCCGCCAATGAATCCGCAGATGATGCAGCAGATGATGGACACCTTCGCGTCAAACCCCCAGGCGCTGTCACAGATGGCTGAGATGGTGAGGAACAACCCCGGGCTCATCCAGCAGGCGGCGGCATCCAATCCTCAGATGGCCCAGATGTTCCAGGCCAATCCCCACATGCAGCAGATGATGGAGCAGATGGCTTCCAATCCCGCGGCGCTATCCGCAGCGCTCAACAACCCTTTCGCGCGATCGATGATGGGCGCGGGGGTGGAGGGTATGGGCGCGGGTACGGCGGCGGCCGCTCCTCCCCCGCCTGAGTTTGCGCCTCAGGGCATGTCCGAGGATGAGATGCTTGCGGAGGCGATTCGGCGCTCCATGTCGGAGGACGGTGGGGGTGGCGGCGGAAGCGAAGGGAACCAGCCCCCGTCGCAGCCGTGATGATGTGGCGCGGGTGCATCGCCCCCTACGACTCAAATAACAAAATTACAACTAGTTTCACATGCGACTATGACGGGGAGGACGCATCCTCGGCATCATTTCGCTTTCTCCACAGTCGCCCAACTCGTGTCAAAAACTTCCTTCCAGATCTTCTCCTTGAGAACCGCAGCCTTCTCGTTGATCACCTTGGCGCGCTGCTCCATCACCGAGTTGGATCGCCTGATCTCCTTGCGGTGGTGGAGACACTCGAAGTAGTCCTCGCGAAGGTTGGTGCATTCCGAGGGGCTGTCCGCGGTGGACATGCACTGAGATGACCGTGGGCGAAGGGGAGGGGCGTCAGAGCGAGGAAACAAACCGAAGCGGAGAGGGTCCGCTGTGATTATTTAGGGTTGGCGGAGCGCGGTCGCGCCGAAAGGTTCACGCGTGCCGTGAGGGGTACATGTGGACGGACGCAGCGAAATCTACATACAACGTACCCTGGAGAAGTTCTGCCACAGGGGCGTGCAACGCCCCTCGTTGCCCTTACTGTTCGACGGAGAGAAGAAGGGAGGAGCGGGTTAGCTGGGTCCTGAGGCGAGTAAAGGAAGCGGTTTGACCGAAAGCACCGCGGCGAACGGGGGGTTTATGGGAAGGGTCGCGGCTATCGGGCGCGGGATTGATCGTGGGTACTCACGCTCCAAAGCCGGAAGCCATCTTTGCTTGAACGCGCGACGGACGGTGCCCGACACACTGTGGTGTGCGAGGAGGTCGGCGAGCTGATTTGTTCTTTAGACTACCCAACCGGGTCAAGGTCGGCTGCACGAGCAGACCGTTCGACTTTGAACCCAGCTGTCAGTTGGGAGCTGACCCAAAACCATGGCGAGCGATGAGGCGGTGGGGAGCCCGAGGCGCGGGAAACCGCCGCCGCGACCTTCTTCGCGAACGTCTCCCTCGAGTGCGGACGACGACGTGCCCGTGGAGCGCACCGAGGACGAGAAGGCCGCGGCATGGGACGCCATTGCCAGCAGGGTCATGGCCGCTGCGGGCTCGGCGTACGAGGGAACCTACACCCCCGTGACGCGCGACGCGGAGGTCGAGCAACTTCGACGGCGGCTCCAAGAGTACAGGGACGAGAACGACTCGCTCGGCGAAGCGGTGCGGGCGATGAAAGCGGCGCTCGATGCCGCCAATGAGGACGCGGCGAACGCGGAAACGCTGAGGAACGAGCGCGACGAGGCGAAGGAGGAAATGGCGAAGACCAAGGCGCTGCTGGCCAAGGCGGACGCGACGCTGAGGAATCTCAAAGACAGAGTCGCGGAGATGGAGCAGCTCTGTCTGGATCAACAGGAGGATGTCATCGCGTCGAATCAGGCGATGGAGGCTGCGAAGGAGAAGCTCGTGGAGGCTAAGGGCGCCGCGCAGGCATCCTCCGAGGATGCCAAAGCCGCACAGGCGATGGCGACGGAGCTCAGGGACCGAGTCGCGCTGCTGGAGGCGGACGCGGATATAAAGGCGTCGCAGCAGGGTATCATCGAGGGCCTGGAAGTGGCCCTCGCGGAGGCGAGACAGGCTGCGGCCAGCGCGTCGGCGGACCGTGAGACGTTCCAGTCCAAGTGGAGGGCCGAGTGGGAGGCGGCCAAGGACGAGCACGCTGCCGAGCTCCGGGGCGGGAGGGCGAGGATGGCGATGCTCGAGGCCGACCTAGCGGAACTGAGGGAGACGCTGCGCACAGAGCGGAGGGAATGGTGCGGCCGGAGGAGGGAGCTGGAGACCCGGCTGTGCGAGGCGCTGGCGCAGGCGCGCAGGTTCAGGGAGGACCAGAAGGGAGCGGCTGAGAGCCTGCGCATCATGGTGGAGCACGAGAGCACGCTGCGAACGGCGGCGAGGCACCAGACCGAGGTGGTGGCGCGGCTCAGGGGCGACGCGGCCACGAGTGCGGTGAGGTGCGAGAACGTCGCGTCGCACTGTGCAGAGCTCCTCAAGGAACGCGACGCGGCGACTCGACGAGCCGAGGATGCAGAAAACGCCGCGCGTCGCGCGAGGGAGGAGGCCAGGGAGGCGTGGGGCAACCCCGCGGCGGCGCTCTCTCGCGCGGTCGCCGGCGATTTAGACGGCGGTTCAGATGCGGGGCGCGTTCCCGCGCTCCTCGCCGCGGCCGTGCGGGGGTCTCATCGCGGTCCGGACTCGTTCGAACTGACTGCGGGTCCCGAGGGGTTGAACCGCCGCGCCGAGACGGGGGACCCGGACGGTCCCGCGCGCATGTCCCCGTCGACGCCGAGCCCTGGGGAGGCGTCCCGGACCCCGCCGCCCGCGAAATGGATCCACTCCATCGGTGATGACGTCGCCGAGGAGCTCATCCACGCGTTGGCGAGGGAGGTTGCCGATTCGAGGGGGCGCGAGGAAGGTTTGAGGAAAGAGCTCGCGGAGGCGAGAGAAGCACGGAACGATGCCCGGAAGGCTCTGGTCAACGAGGTCCACAGGGTTCACGAGCTGGAGAGGCTCAGGGTGAACGATTTGCGCGAGCTGCACGCGGCGGAGCAGAATGCCAGGTCGGCGATGGTCACCGCGTGGTCGCTTCGAGACAGGCTGGCGACGGCGGCTGCACACGTGGAACGGTTTGAAGTTGACGCCGACGCAGCGAAGCGGGGCGCCGAGCTGGTGGAGACGCGCGAAGACGGCTGGTGGCCCGTCGCGCGCGAACACAAGGGCCCGGAACGGACGGTTGAAGCCATAGACGACGAGCCGAGGCCGGCGGAACGGGCGCTCGACATGCTGGCATCGGGAGGGGAAGCGGCGACTGGTGAGGAGCACGCTCTCGGCACCTTCATCGACCCCGCGCTCGTGGAGGAAGCCCTCGAGGAACTCGCCGTGGAGGCTGCGATGTCGAGCCCGCACGGTAGCTCCCCGCTACTGAGCGACGCGCGACCCTGCACCCCGGACAGGGGCGAGGCGGACGATGTCGAGGAGGTTCCCCGCAGGTGGACGCCACCGCGCAAGCCGGGCCCGGTGTCAGAACTGATGACGGAGCCAAGCGCGTCAATCTTCGCGCCGTTCTGAGCCCGGCGCGCGTCGTCACATCCTTAATCTTACGTATTACCTTCGTAGCTTACAAGACGATCGTAGAAAGTCCATTCGAGTCTCATCACTGAGGTATGACGTTGCCCCAGCAGTCTTTCTTCAGCTTCAACCCAGTTCGGGTGCGGTTCTTCGCTCCGAGTATCTCGTTGCTCTCGAGCCCAGCCGGCCTGACATCATATGGTTCCCCACCGCCACCACTGTCCCTCGAGCTCCCCTTCGCTTTTGCACCCGCGCCAATGATTTTCCTTCCCTCGCGCCCCCTGTCCTCATACCACAGAGGGCCATAGTCTCCCACGGCGGGTTCGGAAGCTGGGGGCCGGAAGTACACCGGCGCCAATCCTGTGTCGCACCCCTCGGCTTGCTTGGTCTTCTCCGCACGAACACGCTCGGTTCGCGTCGGGGTGAACACTGAGATGTTGTCGACCACCGACGGATATAAATTGGACATCATCGCGTCCGCCTGAGAGACGATGACGGATCGTTGCGATTGAGCCGGGGGTCGTGGTTTCGGTGTTGAACATTGTGTCGGTCGCGGGTGTGTGGGCGCACCTTCCACTCGTCGGCGGTCCGCAGATTCACGGGTTTGATGGGGGTTTTGGCCGGAGGCCCCAACTCCTCGTAAGGAAAGCGCACGTACGACATCGTCATGTCTCACCGTGCCCCGGACCCTCGGGGGTTGGTGTCACGCACGTCTGAGAAAAGGTGACGCGGACTGGCGATTTCTGGGCGGGATATTTTCTTGGCACAGTTCGGCCCTCCCGCAGTTTGAAAGGCGCGGGACGGACGGGGTCACGGCCATGAAGGGTTCAAAGGGCAAACGGGGACGTGGCGGAATCGATTCAATGTGGAATATTTTGCTGATAACGACGTGGCTTTGCACAGCGCACATCGCGTTGGCGCTACTGGCCGCGTCCCTCTACTTCCTGCCCCAACCTTTGGCGGTGGGCACCCTCGCCAGCCTCGTCGCGCTCGTGTTGCTTCCGGTTCGGAGGCCGTTCCCGCGCTGGGGTATCGCAATCGCGCGCGCGATCACCTACGCCGCAATGGACTACTTCCCCATGTCACTAGAGTGGGAGGATCAGCCAAGTTTCGTCGAAGCGTCGGTCAAGGGCGTCCCATCCATCATCGGGTGTGAGCCCCACGGAGTGCTGCCCCTCTCCATCATAAGCTTCGCGGATTACTGCTACTACGGGGCCGAGACGCCGAGTATCGTGAAGGAGACAAGGGCGCTGGCCACCTCAACAATATTTTACATTCCTCTCCTGCGTCAACTGTGGAGTTGGCTCGGCATCGACCCCATATCTCGCGCTCACATGCGGGCGCTGCTGGAGCGCGGGCGGAGCGTGCTCATGATCCCGGGGGGCGTTGCCGAGTGTCTGCGCATGACGCCCAAGTGCGAGACCGTTTACCTTCGCAAACGGTTCGGGTTCGTGAAGATGGCGATACAGACCGGCGCGCAGCTGGTACCCGCGTATTCGTTCGGTCAGACGCGGACGTACTCTTACTGGAAGTTGGGTCCGCCGCTGTGCTCGGACGCGACGACGGCTCGGCTGGCCAAGATCATCGGCCTCGCGCCGATGGCATTCTGGGGCAGGTGTGGCAGCCCCATGCCCAGACAGGAGAAGATACACACAGTGGTGGGTAAGGCGATACCAGTAGAGAAGCGGGCGGACCCGACGAACGAGGATGTGGCTGCCAAGCTGGAGGAGTTCATAGGCGCCGTGAAGGACCTGTTCGAGCGTCATCGGGGGGAGAACGGGTACGGCGACGTGGAGCTCGTCGTGCTTTGAGACGAGTCAAGCTCTTTCCTCGCGGATACGAGTCGACGTGACTATTCATAGGTGTCTGGATTGACAACACGTCGTACGCGTGTGCAAGCCCCGCATGACTTTGCGGAGCACCACCTTAGGCCAAAAAGGACCTTGAAAAATATCTCCCCCGCCACGTCAAAAAGCGCGAAGCGACGGAAGGAACGGTTGGGGTTTTGTCATCAGTCCTCGCCGCCGACCCCTCCACTGTACCTGACGCGCCTACGCCCAGCGTAGACAGATCCACCAGGGAAAAGTCGTTTCATCACAGCTGAAACGAGCTGCCATCGCCTCCCTGTGTACGAGCAAGCGACAGCATGTCTGCCGCCGTCTGCCATCCAACCACCGCAATCGCGGGTCACCAATCGGCCGCCCGCATCGGTCGCTCTAGGCGTGCCGTTGCGCCCCTGCGCGCCCAGGCCCACGCCAACAAGCAGCGCCGCGTGCTCGTCGTCTACGCACTCACCGGTGGTCGCGCTGCCGTTGCGGCGTCAGGCGACAAGGTGAACGTCCTCGTCATCGGCAGCGGCGGGCGCGAGCACGCCCTGTGCTGGCGCCTCAAGCAGAGCCCCACTTGTGGCGAGCTCTTCTGCACGCCCGGCAACGCCGGCATCATCGTCGAGGACGGCGTTCAGGTCGTGGACGTCAAGGACTCCGACCACGCCGCCGTCATTAAATTCTGCAAGGACAACAATGTCGGCCTCGTCGTGGTCGGTCCCGAGGCGCCCCTCGTCGACGGCATCGCCGATGCCCTCATCGCTGCCGACATCCCGTGCTTCGGCCCGACCAAGGACGCTGCCAGGCTCGAGGGCTCCAAGGGTTTCCTCAAGGACCTCCTCAAGAAGTACAACATCCCCACCGCAAAGTACGAGCGCTTTACCGACCCCGAGGCGGCCAAGAAGTACATCCAGAAGGAGGGAGCGCCCATCGTCGTCAAAACGGACGGACTCGCCGCGGGCAAGGGCGTCATCGTCGCGATGAATGTCCAAACCGCTCTCGACGCCGTCGACGACATGATGGTGAACTCGGCGTTTGGCTCCGCGGGCGCCGAGATCGTCGTGGAGGATTTCCTCGACGGCGAGGAGGCGTCCTTCTTCGCGGTGGTCGATGGCGGTAAGGCGATCCCCCTGGTTGGCGCGCAGGACCACAAGCGCGTGGGCGAGGGTGACACTGGCCTCAACACCGGCGGCATGGGTGCCTACTCCCCCGCACCCGTTCTCACCCCCGCCATAGAGGCGAAGGTGATGAAGGACATCATTCAGCCCACCGTCGACGGCATGGCGGCGGAGGGCTGCCCCTTCACCGGCGTCATTTTCGCCGGGCTCATGATCAAGGGCGATGATGTCAAGCTCCTCGAGCACAACGTCAGGTTCGGCGACCCTGAGTGCCAGTGCCTCATGGCGCGCATGAGGAGCGACCTCGTGGATCTGCTCCTTAAGGCGGCCAAGGGCGAGCTAGACAAGGTTGGCGAGCTCCAGTGGAGCGAGGATATGGCCATCAACGTCGTCGTTGCGGCCGACGGGTACCCGGGAAGCTACGCCAAGGGTGAGGTGATCGGGGGCCTCGACGCAGCCAACGCTATGGATGGCGTCAAGGTGTTCCACGCTGGTACCGCAATGAAGGATGGTAAGGTCACCAGCGCGGGTGGCCGCGTGCTCGGCGTGACCGCGACCGGTAAGAATATCACCGAGGCTGCGAAGAAGTCCTACGCCGCGGTGGACGTCATCGAATGGCCAGGCGGGTTCGTGCGCAGAGACATCGGGCACAGGGCAATTGCAAGGGAAAAGTAGCTTCGTCTTCGCTTGGGACTGTCTATGATCACTACATCTAGATCTAATCGTGTCTATTCTTCGCTCGGGGCGCGAGGCCCTTCACGGGATGCAGCCTCGCCTTTGCGGCCGCAAGCTTTAGGACGATGTCCTCCGCCTGTGCCTGCATCGCGGCGTCATCGTCGGTGTCGTCTGTTGGCGGCGCGGGCAGCTTGCCGATGGGCCTGGGTCGGTCCGTCCACCCGAGCCCGAGGTCATCACGCGCGTGTCGCAGGGTGGACCTGAGAGCCTCCATGCGACCCTCCGCATCCTTTCTTTTTCGTTCGTTCGCATCCGCTGCGTCGCGAGCCGCGGCCAACTCAGCCTCAGCCGCGAAGGCTCTCCGCTTGATCTCCTCCATGTCAGCCTCCACGATGTGAGCTCGTGTCATCGCGGCTGTTGCCTCCGCGTCAGCCTGCTTCGCCCGAGACATGGCCAAGTCTAACTCACGCTTTAATGCAGCAACACGGTCTTTTGCTGCCTGAAGCTCAGCTCTTGCCGTTCGGGCTTCATTCTTGGCAGCACTGGCATCTTCAAAAGCCTTTCTTGTCCGGTCAGAGGCGTCCCCGAGGGATGAGTTCGCGTGGGCTGCAATTTTCTCGGCAGCAGAGAGCCTTGTTTTGAGTCTCTCCACTTCTGCGTTAGCCTCCTTATTAGCATCCTGCAAACGAGCGATGGTGTCTTCGAGTTTGTTCACGGTGCTCATCATCGAATCCTTTCCAGTTTGCTCAGCCTTGGAAAGGAGGGCGTGCTGATCCCGATCCGCCTCCTTCGCGTTTAGCGCCGCGGACCTCTGGGCAATACTGAGCTCAACCTCCAAAGCTGTCACGCGCGCCTCGGCCGTCGCAAGCTTCATATCGCTGCTACTGCCCGATTTAGCCGACGCGAGGGCGACAGCCATCGACTCAGCTCTGGCAGATGCCGACTTTGCCGCGCGAGAGGATTCCATCGCAGCAGCACGGGTTGCCTCGATCTCCTGCAGGAGCGCTGTCACGCGAGCTTCAGCCTTGTTCAGATCCTCACGAAGAACCTCATCAGCCTGTGTGGCGATGGTCTCTCTGTCCTGTGATTCCTTCAGCTGCGTCTCGGTGGATTTCAGCTGCGTCTGAGCGGATGAAAGCTGCAATTCAAGTGCAGCAACATGCTCGAGCACCTCAGCCTCTCGTTGCTCCAAAGCCGCAATCAACTCCCTGGCGGCTATGAGCTCGGTCTCCTTCTCCACGATAGCATCACGGTCTTTCTTAGCGTCTTCTTGGGCCATGGCTACGGAACGGTTAGCCTGATCCCAGTTTGCCTCAATCTTGTGCTTAGCTTCGCCCCTCACAGTCTCAGTCTCAGCCTTGGCAGCCTCAACGTCGCCAAGGACAATTTTCAGTTTTGCCTCTGCATTTGCCGCATCCATCAACATTCGAGCTTCTAGCTCTCTCACACGCGCCTTCGCTGACATGCGTTCTTGCTCGAGTATGGCGTTCTTGTCCTGCAGATCGTTCAGCGAAGCCTTGAACGTTTGTGCAGCATTAGCCTTCTCCTCGAGCTCTGCACTCAGATTCCTTACCTCGGTTTCAAGTGCCATCACGCGCTCCTTGACACCATCCTCAACCTCGGCACGAGCGATGGCGATGGCGTCTGCCAGCTTGATCGCGGCGGCGGCTGCGCTAGCCTGAGACTCTGCCAACTTCACCTTGAGCTCGCCCTCGCGTTCACCCGCAGCCTCCAGCGCTGCCGCCAACGCCCCGACAGCAGTGCCTTCGGCAGGAGCTGGGGCACTGGGCATGGGATGGACATAACCAGGGAAGCCGCCCCACATCTGGTTGTACGCACGAGGAGCGCGAGCAGGGCCCGTTACGACCGCCATAGTCGAAACCTGCGCCGTGGCTTCTTCGTCCAATGTTTGGTCCCTCTGCGGCTGCAGCTGTTGTAATTGTTGCTGGATAGTCTCGAGCTGGGTCTGCGCGACAAGATCCTGCTCGTGCTTCTCGCGTTCCAGGTCTTGCACGCGCTGATTCGCGGAGTGGAGCTGCGCGCGAAGCTCACCCTCACGGATGGATGCGGTCTCGAGTAGCGATGTGAGTGAATTAACGGTCGCTCTGGACGCCGCCAGTTCGGGAGTCTTCGCAGGCGAGCTCCCCGAAATTCCCTTTCCGTCCGGGGTCATTGCCTCGGTGGTTGCCTTGTCCCGAGCTTGCACTCCTAACTGCAGCGAAGCTACCATATCCCTGACCGAATCGAGCTGCGCACGAAGCTCTCTAGCCTCAGTCGAGATTGCGATTTCCTCCTTCGCGGCAGCAGAGTCCTCGAGCTTGACGCGCAGATCAGCCTCACGTGACATGCTTGCCTCGAGGAGCTGAGCAAGCACATCCGAGTCCATCTTTGACACTGTGGGAGTCGGTGATCCGGGCTCCTCCACCTTGGTCTCTGCTTCAGCCTCACGATCAATGGCTTCTTGAAGCCGTCTATGAAGTTCGTTAATTTCATCACCGTGGGTTTTCTTGAGCTCCATGAGCTCCAAGTGTAATGATTCCACGTTCGCGCTCGCCGCAGCAGCAGAATCCTCTGCCTCCATCGCCCTCCTGGTCATGACTTCGAGCTCATCTGCGGCGACGGCGGCAGTTGATCTTGCCCTGCTATCTGCGGTATCCACCTGAAGCACAAGCTGATTCACGCGACTCTGAGCGGTACTCAGGCTATCTCTGAGCTCAGCTTCAACCATCTTTGCGGCAAGTAGCTTTGCTTTCATTTCGCCCTCGCTGGAGGAAGAACTGGTCTGTGCATGGGTCAACTTGGCGTTCAAGTCTCTGTTTTGCTTCTGCTCATCGTCAATTTGCGCCCTAAGCTTCGCCTCGAGGACAGCTGCCTTGACCAGATCGTCCTTAAGTGTGCTGATCTCAGCCCTAGCATCTTGCGCCTCCTTGATGTGTTTTGCAAGTTTTGTCTCCGCCTCCGCTGCTATCGCCTTGGCATCCGATACCTGTAGCCTGCACTGGGCTTCGATGGCACCCACCTTCTCCTCAACCTCTGCCATCTGAGTCACAAGTCGGGATCGTTCCGACGAAGCCTGCTGCTTGACGTCGAGAAGTTGTGCCCTGAGCTGGGCCTCGGATTCCTCGGCCCTTGCTATGACATCAGCCATGGAGTTTTCCTCCTTGGCAGCGAGTTGGGACCTCAGCAGAGCCTCCGCAGCTGCCGCCTTGGACTTGGCCTCAGACAGCTTGGCCCGCCACTCGTTCTGCGTCGCCTGGAGCTGATCCTCGGCCAGCTGCAGCTGGGCATGGAACCTGTCTTCGGTGGCTCGAAGGCGGGTCTTGAAATCTGCCTCCTTTGCCGCGTGCCTGGACGCGAGGTCTTCCAGCTGGGATGCGTGTTCTGCCTCGTCTGATTCTGCCTTCATCACCGCCTTCTTGAGCTGAAGCTGGAGGTCGATCTTAGCCGCAGATGACTTATCGAGAGCAGTTTGCATCTGCGCCTTCATCATCTCTTCCGATTCCGAAGCGCGTTGTAAAGCTTCATCGACGACAGTGTGCATTCGCTGCTCTGTTCGCTCCATCGCGGCTCGGTGGTTTTGTTCGGCAAACTTCAGGGCGACTATTTCCTCTTGAGCCGCCACCAAGGAAGCCTTTAGGTCGACTATTTCGACGGCAGCCTTCTGTCGAGCCATCACAAGCTCAGCCCTCAGCTTGTTTTCCGCCTCACTGGCACCTGCCACAGACTCCGCAGCGAGAGAATTTTCCTCAATCTCGGCAAGCTGAGCGCGGAGACCTGCTTCGGTGGCTGCTGCAGTTGTCTTGGCCTCGGACATTTTTGCCCTCCACTCAACCTCGATTGCAGCAAGCTTATTCTCAGCTTCGTCGAGCTTAGCCGCGAGCTGGGCTTGTTCGATGGCTGCCTTTTGCTTTGCAGCCAACAATTGTGTCTTCAACCTTCGCTCGAAGTTCTGCTCCATGGATAAGATTGTATCCTTCGCTTCATCCAGCTGTTCCTGAAGTATTGCCTCGTCAGCAGTTGCCTTGGTCTTGAACGCTGCGAACTTCTCTTTCCACTCTGCCTTAACGAGGTCTTTACCATTGTCTTCGGCCTCGGCCAGTCGAGACTGAAGTCGAGATTCCACTGCCTTTGCCTTCGCATTTGCGGTGGCCAACTTTAGCTTCCACTCCTCATCCAGTGATGAGAGTTCCTCGCGAGCCTCAATCAGATCGAGCTCCAACTGCGAATTTTCCACCATAAGCAGCTCATTAGCTTTGCGCGAGCGCTCCTCGGCCATCTCAACCTCCGATGTAAGCTCAAGAATGCGGGCTTCGGCCTTGTTCAAGCTGTGTCTGAGCTCAGTCTCGAGTTCATTGCTGATTTCCTCTGCAGGCTTTGGTTCTGCCTGCACAGGTGATGGGGCAGCTGCCCGCAGACCAGGTCCGGATGCTTCAAGCTCAGCCTTAGTCTCTCTCAACTCGTTCTCTAACCTCTTGATCTTCTTGTTTGCCTGAGCCATGTGAGTCTCGAACTCCTCCTCGGCCTCAGCAACCTGAGCAGCCGTCTTCTGCCTTGCTGCAGTGAGCTGCTTGCGCAGATTCGTCTCGGCTTCGCGCTCCTGGACAACCAAATTTTCAAGCGCTTCATCCAGCTGTTCTCGAAGACGAACTTCCATGGCAGCCGCTTTGGACTTTACTTCAGACAGTTTTGCCCTCCATTCCGCATCATTTCTTGCAATATTGTCGTCGCTAGCAACTCGTGATATTTCCGGCGAGGATTTGGCCAACTCAGCTCTGAAACGGGCCTCAGTCATGGCATCCTTCGCAAGTTGCGACTCAATTTTCAGTTTTCGGATCGTATCCTTGGCTTCAGAGAGCTGTGTCTCAAGAATGCCCTTCTCGAGCATCACATCTGTCTGCAAAGACGCGGGAGTTGCCACGGGGGGTGACTGGAAAGCCATCATTGCGGGTGCAATCTTCTCAGAAGTGGTGATCGATTGGCCGGTGAAAAGCGGATTGGCCGCCTTTTGTGGGGTGGTGAACTGTTCCTTGACCTGCCGCTGCTGCTGCGCCATAGCCTCATCCTCGGCTTCCTTCAGCGAAAGTTGCTCGATGAGCTCTTTGATGCGGGAGTTCGCTTCGTTCTGCGTCGCCTCCACGAGTTTCTCTGCTGCGATGCGCGCCTGCTCAAGCTCACTCACTTGCTGCTTATGCTCGGCGACCAGCTCCTGCTCCCTCTTCGCTACCCGGGCGCCGAGCTCGGTAACCGCCAAGGTGGTATCGCCGAGGTCCGCCTCGGCGGATTTGAGACGTCTGTCGCGGTCTTTGACCTCCGCGGTGGCATCAGCAAGCTGAGCCTCAAGATCATGGACAGTTCTCCTCAGGGCGGCGAGCTGTTCTGCGTGTTCCTCGTCGTCGAAGCCCCGCTGTGGCGTAAAGAATGTGGTGGATTCGGTCTCGCTGACCACGGACTTAGAGCCCGGCGTCTTCTCTATCGCCTTCTCTTGAAACCAGCGGGCACGATCCTTCACGGAGGCATTTTCTGGAGCTGTGGGAGGGGATAATTTTGAAGGCGCCGTGACCAGGTCTGGTGCATCCTCCCGAATCACGGGCCTCAACACGACAGCCTTTCCGGCGCTCTCACGAGCTTCCTTAAGGTCGCCCTGAAGCGTTGCCACCTCTGCTTCGAGCGCCGATATGCGCTCCTTGAGCGATGCAGTCTCGACTGCAGCTGCCGAATTCCTCAGACGAAGCACCTCCTCTCCAGCCTCCCGCTTGGCGCGGGCAATCGAAGCCTTGTCCGCATCGGCGCGAGCCGACTCCAGGGCGGCTTTTGTGTTAGCGAGCTGTTCACGAAGCTTGTTCATGTCGGCCACTGCTTCATCACGCGTCTTGGACGCCGCATCGGCATGTTCCTTGGAGATCGACAAGGCCGTCTCCGCAGCATTGAGGCGCTCGCGCATCTCAACCAGATCGGGCCCTTCCTGACCCTCTGCACCGGTCGGCAAAGGCTTGATTGTCGACTCCAACATCTCCGTCCGTCGAACGACGTCATCGAGTCGGGCCCGCTGCTCGTCCAGTCGACGCTGCTGCTCCGCACGGTTGGCTTCAAACTCCCTAATGTCGGCATCTAGTTTCTCCTCAGCCTGCTGAAGTGCCTCCAACCTTGTCATGTGCTCCATGCCCATTCGGTGCTCCTCGGCGCGCAGGGCCTCAGCCGCGACAACGCTCCTCTCGTACTCCACGTCAAGCTCGGCGGCGCGACCACGCTCTTTAACGAGAGCCTCCGTGACTCGCTCCAGCTCGGTCACAGCTTCATCCCGTAGAAGTGCGGCGTAGTTTGCCTTCTCCGTGAGATCCGCGATTTGCTTCGCGAGAGATTCGCCGTCGACAGGAGATGCGGTGTGAGCGGCCATCACTTCCTGCTCCAACGCAGCGCAAGTCGCGTTCGCGGTGGCCAGAGCCATCTCAGCCTCAGCCTGCGATGAGCGCGCCTCCAGAAGCTCTTCCTTTAGGGCCTTGTTGACAGCCGAGGCAGCCTCCTTTGCTTGCATGGCCAACGCAAGCTTCTCGTCCGAGCGCTCCAGAGCCTTTCTCACGGTCTCATCAGCGGTCCTCTCCGCGCGCTGACGCGCCTGAGCGAGGTCGACGTCGAAACGCTTTTTGAGCAGTTCAATCTCCTCCTTAGCGTGTGCCTGAGCGCGGGCGACGGCATCTTCGGCATTTCGCGCCGACTCTTGCAGCTTGCGCTCGTTCTCTTCCATCGCGGCCCGCACGTCCCTCATCGCCTTCTCCCTGGATTCGTTCGCGACCTGCACCTCCCTCGCGCACTGAGCCTCGAGCCGTTCGACGTCCACGGCTGCCTGACGCCGACCGGCCCTCGCCGTCTCGGTGGCCCGTTCCGCCGCCGCCGTCTCCTCCCTCGCCGCGAGAACCTCGGCCCTCGCCGCATCCAACGCCCTGGCGTGCTCGTCCCTGCGCCTCACCTCGGCGTCCATCATGGCCTGAACCTTCGCCTCGAGCGATCCCGCGGCGATGGCCTCCCTCGCGCCCAGTTCCTCTCGAACCGCCGCCTCCCGAGCGAGGGCCACCTCGCGGTCCGCCGCCGCCTCATCCGCCTTGTATATCGCGGCGTTGAGACGGTTCCTGAGGAGCACGATCTCTTCCTCGGCCGCCTGCTGGGAAGCAACCGCGACCATGGAACGCTGAAGGCTGGCGCGCGATTCCGCCCTTTGGGTGGCGAGGTCGGCTTCGAGCGCTCTGACCATTTCGCGCGTCGACGAGAGCTCCGCCTCTGCGTTCGCCGCGCGCTCCATCAGGGAGGAATGGTCCAGCTGTAGATCCTGCAGCTCCTTCAGCACCTCGGCGACCGTGGCCGCAGCGGTGGTGGCCTCGATGGCTGCGGCCTGGGCCTGGCTCTCCCTCTCTGCCGCGGTGAGCTCTCCGCTTCGCCGCAGTTCCTCCACCCTGCGCTCCAGCGACGCGATGTGCTTGTTGCAGGTGCTGATGATTTCGTTCCTCTCGTTCACCTCCGTCTGGAGCTCCTCGATCTTCACGGACTGCTCGATGTTGTTCTTTACCATGTTGTCGAGACCCTTCAGGTGATCCTCGTCCAGTCCGGTGGCCACGGTCAGCTCCTCTATGCGCTTCTCCGCGTAAAACACCTTCATCTTCATGTTGGCGTTCGCCTTCGTGAGGTTGTGGATGAACTGCATCTGCTCCTGCGGGGTCAGATCGATGGTGGCCTCGCCGACGTCAAGGTCCAATCCGCCATCGCCACCCGGATCACGCCTGCTCGTGGACGCGTGAAGCGAGCCCAGGCCCCGTCCGGACTCACTCGGGAAAGACATTTGGTAGTCAGCCCGAGCCGGGCCCTTTGAAACCAAATCCCGGTGCGCCTCTCTAGCCGGCGTCGCCCGTCCGGAGTGAATTCGAGCGCCTCGGATGTGCACTCCTGGCGACTCCGTAGATTCGGAAAGTCGCGACGGCTCGGGTTTCACGCCGGTCGCCGCTCCGTGTGCGAGACGTACCCCCTCGAAAACTTTCTACAGAAGAAGAGGGTCTCGTCCAATCCAACGGCCACTCGGTGCCGATGTGGAATTGGCCACTTCCAGGAGGCACCTGTCAGGAGGCGCCATGGCGTTTACGAGACCCGAATGGGTCTCACACACCGTCTCCGTGGAAGACATGACGGCGGGTAAGAATCAATGGCGAAACATCCAGGACATCGTCCGCGTCACCTTCAAGGAGTTCCACGACGTGCTCCGTGCCCAGGGCGACGCAATTAAATCTCTGGAGAGGGCGATTGATTCTAAGGCCGACAGGAGCGAGCTGGGGCGCGGTCTGTCCCGGTCCCAGCTGCCGGAGGTGGAGGCCGCGTTGCGTCAGCTCAAGCACATCTCTTCGGACATCGGACACCAGCTCGACTTGAGGGCCACCAAGGCTGACGTGCACGCGGCGTTCAAGGCGCAGGAGGAACTCATGAGCAGGGAGCTGGCGCGCAAGGCGGACGCGGAGGAGGTGGAGCGGAAGGTGAACGAGATGGACGCGCTCCTCGCCGAGTGCGTCGAGAGGGCCGGTGTAAGCCGCGAAGGATACGCGATCGCGCCGCGGTCCATGTCCTTTAAGCCGGGGACCGAGCGACCTAGGCTTGGCGAGGGCGGAGAGAGGAGCATGGAGGAACTGTGGGAGGAGATATCGCGAAAGGCTGACGCGGATGATGTGGATGCGGCGCTGCGGAGCAAGGCTGACGCCAGCTCGGTGAACAAGGCGCTGGAGAGGCTCGAGATATCCCAGCTCGGACTGGCGACGAAGGAGGAGGTGGCGGTGAAGAGCGACATGAAGGACGTCTGCGCCCTGGTGGATGTCAAGGTTGGCATCGACGACGTCAACCACGCGCTCGCAGAGGTGAGCCGCGAGCTGGAGCTCAAGGCTTCGGCGGAGGACCTGCAGGCTCACCTCAAGTCCCAGGCGTTGATAAACCGCGGTCTGGTAGGGGAGAGCAGTTTGGGCCGGTGGATCTGGAAGAGTGGGCAGGTGAACAAGGGGAACGGGGTGCCGTGGAACGTGCAGAGCGTCAACACGGACCCAGACAACTTCAGGTGGGAGCGGGACAGGTCGTACATCGTCACCGTCGCACCAGGCCTGTACGAGGTGAACTTCGGGTTCTTCGTGAGGAAGAAACCCGCGATCCAGCTCCTCGTGAACGGCGAACCCGTGCTCGCGGCGGTCAACTCTGCGAGCTACGTCCTGCACCACTCGTCGGGCAGGCTGACCAGCGTTGGGCGGCACCCCTCGGGCAACATTACCGGCCTGACCCTTATCGACTTCCTCGCGCTTCCGGCCAAGGCGAAGATCGCCATCACGTACAACGGCGAGCCGGGCGGCGAGGGGTTCCTTACCCTGAAGAAGCTGTGAGACAATGCCCTGAACAATAGCAACAATTTAACAACTGAAGGGTTTCTAATGTTAGAGCTGCTGTTTATGAGCACGCGACACACTGTTTCTACGGCGGTATGGAGGCCCGTCTGAGCGAGATCGCCTCGGTGGCGGATCAGAAGGCGAGGACCGCCCAATACCGTGATGTCCTCACCGAGTGCCTCGCCGGGGGAGGGAACGTAGAAGGTTTGAAGGCGATGGTGACGCACATGCTGTCGGACGACGTTCCGCTGGTGATCTCGAGACAGATCCTACTGGCCCTGTGTCAGGAGGTGGTGACAACCCTGCCGTCAGAGAAGCAGAAAGAGACTGCGTCGTTCGCCCTGGAGAAGATGAACCCACGCGTGATGTCCTTTGACGAGCAAGTCAGCATGCTGCGTGAGGGTCTCGCGAAGCTGTACGAGAACGACGCCGAGTGGCGCCGCGCGGCCGAGATGCTCGCTGGAATCGACCTCGAGAGCGGCACCAGGGTGCTCAGCGACGAGTACAAGTTGCAGAAGTGCGTGCAAATCGCCATGCTCTATCTCGAAGACGACGACGCAGTTAACGCGGAGACTTACATAAAGAAGGCATCGTTCCTTTTGTCGGCTTGCAAGGTGCGAGGACGAGATCCCGAGCGCCCCTCCTGCCAATTTTTCAAAGGGGCTGAGTCGACCGATGATTATCACAACCTTAACCACACTGAAGTGCATGGGCCGTTACGTCGTGCGCGAATGGTCGGGCAGCGTTACCCGCGTCGATGAATCGTCGACACGAACCGGCTGCGTTGCGACCGAGGGCCCGCGCCTGGATTACACATGCCTGGATGAGGTCGACTTCTCAGAACCCGTCGGTATCGATTTTTACAGAGCAACCCCCGCCTGCTCCCTAACGCCCGTATCACGTACTCCCTCCCAACAGGACGATACCTTGGAGTATCAGTTCAAGACGTGTTATGCACGTATCCTCGATGCCAAGGGCAAGTTCACCGAGGCGGCGCTGCGATACTACGATCTGTCGCAGACAAAGATTGGGCTCGTGATGGGCGCGGGCAAGCAGGTGGGAGAGGCTGACCTTGCAGTGGCCCTCACCAGCGCCATCACGTGCGCCATCTTGGCCGCCGCAGGGCCTCAACGTAGTCGCGTGCTGACCACGCTGTATAAGGACGAGCGGTGCGCGCGTCTTCCCGTGTTTTCCCTCTTGGAGAAGGTGTACCTCGAGCGCATCCTCCAGACCGACGAGGTTCAGGTGTTCAGCGCAAACCTCAAGCCCCACCAGTTGGGCGTCGAGGGGGAGGATGGGATGAGCATCCTCAGCCGGGCGGTGATCGAACACAATCTGCTGAGCGCTAGCAAGCTGTACAACAACATCGCGGTCACGGAGCTGGGCCAGCTCCTTGGGGTGGACCCACAACTGGCAGAGGAGACGGCGGCGAAGATGATTGGCGAGGAGCGCATGGAGGGCAAGATCGACCAGGTGGACGGGCTCATCTACTTCCAGGATCCCAAGAATACCTCTTTGGCGATAATGCAATTCGACGATCAGATTTTGGACGTGTGCAATCAGGTAAACGCGCTGATTGACATGATGGAAAGGAAGGGAATCTTGCCAGAGGATGCCTGAAACCCATAGAAGAACCCTAAAGTAGACGAACAATAGAGTCAATGAAACTTTTGCGCACAAAGAATGCCTACAACTACACGCCCACGAGACGGCTCGACCACTCCTCAGACGATTTGCCAGTCGATGGGAACTCCGCCGTTCTTCTCGATAAAATTGTTTGCCTGCGAGAAGTGCTTGCAGCCGTAGAAACCCCTGTGTGCGGAGAGACCCGAGGGATGCGGGCTCTTGAGTATGAGATGTCCGGCGTCCTTGGCGATCAGACGCTCCTTCTCCTGAGCGTTTTTCCCCCAGAGCAGAAACACCAGTCCCTTGCGCTGCTTGGCCAGCGTTCGGATGGCAGCGTCGGTGAAGCTCTCCCAGCCCTTCTTTGAGTGAGAGTTGGCCTGATGCGCGCGCACGGTTAGGCTGGCGTTGAGCATAAGCACCCCCTGAGTCGACCACTTGTCAAGATCGCCGTGCGTCGGTTTCTTGCACCCCAGGTCCGTGCCGAGCTCCTTGTAGATGTTGATCAGGCTCGACGGAACCTTCCACCCCTTGGGCACTGAGAAGCTCAGGCCCATGGCCTGACCGTCGTCGTGGTACGGATCCTGACCCAGGATGACAACCTTGACGCGCTCCATCGGGCACGTGTTGAACGCGCGGAAGATGTTACCCGGCGCGGGGAACACCTTCGCCCCTGATCCGTACTCCTTGGCGAGGAACTTCTTCAGGCTGGACCAGTACTCCTTGCCAAACTCGCCATCCAGCGCCCCTCGCCACGTCTCCTCCACAAGTAGGTCGTCCAGGTTGGGGGGCTCGCCCTTCGCCGCAGCTTCCGCCGCCACCTCCATCGCCTTGCGCTGAAGCACCTTGCTCATGGCCACCTGCTTGTTCTGCTCTGCGCGCTGGCGCTGCGCATCGGGGATGGAGCTTGACGAGCCGGGTGCCTCCTTTGTTTTCGCCTCCACCTCCTTCGCGGAAGCCTCGTTCGCCGCCGCGGGGGCTTCCGCCACCGGCTTAGCTTTTTTCGCGACGGGCGCGAAGAACGACTGGATCGTGCGCTTCTCGTTCGCCATGGTCGACCTCTTCCGCTCCTTCCTTGTGGTGGCTCCTCGGCTCAACGCAGAGCAAAGTTCGCAAGCGCAGTTCACCGCCAGCTGCGAATCCGAGAATTCAAAATTTTTTACCGTTTTGAATCGCCCAGTCCTCGACGACTCCCCCGACGAGACTCACAGACGCAGTCGCGCAGCGGTAGACCTCGAACGCACACGCCAACGTGTTCCCTGCATCCGAGACGTCGAACGCGCGCATCTTAGCGGAGCGCGAGGTCGGCTTCTTCGGACAACCCGGCGAAGATTCCGGTTGGTTCATCCGAGAGAAGGAAAATAATCTCCGTGGTGTTCGATTGACCTACGAGAACTAGGATGGCGCTCGACGCCACCGCGCTGTCGGATCGCCAGTTCCGGCGTAAGGTGTTCGAGGAGCTTCAAAATGCGGGTACCATCGACGGGTTGAAAGGAACCCTTCGTTCGCGCCTCGTCGGCGTGCTCCAGCGACGCGACCCAGGCGTGTTCCAGGGCAGCGGCCCGGGGCCCGGTCAGCAATCGCTGTGGCAGCGCGCGGCGAACAGCCTGTACGTGGAGTACCTCCAGCACCAGAACTACGGCTACGCCCTGTCCGTGTTCCAACCCGAGTGCGGCTTGACTAATCAGCAGGTGATGACCAGGGACGAGCTCGCGCGCGTGCTCTGCCTCGGGCCCACTTCGTCGGTGGTGCAGTACATGCCCAAACTGGACGAGCAAGGGCGGGAGCCGCCTCTTCTCCTGGGCATCCTGCAAGCGCTCGCGGACGCCGGGGCCGTCGGGGCGCGTCGTGAGATCACCACCCAGACGGACAACCACGACGGTACCACCTCCCTCGCCCTCAGGCTCGCCCAGATTGACGAGATGCACGAGCGCGCCGTCGAATCCGAACGCGTCGCGCCGCTCAGGGACGCCGAGGAGCGCATGGCGTCCTTCCAGCGGGAGTGCGAGGAACGCATGAGGCACGAGATGGAGGAGCAGGTGAGGCGCGTGAGGGACCACGAGGTGGGCCAGGCCAGGCTGGAGGAGGCTGCCAAGCACCGCAGGCAGCTCGCGGAGGCGCGCGACGAGCTCGAGCGCGTCCACGCCGAGCGGCTTCGGAAGCTCCGCGCGAGAGAGGAGAGCCAGCTCGAGCGCGTGAGGGCCGCCGAGTCCGCCCTGGAGCGGGCGGCGTACGATCACCGTCAGAGACTCGCGACGGAACACGAGAAGCTGAGGGAGGCGAAGGAGGAGGCCCACCGCGAGGAGACTGAGCGCGCCATGAACCGCGCCAGGGAGGAGGAGGACCTGAAGAGGCGCGAATCCGAGATAAAGTCCAAGGAGAGCTCCTGGTCCATGAGGTACGCGGAGCTGTCGGCGGAGGCGGAGGAACGCGCCTTGGCGCGCCGTAGAGAGACCGAGACCGAGGCTGAACGCCGCCTGGAGATGATAAAGACGGAGATGATGGCCCTCGAGGATGAGCGTGCCAAGCTCGAGCTTGACCGTGCGCAACACGCCGTGGAGATTGCCACCATCGCACAGGCACGTAGGGACGCCATGGAGCTGAAGAAGAAGCACGGCCAGCAGTCTACCGCGACCGAGATTCTCGCGCAGCAGCTCGATGACCTGAACGAGCAGCTCGACCTCGCGCGCAGGGCTCTAGCGAAGCGCGGAATTGCCCTCCCGGTTCCCAAGGGTCTTGGCGGTAGCATCAAGATGGGCCTCACCTACGGGGAGTCCCTCTCCCTCACCGAGGATGACAGCGTCGCGTACGCTCAGGTCGTGGCTGCCATGGAGGTGGCCAAGTCAGAGGCTGACGTGGCGCGTAAGGAGCTCGCGGAGATTCGAAGCGACTTCAACAAGCTCAAGAAGGAGCACGCCCTGATGCGCCATGAGAAGCACACTGCTGTGCGCCAAGCGGAGGACCTCAAGGTAAAGTACGAGTTTGCCAACAAGAGGACGGAGGAAGCGGTCAAGACCGCGCAGGAAGCATGGGTCACCATCAACGAGCAAAAGGGGGCTTGGAAGTCCCTGCTTGACGAGGAAAAGGATAGGCGTGTGGCTGCGGAGGCTGCGTGTGCCGCGTACAAAACCGCGATGATGGTGCCGGGCGCAAGCGCTGCAGATCTCGGGTTGGACTCGATGCACGCCCTCCTCCCGCCCAATCTGCAGAATCTGCCGGAACCGGGCGACGAGACATCCGCCTCGACGATCACCAAGCTTCGGCTTCAGAAGTTTGAGATGCAGCAGGAGAAGCAGCGCCAGACCATCGCCGATTACGAGCGACAGATGATGTTTGAGAGGCAACGAAAGGAGTACAAAGAGGCCATGGACAAAGCCGAGGTTGAGGCTAAGAAGATGGAAGAGGAGGCAGCGCTCGAGGCCAAGTACGCAAGGGCGAAGATCGAGGCGCAAGAGAAGCACCGGGAGGAGCAGGCTGCACAGGCATCGACTGAGATCGAGACAGAGTACAGCGATGACGACTTCGAGATAGACGAGGAGAAATTTATCCCCTCTGATCCAATCGCACGAGGGCTCCGATGGGGCATCGGAAGACTTACAGAGGAGGAGAAAGCGAAACTTAAGCCTCTTACAGAGGAGGAGAGGGCGAAACTTAAGAGAATTTTAGAGGAGGAGAAGGCGGAACTGGAGGACGAACTGCCGTCTTCGTTGCAGATTGAGAGCAAGGCGGAAGAGGAGCCCAAGGCGGAGGAAGAGCCCAAGGCGGACGCGGAGGTGGAACCAGCTCTGGCGCCAAAATCTCCCGCAGCGGCTCCCATGTCGCCTCCAAAGTCACCGGCAAAGTCGCCCGCTGCCAGCCCTCGCCAGAGTCGCGGCAGCTCTCAGGGAAAGAAAAGCTCTCCAGGCGTTTCGGGCTCGGCCGAAATTGAAGAACTCATCGAGCAAGAGGAGGAATTCGTGCCTGATGAGCTCGATGAGGTGCCTGACGAGCTTGACGTCTCAATCCCATACGACTCGGGCTCAAAGGACAACTCCAGGTCTGGGGATTCCGTGTTCTAGCTGGTAAATACGAAGTTACAACAATATCGTACTCGTAACATGACTACCTGAAGGTACAAAGGTACCTTCGTATCATTCAGAGTCGTAGTCCGACGACTCGTCAGATCCAACCTCGTCGTCGGAATCCATGCCCCGATTGGCCCTCATGCCTGCGCTACCGTCGCCGCCCCACAAGGCGGCGTACAGTTCTTTTTCGCTGGATGCCCCGTATCCAGCCTCAAAGGCCCTCCCGAGCCATCCCCTCTCCCCAGTGAAGCCCACCTCACCTGCTCCACCATCCACGTGTCCCGCAGCCATGCCCTCCGCGCCATCACCAAGGAACCTGTCGAAAGAGCGTCCGGATATGGAACACATCTCCGACATCCCGTCCATGTCCACAACCCTCTCGCGGCACGAGTCGTCGCACATGTGTGCTCGGCCGGTTCGCTCGCACACGAAAATGTCCGCTCCGAACCTGCGATAGGAGCACCCGTTCGCTATGGAACACGTGTGTCGAGATGCAGGGTCCGAACCGTCGCTCAGGCCCTGCTGCGCGCGCCACCGGCTCACGTTCTCCGCGTCCGTCAGGGTGAGGAGCGCATCGTCGGTGAGCGTCGCCGGCGGTTGCGCTCTCTTCGCATACTGCATTTGCGCGTACAGGTGTCTCAAGTCAGGTGCCGAGGATGCGGTCAGCCTCAGCTCACGGGCATCCTCCTGAAAATACAACGCGCGCCAGCTCCGCACCCCGGGACGCTTCGGGTGTCCGAACCTGGAGCAGAAGCATCGGCGCCATAGTGAATCCTCCGAGGCGGCGAGCCTCAGCGCCCTGCACGTCGTGGCGCAGCTCGTGAGGTCCTCGGGGGAGAGCCATCGCAGGATCTGCAGGCTCAGCTCCAGAGGAAGGGTACCCAGTCCTTCCCTCCCGCCGTGCTGCTCCACCCTGCCGGCGTCGCGGACCACCCTCTTAGTGGACGGTTCCTCCTCGTCGAGCCCCTTCTCGTCGCGCTCCCTCTTCACGCCAATCGCATCTCGTCTCGCCTCAGCCTCGAACAGCTGCGCCTCGAGCTCGTCGGCGAAATTGTCGTCGTCGGACGAGTCTTCGTTCTCGAAGTGCACGGGAGCCGCCACCTCGACGGCCACCGCCGCGGCCATCCCAGTCCCGACTCGCGCGCCGCGGGGCGCTTTGTCGCGATGTTCCCCAACACGGCGCTTGGAGCTGACGTGACGAGCTCGTCGATATCATATGCTGGTATCGAACGGCGGCAGCCGATTTGTATATGGTTTCCCGGTTAGAAATGCAAGCGACGGTTCGTTCGACGGTCTGTGACTCAAGAATGCCATACGTAGGGTTTTCTCGACAAAGGCGGCGGAAAAAAAAGGAGTTTTGAAGGGGTGCGCCCGAGCTGGGCCGCCCTTTTCCTACCGCGCAGGCGTCGCATCGAGCGTCAGCCGAGCGTAAACGTAGTGCGCCACACCTGTATTGCGAGCGTGTGACGAAAGATGAGCGCATCTACCTGTGTGCTCGTGGAGATGGGCGAGGAGGACCCGATCATCTCTGTCGCCCAGCTGGTGGCGGGCCTGATCGGCGATGCTGACGGCAAGGTCGTGAAGGAGTGCGAGTCCCTGCTCGAGGCTGGAAAATTCACCGAGGTCGTTGCCAAGATCATGGCGCACGGCGGTAAGCTGTTCGCCGATGCCCCAGATAAGGATCTCGAGGCTGCGGTCCTCATCATCGGTGGCCTCGCCCAGAGGCTCTCGCCCGCGGACGCCGCCAAGTGCGTCGACCAGCTCGTTGCCGCGGCGCTCGCCGGCACGGATCGCGGCTCCCTTCGCGCCGCAATCCTGTTCCAGCTGTACAATATGACTACCGACATCAAGGCCCGCTTCCCCATCCTGAAGAAGATCCTCGGGTACGTGAGGGAGGCCAAGCTCGCCGAGCTCGTTGCGCCAATCTCGCACCACGTCGAGGACAACTACAAGTCCTGGAACCTTGACGCCGCCGAGACCCGCGCGGTGCTCAGTGATGTCTTCACCATGCTTGCCGAGACCTCCGGCAACTCTGATCCCAACTCCACCGAGGCTAAGCGCATCCTCGACCTTCAGCTCCTGTTCCTCGCTACCTTCTCGGCGGGCGAAAAGCTCGACGCGAAGGGCGAGGAGGTTGCAAAGGCGGTGGTGACCTCGTTCGTGAAGGCGACCGACATGACGTTCAGGTGCGATCTACTGGGATCCCCTGCGGTGCAGGCGCTGGAGGGTACCAAGTCCTCCGGAGCCCTGAAGCTGCTCACGACGATGCTCACCGGGAATGGCGTTGCTGAGTTCGCCGCGTTTGCCAAGTCCAACGGGGCTGTGTTCAAGGATCTCGGCCTGGACGAGGCGGAGTGCCTGGGCAAGATGAAGCTCCTGGCGCTGTGCGCGCTCGCGGAAAAGAGCGCAGAGGGTGAGTTCACATACGCGCAGGTCGCCGAGGCTCTTCAGTGTGGCGAGGGTGAGGTTGAGAGTTGGATCGTCAGGGCGATCGGCGTGAGGCTCGTGGAGGCCAAGATGGACCAGGTGCGCGGCGTGGCGGTGGTGACCAGGGTCAACCACCGGGTGTTTGGCGACGATCAGTGGAAGGAACTCAAGACCAAGCTCGCGAGCTGGAGGGAGAACCTTGAGGCGGTGGCCAACATGACTGCCCCTCAGATCGAGGCTTGAGGATAATAGACCAATTTTGTAACAGCATAGTTGCAACAAAGAGACGACTCATCGTCCAGTTCCGTCGTTATCTCGTAAAAAATGGTCTATATACTAACTTTTACCTAGGCCGGGCGTTAACCCGACCAAACAATGGCGACACCGTTCTTATCGGCCGTCACTAGCCCACTCTGAGACCACGCGCATGTGGCCACAGCGACGTCGTGCCCGCGCAGCGTGACCTTGAGTCCGCCGTCGATGAGGTTCCATACGAACACGCCACCGTCGGCTCCACCCGCGACCACGTGTCGTCCATCAGGCGCAACGCATGGATTCGCCCACTGCGTACCACTACGGTAACCGCTCGCCTTGAGAGTACGCACCACCTCGGCCCGACCGCTCCTCAAGTCAACAAGCTTGAGCGTGTTGTCACGGCTGCTAGTGATGAATTGGCCGCGGTTTGTCGGCATCATCGTCACCGCTGTCACATGCTGCGAGTGTCCGCGAACCTCCACGGGATCACACGCGGCCCCGGGCTTTTGCCTGAGATCCCAAATCCTCGCGGCGCCGTCGTAGTGACCACTGATAACCACTGCCGCGCTTTCGCCATATGTTACTGAGTTGCAATTGCTCGCGCACATGATGCTCGCCTTACAGAAACCTCGCTCCAGATCCCATACCTTTATAGTGCGGTCGTGAGAGCATGACACCGCCCTCGCGTAGTTCCATGGGCAGAACTTGGCAGAAACAACCTTTTCAGCGTGGCCAGTGAGGGTGTGACGCATCCTGCCCGTGGTTGCGTCCCATAGACGCAACGCTCGATCCGTCCCAGCTCCAAGGACCATCAGCACATCAGATCCCGCTCCACCGCTGTCGCCGCCGGAAAAGTCCACATCGAGTAGCGCCCCAGTCGCAGCCGTCAGTCGTTCAGGACCCGTCGGGTTCCCAGACCCGGCGTCAAACAATGCCACGGTCCTATCATCCCCGGCTGTGGCCAACACGTCGCCTCCTGGGGTGAACGCCACGCGATGCGTGCCTCCGACGTTGGCCCTTATGGCGAGACGCTTGCGTGCGGGGAAATACGCACTTCCAAACGCGTTCGCACCACCCACCGCCGCGGCCAGGGATGACATGCTCTCGGCAGACGCGGCAGATAGGTCTGAAGCAATCGCCCTCATCTCCGCCGACTTCTTCTGTCGCTGCAGGTCGTCGTATAGGTCGTTTATCTCGTTCATCTTCTCCGCCTCCGCCATTTTCATCTGCATCAGTCTCTCAACCAGTGACGCGTTCTCAGCCTCCATCGCCTCGGCCTTCGCGACGGCCTCGTTCCTTGCCAACAGCCTTGCCGCCGCCTCCAACGTTGCCGTCTCCGCCGCGGCTCGAGACTCCTCGAGGGCGACTTCCAGCTCTGAACCGCGCTCGCGCGCCTCGTCACGCTCACGCTCAGCGATCGCGAGTGCGTTCTTGGCAGTCACCAACTCGTCTTCCGCCTTTGCCTGTTGCTCCTTCGCCGCGATGACCTGCTGGGAGCTCTCCGCGTGCTGCTTGTAGCTCGCAGCGAGCTCGGTCTGAAGTTCGGAGATGCGTGCCGACTGGTCCTTCACTGCGGCCCCCTTCGCCGCCGCCTCGTTCGCCGTCTTGAGGTCAGCCTCCACCTTTTCCTTACCCTCGCTCAGCTCCGCGCAACGCCGGTTGAGCGTGGCCACACGCTCTTGCAGAACCCGAGCCTGACGTTGCGCCCCGGCGTGAGCCTCAAACACGGCTCTGAATGCGTCCACCTCGACCCTGTTGCGAGCCTGGAGCTTCGCCAGCAGGGTCGCCGCTGAGTCACCCTGCGATGGAGTCGCCATGGCTGTCGACGACCTCACCAACGAAGAAAGGGTTCCTCCCCGTGAGAAGTAGGGGAGCGCCCCGAGGTGTGCCGTTGTCAAACTTTCTCTCGCTCGTCCTGTCCTGTTGTTGAGCATTTGTTTGAGCTGGTGATTTCTCAGATCTTCCTGCGCCCGAGTACAACTGCACCCAGTCGACTGGATGCCGACAGTTCAGCAGGTCGAGGAGGCCCTCCGATCCGCATTAGAGGCGGAAGCCGTTTCGGTTGTTGACATTTCCGGAGAGTAAGGCAGCATCTCATCCGCGTTTCCGCTCTCTCCTGAGTTACACTTCACGTCATCCCTAACCTTCCCCTTCCAACTTCTCCTGACCCTTACCATGGCTGCGGATCGTCTTTCGAGGTGTCAGTGGTGAGCAAACAGTTCGAGGGGAAGGCCTTACTGGCTCGTCACCGCCTCGTGAATGGAGCCTTGGCGGGAATGATGGGGGACATCCACGCTCTGTCCATCAAGGGAGCAAAGACACCATCCCAGGCTGCCAGTTAGTGCCTGTTCTTGTCCGATGTTATTTTAGTTTGGCAGTGAGCCGACGGCACGTAGAGTTGAGACGAGAATGCGTGACGATTAGGGAACGACGAATCTCTTTCCATTATAATGTTGCTAAAGTTTGCGGCATCATAAGTGATACGTGTGCACCTCGCAGTTCTTTAGGCTCCTGTGCCCGCCGGTCAGCTGTTTGAAAAACGTCGAGTGCCCAAACACGACGAACACCTTCTCATCACGGCTGGTCAGCCAGCTGCGGAACCTCTCGACGCGATCCTTAAATTTTTGAGTCGGCTCGTGGGACAAGAACTGCTGACGCTCCGCATCGTTCGGCCTGTGGTGCGGGTTATACCACCAGACGTCACCGGGAAGCCGGGACAAACCCCCGGCGAGGAGGGGAAACTCGTTCATGAGAACACCCTTGCACCGACCAATATCACCCGACGTGCTCAGCTTCTCAGAGAGATGGTGGCTGACGAACACCTTATCACCCCACGCCATCATCTCAGCCTGATCGAGATCGCTATCACACGGTGAAGCCCCGTTGGCATCCGGCGCGAGCTCACCAAGATCCGACCCCACAGTTCGCTGTGGCTCACGAACTGGTGCCGGAGTCCTCTCCTCCCCATAGCCGTTGGCCACCGCCGCGGGAAACTTTCCGCCACTCACAGCGCCCGCATCCCTCGAGCCCGGCTCATCGATTTCGTCGATCCTGTTCGGCGCGGGCGTCGTGCCCAACATCGGATCGCCGTCCAGGTACCCGTTTTCGTCACTTGCGCGCGACGTCCCCACGCCACTCGGCAACCCTCCGTTAGACAGCCTGCTCCTGCGCCGGCCGGAAGGTGGCAGACCACTCCCAGTCTTTTGATGGGAAGCTAGGCCGATCGCCGCCTCTCTCATCGATGCAGCCTTTCTCCTCTGCACCGCTTTCACCTGCAGGCTAGCTTTGTATCCGTACACACACGTCTCCATGGCTCGAGTGAGGGGAGACGTCACCCACACCGCGTCCTTCGGCAGCTTGGCCAGAAAAGATCCGAGCGCCGTCGCCTGGCTCCTGCCGAGCTTGGTCAGGGGAGCATCGAATATGTTGGGCTCGTTCCAAGAACCCGGTCCGCTGATCGCCTCGTTGTACGTGCTTTGACCGTGCCTCACCAGGTGCACCGTCTTCCGACCTTTGGCGAATATAGGAAATAGCCGTTGCGTCTTGGGCACCTCAGCGGCAACCTCCTCCACCGTACCAGGAAGGCCGCTGTGTCCATCTGACATGGTGCTCTCGGTCCGGCCGAGCTGATTTCTGAGATCATGCCCGGGTGACATGATGTACTGAGATCCGCCGAGCTCACCGGGGCTCAGAGTGATGTCATCGCCACCGAGGCTCTGCACCCGCCGGTGGCGCGGCGTATCGTGAACCGCAGACGGCACCTGCGCAGCGTCGAAGAGACCTTCGTCATCCTTCTCACCGTTCTTCGGAGAGGTTGATCGCAGCAATGCATCGCCGCGTGATAAGCTGCGAGATGGTTGACGCGGGAGCGAGAGGGGGCGGTGGTGAGCAGGATGCGCGTAGCGTGCGTGCGACGGCGAGATAGAATGTTTTTCAAAAGTCGGGTGAAACTTTGTTAGCGGCGTTTCCAAGGGGGAGGACAGCAGCAGCCGTGGGTTCGGCTCGGCTGGTATGCTCACCTATCGCGCTCCTCGGAATCGATGTGAAAGGTATCGAAGGATCTGTTGCGCATGATATTGAATCCGCCTGAAATAAATGACGGGGGCGGTCGTGCGGTCAGTCCGAGCCGGATCCCTCTCGATCGGAAGGCTTGAAAGTGTGCACCCAGATTTCGCTTGAACGTTCGTCAAGAGGACGGGGGGGGGCGGCGACGCGCACGAGACTTCTTCGGAAAGCATATCGCGGTCCTTCGCGGAGGTAATTGTGAGTGTTTGGACTCACCTGGGGTCACGCCCGGCGTGTGGCGCGGCGGGGAGTTGTGCGCGTCGTCGTCGCAGTGCGCCCTCGCACCGCCCCTTGACTCGTGCGAGGGGTACCCAACGGGAGGTCGTGGTGTTTCCTCCATCGAGCTCGCCTCCTCGCGCGGGCGCTTACACCCGAGAGACGATCGGTGCGAGCCCATGGTACCCGGTGGAGTTGACGCGGGGCCGATCTCCTTCGGTTCTCCGGGCGAATTCCACCTCAGGTAGGGCGGGCGCGCGTCCCCTCTGCGTCCCCTCGGCGTCGTTAAAAAATGGATGGAGCGGGGAAAGGTCTCAAAATTGTGTCCAGCTGTGTTTCTCTCGGTTTGAACCCTCGCATGGGCGAGGAAACGGACCAGCGAGGGAGGTGCATTTTCTCGTTCAGGTCACGGAAGGCCGGAGACCCTCGTAGCGTCGGCAGTGCTCGGGCGCCCGCTGTGTGCAGTCGGCCCGGTGAACTCCGGCGTTAGAGTCGTAAGCCTCGTCGATTTACTCGTCATGACGACTCGCGCGACCCTTCGAGCCGCGTTCGGCGCGGTCATACCCGGGGCGTCGACTCATCAAGTGTGGGGCCCCGGCGTTCGGGGGATCCCGGCCAGCTTCGCCCCGAAGTCCCTCGCATGCAGATGGAAAGGCGACGACGCGTCTCCTGGTGGGGGTCACGACTCCATGCGCGGGTTGCCTGAGATGCGTACTCCAATCGTGGAGGAGCAGTCCATTCCAGCCACCGAGGATGAGCTCGCCAAGCGAAGGGCTGCGGCGCTGCGTGCCTGGCTTGAGAGGGAGATGGGCACCGAGCGAGCCGCGCTTACCGCACTTCTGGCCAAACACGGTGTGAAGATGAAGGTGCGTCATCCTACGCCGCAGTCTTCCCATCTCTCTCCAGACACCAACTCAAAATTTGATCGGAGAACCGTCGTTTTCTCCACACCTTGTCCTCTCGTCTGACCCATCCGAACCTCTGTTCCACATCACTCGCGCAGGGTGGCGCTGAGGAAGCAAAGTCATTTGTGGAAGAACTCCTGCAGTGGAAGGCTGAGGGGGTGGTGGGAAGGGATAATTGATGCTGCGTTCGCACTCGAGGCGGATAGCAAAGAGTGCAGCCTTTAGCTCGTATTGTATCACGCATCGTGTTATCATATCCCGGAAGTTCTTGCCAGCCCAACCAGTTGGGTGGATGTCATTTTCGTCATTTTCGCGTGCCGTTCTGAGAGTCGTGCTCGTCCCGAAAAATAACAGCAGAATTTTCAAACAACGACTCGCTCAGAGGTACCGCCCAGCGCAGGCGGGTGGTGTGGCATGACATCTGTCGAAGATGACGCTGCGATGGGCGTCGCATTAGGCGATGCCACTTCAGCGGGAGAGATTTTGGCGCTTCGTGACGAGCTCAGTGAGAAAGAGCTCGAGCTCCTCGAAATGCAGCAGAGCTTCGCGGAACTCGTGGCGAAGCACGATGAGGTCAAGGCCCAGCTGAAGAAGGCGTCGCGGTTCAAGGAGGATTCGGCGAATATCCTGCAGAGTGCGGTCAAGTTCAAGGAGGAGGCGCAGATAACCGCCAAGAACGCGACGGAGCGCGCCGACAAGCTGCAAGCTGACCTGAAGTCGACGCGAGAGGCTGCTGCATCGGCCAAGAAGATGGCCACGCACTTCAAGGAGAAGTGCGAGGCTGAGCACGAGCGGGCAGCCGCAGCCGAGAGTGCCGCCGCGGCGTTGCGGGTCGAACTTGAGACCGTTCGCAAGTCAGCGACTGCTAAGATCGCCGAGCTCAATGAGGAGCTGGAGTCGCGGAGCAAAGAGAGTGAGGAGGTGATAACGAAGAAGGACCATGAGCTTCGGTTGCGCGAGAGCGCAGAGGCGGAGGCGAGGCTCTCCGCGGAGTTGGCAAAGGTCAAAGAAACGGCCGAAGACGTCGAGTCAAAGCTCAGGGCTGAACTTTCGCGCACGCGGGATGACCTTGCGTTGGCGCTAGCCAAAGGGAAGGTCTCGCGCGAGAGTGTAGGAGACTCGTCGGGACAGCTCCTCGCTACCGTGCAGAGGATGACCAGGGAACAACTCGAAGCTGCTCGTGAGGAGGTGAGTAGGGCGTACGAGATTGCAAAGTCCAGAGAGAAGGAGGCACAAGATGCTCGGGAGAAAGTTGAAAGTTTGCAGCAGTCGCATGCGGTGCTCAAGGCGACAATGGATCAACTTCGCGAACGCGTAGACGACACAAAACGACACGCAGAGACGAGGACTGAAGCGGCAGCACGACACAAGGCCACATCGCGCAATCTTCGTAAGCAGCTAGCCGAAGTTCACGCCGCTTTGGCGAACGCCCAGGCTGAGCTCCGGTTAAGTCGGAGGGGTGAGACGCGAGATACAAGAGACAGCGGCACTTCTGCCTCTTCCAATCTCATCGCAGCTGCAGAAGAAGCGACCTCCGTGCTATCCGCCGCGCTCAGACAATGCTTCGAACCTGGATCCAATTCTCAACTCGTCAATCAATGGATGGACGTGGGTGTCCGGAAAGACGAAAGAGGTGCATCAGTGCTTCTTGCGGTGGCGCATCGTGCGGCTGGGGCGCTGGTGACAGCGACATCGCGAGCATCGGATGCGGAGTACGCGGCAGAACATGCGAAGCACAGTCTAGAAGATACGCAGCTGGAGTTAAACGCCGTGCAGGCTGAGCGAGATGCTGCTCGAGCTGCAGCTTCGGCTTCGGATGAACGAGCAAATCGGAGCAACGAGGAATTGAGGGATGTGCTAAATCGTCTGAGAGATTCGGACAAGAAAACGCAGAAACTGGACGAGCTCATAAGGCGGCTGGCGTCACGCAGCTAGTGCACGTTGATGACGTCTACAGTATTATCAATTCTAGCTAGGTTCTATTAGGTGAATTCACGTCGTGTCATCCCGACAAAACACTACTAGTAGGCCCGATCGAAT
>MDTE01001588.1_pt1 | contig 38276 bp, 34 predicted proteins | sample 811231 | NCBI WGS metagenome assembly MDTE01 (sample SAMN05326651, study PRJNA326480) | marine metagenome | isolation source: seawater | place: Indian Ocean: Red Sea | collected 2010 | reverse complement strand
TGTTTAAAAATGATGATCAATTAAATTTTAATTTTATTTTTAACAGATTATCAATTGTAGATCTTGGGAAAAATGCATCCCAGCCAATGATCAACAAAGAAAAAAATACAATACTAATGTTTAATGGCGAGATTTATAACCATAGAGAGTTAAGAAAAAAGCTGGAGCAGGATGGAATTAAGTTTTACAGTGATCACTCTGATTCCGAAGTAGTCTTAAATGGATTAACCTACTTTGGCAACACATTCATAGAGAAACTAATTGGTCAGTTTTCAATCGCATTTTACAGAAGTGATGTAAAAAATTTAACATTAATAAGAGATAGAGTCGGTCAAAAACCTCTATTTTACAGTAATTTGAATAATGAGATAGTTTTTGGTTCTAATTTAATAAGCGTATCTAGAGAGTCTAAATTAAACAATGTTGATAAAAATTCTTTAAATGATTTTTTAAACTACGGAGTTGTTCCGTCTTCAAATACTATATTTGAGAAAGTTTACAAATTAATGCCCGGTGAGATTATAAATATAGATCTTAAGAATATAGATTCTAGAAAAACAAGTTCAATTTACTGGTCTTTCGATAAATTTAACTCTAATCATAAATTTGATGAGGATCATTTTTATGATCTTGTTTCCAATTCAATAAATATACGGGAAGAAGCTGATGTAAAAGTAGCAAATTTTTTGTCCGGTGGTTTAGATTCATCATTCATTGTTAAAAATATGTACGACAGAGGAAAAAATATAAATTCATACTCCGTAGTTTTAAATGATAAAAAGTATGATGAGAGAAAGTGGTCTCGGAAAGTTTCAAATAAATATAACACTAACCACATTGAAATAGAAATAGGTTTAGATGATATTGAAAAATATGTTCTTGATTCAATACTTGCATTTGATGAACCCTATGCAGACCCATCTACCATTCCATCATTTATAATTTCAAATCTTATTTCAAAAAATTTTAAGACTGCAATTTCAGGTGACGGTGGGGATGAGTTAGTTGGAGGGTACAAAAGAACTCATAAACTTTTGCAAAGTAGAAATTCATTAAAAAATTTATATAAATTTCTTAACAAAATTTATCCCAACCATCTAGGAACTGGTAACAATTTTTTAAAACATTCAAGGGATTTAAAAGAGGCAACAGCATCTTTTTTTTCTGATAAAAATTTTATCAATTTTTTAGGCTTAGATGACAATTTTACTTTTGAAGATAAATATTATAAAAATTTAAATAGTGATTACAAAACCCTCTTAAATGTTGAGTATTCTTTTTATCTATCAGAAATGATGATGCTCAAAGTAGATAGAACTTCAATGAGTAACTCTCTAGAAGTAAGATCACCTTTTGTTGATCATAGACTTATAGAATATGTTTTCTCAACTGAACCGAGCTACTTACTGAGCAATAATAAAAAATCCTTATTTAAAAATTATTTAGCAAATGACTTTGATAGTTCTTTTCTAAACAGAAGAAAACAAGGATTCGTATTTAATTTAGAAGACTGGGTTTATCAGAATCAAAATTTAATTCTTGAAACTATTCTTGATGTGAATCTATTTTCACTTTTTGATCATAAAAAAATATTTAATTTATTTAAATTTAAAACTCGTATTAATGCTCTTAGGATATGGAAATTATTTCTAATTAGTAAGTATGTTGATCTAAACAGTTAAAGAAAGATAGTCTTCGTACTCTAAATTTGTCAATTTTTCAATTGAGTTATTTTTGTATACAGAATTTTTAGCTGAAATAGATATTTCTTTTAGGTCCCCTCTTTCTATTTTTGAAATAAAAAAGGAAAATAAGGAGTTTCTTTCTAATGAAAAGATAAAACCGTTTTGCTCATTCATTATTATCTCTTTATGATTTTTAATATCGCTCGCAAACACAATACACCCCGCGGACATTGCTTCTAAAGTGCTTTTTGGGTTTCCTTCAAATTTAGATGCAGATAAATAATATCTATAATTTGGAAGCAAATTCATTATTTCATCATTATCTAAATTTCCAAGAAAATTGACTTTCGTATTTAAATTGATAGCCAATTTTTCTAATTCTTTTTGTAAACTTCCCTCACCAATTAAGTCGATTTCATATTCTGTATTTTGAAATTCTGAAATTATAAATTCATAATTTTTTTGTTCAACTAAGCGACCTATACAAATTATTTTATTTTCTAATCTTTTTTCAAAATCATAATATTCAATTTTCTCAACCCAGTTTGGTCTAATCCCCACTTTGTCATATTGAAAATTAAAATTATTTTTAAGAAAATTGAAGTCACAGACACTACTTACCGTGTATAGGTTTGAGAATTTTAGTGTAAATAATGTAAGATACTTATACAAAGCTTTGACAAAAGTTGTTTTATTTTCTTTTATACTAAATTCGTACATGTCATATCCCGTTCTAGTTATTAATGGTTTTTTCAAAAGAAACTTTAGAATAATTGAAATCCATGATCCATTAAGTTGATTTTGCTTTATTAGATCAATGTTTGAGAACTCATTTTTAAAATAAAATGGAATTAAGAAAGACTTCAAATAATTTATTAATGTAAATTTAGATTTTGTTAATTTTTCAAATACAGATATTATCTGAATGTTATCATCTACAATCTTAATTTCATCTTGTAGAGGATCATCAAAGGTTAAGAATACAAATTCAATACCTTTATCAGTTAATAATTTGTAATTTTTAAGCTCTTTATTTAACGTTCCAGACTCTTTCCAGGTTCGTAAAGAATAGTTATAAGTAAAAACGACAAGAATCTTCATAGTGATATTTTAATAAGTAAATTATTAATATTTTACCCTTAAACCATAATGCTAAAATATAAAAATTTAAACAACTAACATAAGCCTATGGCAAGCATTATTGATTTACCTGATTTTATGTTCATGGACAAGAAAAAAAAATATTCCAAAATGTCTAAGGTATATTTAACATTTTTTGGACTATTTGTAGGCGCTATCCACAAAAAAACAAGTAAAAGTTTTTTTTGTAATATATTAAATTTATTATTTCCTGGAGATGGAAGAATATTTTATAGTGAAAATTTATACGGAAAAAAAATATGGAATAATGAAAAATTTTATTTTCCAAATAAAAGAATTGATAGGATAATTATTGATCACAAAAGACACTTTCAGTTTCTATTTGACACTTATTGTCTTGATTCAATAAATTTTGAAGAGCAAGATACAATTATTGATTGTGGTGCAAATGTAGGTGAATTAGCTATTTCTCTACAAGTAAACAATATCTTTTGTAACTATATTGGTTTCGAACCAGATCCAGAATCTTTTAAAGCATTAAAAAAGAATGTTTCCCCTTACAATTATTTAATATACAAACTTGCTTTGTCTAATAAAGAAGAAAAAATGAAACTGTATTTGAATACAGATGGAGCCGATAGTTCACTGATATATTTTGGTACTGATAATTCAATAAATGTAGAAACAAAAATGTTAGATAGTTTTAATTACGACAAAATTAAACTATTAAAAATTGAAGCAGAGGGAGCAGAGCTAGAGGTTCTAAAAGGATCCATAAAGACTATAAAAAAAACAGAATATATAACTGTAGACTACGGTCCAGAGAGAGGAGTAGATAGTGTTCCTACAACTGCAGAAATAATTAATTTTTTATATGAAAACAATTTTAGAATATTAAAAGTTTCAAAACATAGACAAGTAGGTTTATTCAAAAATTTTGCTATTTAAATTTAGATTGTTTATTCTTCCGTCTAATAATAATTCTTTCTTACCTTTCAAAAAATTTTTTAGTGCAAATTTCGATTTTGTTTTAAGACCAAATGCGCTGAAACCAAACTGACTATCATCTAAGTTTCTAAGTTTTTCAATTATATATTTTGGATGATCATTTATTTTTATTTTATTTGTATGAGTATGATATTTTTTTTCAATTTCATTAAACCAAGCCTTGAACGCTTCTTCCTCAGTACTACCACCCCTAGTCCCATATGAATTAAAATAACTTTTCCACGCTCTCGCAAACCTTGCTCTATCCGATGCGATAATTTCTTTTGTTCTAAACATCGACTCGTATTGATAAACAGGTATATTCAAATTTGGTAATTTATTTACAGGTAATAATTTATTATTCAATGTTGCAAGGCATAAATCACCACCTCCGTTTAATTTTATATTCGGAAAGCGTCGTTTATTTAATGCGATGCATAATCTAGTTTTCATTTGAAATCTGTCAGGAGTAAAAAATTGATATTGTGGAAAAACAACAGCAGGAAAATTTTCGAATTTTTTTAATAAAGGACGCAGCACATCAATATATTTTTCGTGAAAGAGATAGTCTATATCCATTCTTATAGCCCAGTCACCGGTAGATTCATCCAAGCCCTGTTGAAAAGTTTTCCCAATTAAATCCCATTTAAACTCAAATGGCCAATCTTTCCCAGTTACTATGATCTCATCTGCATAGTCTCTATAACAACTTAATGATTCTTCCCAAGGATCTCTTCTTTTTTCTGGTTCTGTATAAGTAGTAAATATAGAAACTTTCATTTATTTCCAAATAATATAGACTCAATTTTTTGGTTAAAGTCTGATACATCATAATTTTCTTTGATAGTTTTAATCCCGTTTAAAATAATCTTATCTATATTTTCTTTATTTGTATTTAAAATTGTATCGATCTTATCAGACCAAAGTTGAATGTTATTTTCTTCAATAAAAAATATATTTTTTGAGTCTTGAAAGTTTCTATCATCCCAAAACCCTTGAGTTTTAGTTATAAGCACAGGGGTTCCACATGCAATTGATTGAAGTGCAACACTTTGACCAGATGGTTGTAAGGATTCTTTTAATGGAATTATTGTTAATTTTGCTGATCTGTAAAGGTTTCGTAATTCTAGATCATTAATGGCAGGTCTACCCCAACTTCCTTTCAATATTGTAGATTTTGCTGAGACATTTTTTTTATTTATTTCTTCACTTACGTAAATAAAAGCCTCATCACTAAAAATATGAGAAATACTCTCAGCTAAAGAATAGTCTCTATTTCCATCATTACCTACAAAAAGTATGTGCTCTTTCTTTGTATTATTTTCTTTCTCCCAAACATCTAAATCAACAGCAAATGGCATGAAGAAAAATTTATGGTTATATTTTTTAAATTTATTTGATGCAAAATCAAACTCACCTTCGCTTAAAAAAATTAAATAATTTATATTCTTTAAAAACAAATGAATGTAAATATTTTGAAAAAATTTAAGAATCTTATATTTTGGATTGTTTGAAAACAGACCCATTATAAAAGTTAAGCTTTTAGTATTATTTCTCAAAAATTTTGAAAAAATTATCATTGGCAATACTGAACAACCTACTCTATTATTTGATAGCACTATATAGTCACTGCTAGATATTTTTTTCAAGTTTTCTTTGTTTGTAACAAATGACCAGTAAAGGGGGAGTTTAAGTATATTTCTAATTCTCTTTTCAAAAATCAAAAAAAAATATTTTCCAAACTTTGTTTTATGTTTACTAAATTCTGCAACAGATACGTCATACTTTTTATCAAAATAATGAAATCCGTAAAACATTTCTTTAGCAAAAATAGAATTACTTTTTAACCTGTCTACTCTTCCATTTTGATAAAAATAAGTAATTTTTTTGTTATTATTTTTCATAGTTTCTACCGTAACCATGCATGCCGTCAAAATAAAATAAAGGTTCATCTAAATATATGCTGTCAGTGAGTTGCTGTAGGCCTTTCCAACAGTCATAGTCAGCCCATCTGGGTAAATTTCTAAACCCTCCTAAATCATTGAATAATTTTTTTTGTACAACAACACTTGATGTTATAAAACAATTCCATACATTAGTGAATTCACTGTTCCAAACCTCTGGTAGTTTATTGTTTTTTATAAAACTGGTTTTTCGATATAGATATTTGTAATCTTTGATATACTTTTCTCGATTATATAAAGGGTATTTATTTGATGGATTATATCTTCCTTCACCAAAATAACCCTCTGTCGAAGATAAGAGAAAATTTCTTTCTTGCATTTTAGAAATTTGTTTTATTAATTTGTTTTTTAGCCAAATATCATCATCATCTAAAAAAGCAAGATATTCACCTTTGGCTTCTTTAGTTCCAAAGTTTCTAATAGAACCTGGACCAAAGCCATGTATTTCTTTCTGGTTCTCTTTAAGATGTAAAATTTTTACATTATTTTCAAAATTATAACTATAGTAATTATCTTCACTAGACCCATCATTAATAACAATAATTTCTAAATTTGGATAATTTTGATTTTGAACACTAACGATCGCTTCTAAAAGAAATTTAAACCTATTGAATGAAGGAATAATAACTGATACGCTAGGATAACTTTTCATTATTAATAAATAATTATATTTATTTGATATATATAAATTTGAACTTATTGTTGATATTATTTAAAGAAAGTGAAAATTTATTTTTTAACATATGGTGATAAAAGTTTTTATTTATCAAAGAAACATTTAATCTCTCTTGCAAATAAAAGTAAATATTTTGATCATTGTATTAGCCTTGGTCCCCAAAATTTGGATTATAGTTTCAAAAAAAAATATCAGAATATTTTTAAAAATTCCAGAGGAGGTGGATATTGGATCTGGAAATATCATATAATTTCAAAACTTTTAGATGAAATAAGTAAAAATGATATTGTTGTCTATTGTGATGCAGGTGCAAGTATAAATACATCCGATAATGCAGGTAAAAGGTTTAACGAATATATCGAAATGCTAAATTCATCAAAATTTTCAAACTTAAGAATGAATTGCGAAGAGGGGTTTGTAGAAAAATTCTACACATACAAAGAATTATTTCAGTATTTTGATATTGTACCCGATTCAGAAACTGGCAATACATTACAACTTCAAGCAGGCCATATGTTTTTTAAAAAAAATAAAGAAAGTGAAAATTATTTTAAAGAATACCAAAAAATTCTAGATTACAATATAGATTTAATTACTGACTCACTAAACAAACAGAACCAAATTAAAAATTTTAAAGAAAACAGACATGATCAAAGTATTTTTAGTATGTTAAGTAAAGTAATGGGTTCATTAATAATTCCAAATGAAACAGAATTTAGAGTTAGGCCAGATGAGCAGTACAACTTTCCATTTTTAAGTGTTAGGTCATATGGACATGGTCCGAAAGATTACATAAAGTATTTTACGAATCCAAAAAAGTTTACGAGAAACCCAGTTTATTTTAAGTAGTCCAGTTGTTTTCATTTTGAAAAAGTTGAAAAATTCCTGAAATAAATTTTTCATAGCTTAAATTCTTTTTGACAAAGTTTGATGGAGCAAAATTTTCTAAGTTGTCAAGAAAGTATTTAAAAGCATTATCAAACTCTTTCTTTTGTTCAAAAATTACACCACAAGTATCATCCCAAATTGGAACAGAAGTGCCTTTTAATTTGTATCCTTCATACAAATTCAATTTATAATCCCAAACAAGTAGCGGGAGGTTATTTTCTAAAAGTTCTTGTATAGCAAAACCTTGAGTCTCTGTTTTATCGATTACAATTCCAAATCTTGAAAGTTGAGATAGTTTTTTTAAATCTTTATTTCTGTATTCACCATATTTGAGAATATTGTAAGATATTTTTTTTTCTTCTAAATATTGAATTATAAATTTAAGATCATCAGGGTTTCTTTTTTTGAAATATACCAAACAATCATATTTTTTATTTACTATTTTTTGAAAATCGAGTTCTTTTTTCTCCACAATCCCTGAGGGTGCAACAAATATATGGCTAGTATCGTTATATTTATGAAGTATTTTTTGATATTCTAGTGTTGCATTTGATGCGACAAGTTTTTTAATAAAAGGATATTTTTTTATATAGGTATCTAATTTTTTATCCATTTCTAATGTAAAAAGGGGCCCAACAATTATTTTTGTATTTGAATTTCTACTATTTATAAGTTCCGTCAATTTTTTTTGCCCAAATTCATCAAACTGTAAAATATAATTGTTATCTGCAATTTTTTTATTAAGAAAAATTTTTGAATTTTTTCGAGAAGCTCTAATTAAATGATTCATTCTCATTTGAGGGCCACTATATATTAAATTTTTTGGATAAGGTAAATTAAAAATATACAATAAATCAACTATAAAATTGAATAGAATCGAGTATCTTAATTGTTTTGTTAGAAAAATTTTTTTTTGAAAACCTTTAAAGTAGCTTGGATTGTAAAAAATATTCAACATAGTTAAAGAATAGTAAAATAATAGTAATGAGTCTCTATATTAATTTATTGAATGATGATGAAATATTAAATAGTTACAACTTTGCAAGAAGTGCTGATATTGTATTTTCTGAAATTGTCACAAAAGATCAATATGAAATCCTTAAGTCGAGTAATACTGTAATAATTGAGGAAACAGATAATTCTGTTTTTTACGCGCTCAAACAATTAGAAATAAAAGAAAATGATATTATTTTTACCAATACTTACTTTATTGAACTTTTATTTTCAAAAATAAAAAATCTTAAATTTAAAAACTTAAGAATAATTTCATCTCAAACGGATCACACTATTAATAAAAAATTATTTAAAAAGAAACCATTTAGTGTATCAAATTGGTATTCGACCAATGTTGGCTTTAAACATAAATCACTACACCCAATACCACTTGGGTTAGCAAATCGTTATGCCAATAAGAATTTACATAAAAAGGATTACTTATTAATAGATCAGAATAAAAATAAAATAAATAAGTTATTTGTAAATTTTGAAGTTAACACAAATTATTTTCATCGAAATAAAATTAAGAAATCAATTTTGAAACACAATTCAAATTTAACCTATAAAGAAAAAATCTCTAAAGAAGAATATTTATTAAATTTAAATGATCATAAGTATGTATTATGTCCATGGGGAAATGGGTTAGACTCTCATAGAATATGGGAAGCACTTTATACAGAATCTATTCCACTAATACCGTTTCACTTTAGTTTTAATTCAATCTTTCAATCCAGCAATTTTTTATTTGAAGATATAAAAAAGCTCAATCTTAAAAAGCTTCAAGAAGATCTCAAAAGTACCAAGCTAAATAATGATTTACTAAACATAAATTATTGGATTGAGCCAATTAAATTCAATAAAATCGAAAACGAAAATAACAATAACGTAGTAATTGAAATTTCTGTTGAAAAACTAAATTATAATTATTTTTTAAAAAAATCAAGAGAGTATAAATTTAAAAAATTAAAAACATTGATGAGAAAAATTCACAATAAAGTATTTAATTAGCTTTATAATTTTTAAAAAATATTCTCTTTCAAAAAATTATCAAACATAACCGGGTCTATATAGTAGTCGGCATTGTAAAAATTTTGTGTAGATGGTTTAGCAAAAAAATAAAAATAATTTTTATCTAGGTCTGATGCAAGTGAAAAGTAACAATTATTCTTATTATCGCCCTCTGCTCGAACTTCAATAACACTTGCGTTTTTGTTCATAAACATCATATTTGTTAATCCTGCTCCATGTATTCCTCCCAAAATTTTACAATTACGCATTATATGAATATTCTCTATTAGATAATTATCTTCAAAAGCGATAATTTTAAACTTGTATTCTTCCAATATTTTTTTAATTTCATCAAAGTTTACAATTCTTCTTTTATCTGCAGATTGTCTACTTACCCATATCCTTTCGTGTATATTGTCTTTGCTTGAGTTTTCACGTTCTAAAGATAAACTACTGGAGATTGCTTTGATCACTTCTTTTCTATAATTCCCTGCTGGAGATACACGTTCAGCCAAAACAAGCTCTTTAATAAAATATGTTTGTTTTTTTTCGAGCACAATATAGTCAATGTTTAAAAGATTTAATGTATCAATTATGTATCTTATATTTTCAAAACCAGGAAGAAGTAATACGGGATACTTATGATGATATTTTTTTGACACTTCGATTCTTTGAAGTGCATCAGTAAACCAATGAAAATACTGAAAACTTCTGGAATCTAAAACCCAAGAAGCTTTTGATATAAAATTTATATGAGTTTGTTTTTTATTCTTGAAGAAATGAATAACATCTTCTGTTAAATAAGAAATTTTATCCTTAAATGATAATGGGTTCATTCTCCAGTGTTTTGCATAAATTCTAAAATATTTAAATTTTTTTAATTTTGATTCATCAACATATATATTTCTCAAAATTTTAACTTTACTTTTTTTAAGTACTTTTTCATACTCATCCTCGAATAGAAAATTATCTTCGGGATTGATGTTGACTGGCTTTCTTCGATTTAGAGTAATTTTTTTTAGAACTTCTCCCATAATCTACAATCATATATTAAATATATAAAAATAAAAAATACCTAATTTTTCTAATTACAATATTTTTATTGAAAGATTATTTAGTAATTTTGGCTGGATCTCCTAGAGGAGGGGAGTCAACTTGGAAATCTTTATACAAGTATGTTCTAGAACACTTAAATGCGGATTTAGCAATTTGTTGTAGCGATAAGTGGAATCAAGAAATTTCGTTATTTAAGAAGGCGAAATACAAATGGGTATTTCCTGAATTTAATAATTATTTAGAATACTATAAAGAAAATTTCCCCAACAATTCGATAGAATATCTCAAAACAGGATTTGATACAGGTTTATACACATCTGGATCTGTTCACTTCGTTTTTAAAGATATTGTTTTAAGAAACTACATAGATATTTTAGAATCGTACAAATTTGTTATATACACACGCTTTGATCAAAAATATACAGATTTTCACCCACTTGGTATTGAAAACAAAATCTTAATTCCTGAGGGAGAAGATTATTTTGGAATATGCGATCGACATGCAATGTTTCCCTCAAAATTTAGTAAACAATTTCTAAGCATATGTGAATTTATTGACACTGCAGAAATACTTGATAATCATAAATTCAACAATTGCGAAACCACTTTTAAAGAACACTTAAATAAAGTTAATTTAATTGATTCGGTAAGTCGATATAGTAGAAGACAATTTACATCAAGCTTAAAAGGAGAACATACAAATTGGCGTGTTGCAAAATATAAAATGTATTTATTTAAAAATTTAATGATTAAATATCCTGATGAATTTTTAAGCTCTTTAAATAATTTAATAAACGATAGGGGAGTAATATACACAATGATGAACGAATTTAAATTACTCTTAAATTATTTGTATCTTATTTTAAGGATCAAATTTGGCGAACTTAAAAGAAGATATGGATAATAAAAAAATAGCAATTATAACTGGTTCAGATGGTTTAGTAGGATCAGAGTCGGTCAAATACTTTTCAAAATTAGGATTCAAAATTATTGGAATAGATAATAATTCAAGAAAAAAATTTTTTGGAGATGATGCATCAGTTTTAAAAAATCGTGAGAAATTAAAATCTGAAGTTAAGGCTTATAACCATATAAATATTGATATCACATCAAAAAAATTAAATGAAGTTTTTGAAAAATATGGAAAAAATATAAAGCTTATCATCCACACTGCTGCACAACCTTCGCATGATTGGGCAGCAACAAATCCTTATTTAGACTTTAACGTAAATGCATATGGAACACTTCATCTTCTTGAAAACACAAGAAAATATTGTAAAGATGCAGTTTTTATTTTTACTTCTACTAATAAAGTTTATGGAGATAATCCAAACAAAATAGATTTTGTAGAACTTTCTACAAGATATAGTCCCAAAAAAGGTTCTAACTTTGAAAAAGGTATAGACGAAAATTTTGCAATTGATAATACATTACATTCATTATTTGGAGCTTCAAAATTATCAGCTGACATCATAACACAAGAGTATGGAAAATACTTTGATATGAAAACTGCGATATTTAGAGGAGGATGCTTGACTGGAGGCGGACATGCAGGAACAATGCTACATGGATTTTTATCCTACCTGATGAAATGCGTTGTAGGTGAAAAAATTTACAATGTATTTGGTTATAAAGGAAAACAGGTAAGAGACAATATTCACTCTTCAGATTTGGTAACTTGCTTTGGTGAAGTTTATAAAAGCCCAAAAAAAGGTGAAGTTTACAATATGGGTGGTGGAATATATTCAAATTGTTCTATGTTAGAAGCAATTGAATTATGCGAGGAAATTTCGGGTAAAAAACTAAATTATAAATACATAGACGAACCTAGAAAAGGTGATCATCAATGGTACATAAGTGATTTATCAAAATTTGAAAAAGACTATCCAAAATGGAAAATTAATTATGGAATAGATGATATCTTGTTGGATATATTTAAAAATGTATAAGATTTATTCTTTGAAATATTTTTTATGATGGTAAATCTACTTTATTGTTTTGATAATAATTATAATTTCCAAGCTTTTTCTTCAATCATTTCTATCCTAGATAAAATTAGCGAAAAAATAAATATTTATGTGATACATACTAATCAAGACAATAGTGAATTTTTTCCAAATAATATTAGAAAACACATTAATTTAAATAAATTAGAAGTATTCAAATTTAGAAAAAATTCAATCGTTTTTCCAAATGTTTATAATTCTCACGTTTCTGAGGCAACTTATTACAGAATGTTTTGTACGGATTATTTACCTAAAGATCTGGAAAGTATTTTGTATATTGACGCAGATATAATTTGCGTCAGAGACCCCTTGGATCAAATTAAAAAAAATACCTTTGATCTTTTAGAACAAAATTTTACTATATCATCTAAAACTGAATTATTGAAAAATGATAGCACCATGAAAGTATTTAATAGATTAGATCTTAAAAATAACCAATATTTTAATGCTGGAGTAATGAATATAAACCTTTCAAAATGGCGTGAGTTATCAATAGATTTCTTTGAACTTTTAGAGACTCAAGCTAGCAAACTTTATTATTGGGATCAAGATCTATTAAATTATATTTTTGATGGTGATTATTTAGAACTTAATGAAAATTTAAATAGAGTAGTTGATTTTGCATTTTTTGAATACATGAAAGAAAAAATTATCATAGATGATGTTATACAAGAAAGTTTATTTATACATTTCGCAGGTAGTCATAAGCCGTGGTCAGTGAATGGAATTATGTGTAATTTATCAGATATTTATATTAAAGAATTTAGGAAAGTATCTAATAATAATTTTCACATTGTTCATAAAATGAGATCTTATTCAATCTATGTCTTATTTAAAAATTTTGTTAATTTTAAATTTTTTAGAATTGAAAAAAGAATATATTTTCTTTATGAATTTTTAAAGAGTTTATTAAAAATACAAATTGATAAAAAATCCTAAATTTAAAAAATGGATTCTTTTTATTATAAAAAGTAATCTTATTTTAAGGATTATCATTTAAATATTTTTTATATTTCCTAAAGAACCAAAATTGTTTATCAGAATATCTACATTTTTATACAGTTTATTTTTTTCGGATAATCTGAAATTAGTCCACTTACCAAAGTAAGGTCTATAAATATTAATTAAACCTGCTAATGCGTCAATTCCAACACCAACATCTAAATAAGTTGCTGGTTTAATATTTTTTAAATTATGTAAAACACCAGACTTCACGTGACCAATACCGACTAGAAATAAATCAGAATCTGATTTCTGTAGTTGTTTTAGAAGTTTTTTGTTTGTTTTTTTTAAATCATCACAAGCAAAATTTTGATCTATATATATATAGTCTGTAAATTTTTCTATTCCAAGATATTCTTGATATTCTTGATATTCCATTAAATATCTAATGAGTTGAATTTTTGGCTTAGCACCAATTAACCCTATGTTATGAGATGTATTTTTAAAAATCCATTTGTTGGCAACTAAACCATAAATAATTTCAGACGGGTAGTCTGGTCCAGCTGGCATCATCTCATTAAATTTTGAGATATTATTTTTTGTAATTAAGCACGCATAGTTATCGTTTTGTCTAAATCCATCGATAAATGGTTTATGGTCTAATTTTTCGTAAGACTTCTTTAGCGCTCTAATACCCGGCTTTGCACTTCCAGTTGGAATTTTATTTAGAAAAAAATAATCACCATCACCAAATTTGTAGTAGGTTTCGTGATTGTTTATTTTTATATTTAATTTAAATTTATTTAATTTATTTTGAAAATTTGGAAATGTTTCTATATGGTTATAATCTTCAGGTGGATTTAAATATTCAGTATTGCTAATTTTGAATAAATTGTTCATAATTCAAAATATCACAAATTTGGCATTAGATTAGTATGAAAAACAATTATGGTAAAATTTAATTCTTTTAATTTTTATAAAAGACATTTTAATGAGATACAAAAATATATTTTTCAAGAAAAGAAAATTTTAAATATTTCATCTTACGAAAATAAAAATGATCTATTGACAAATGATTGTAAAAACTTATTTTTCACTTCACCAGAATTCGAAAGTAAATTAAAAAATTTAGATAATAATTTCGACTTGATAGTAGTTACTGATTATGTTGAGGGGCTAGAAGACATGAATCTTTTTTTTGATACATTGCATTCAAAACTAAAAGATAGAGGAAAAGTGCTAATTACATCAGTGAATAATAAATGGTATCCTATATTGGATTTACTTGAGTTTTTAAAATTGAAAAAAACATCCAAGAAAAGACTTCATATAACAAAAAAAAATTTCATCAACGTATTATCTAGAAGTAGTTTTAAATTTATAAGTTTTCATACTAGACAATTTTTTCCATTTTCAATTTTTGGTTTTGGAGATTTAATTAATTCATTTTTTGAGATACTTTTTAATAAACTCAATTTTGGGATAAAAACTTATTTTCTTTTTCAGAAAAATACAAGTAAATATTCACATTTATCTAAGTCAATTATTATTCCAGCTAAAAATGAGGAAAAAAATTTAGAACCATTAATAAACAGAATTCCAAAATTTGATGATCTTGAAATTATAATTGTCTGTGGCGATTCACAAGACAATACAATTCAAGAAGCTTATAACATTCAACAAAATCTTTCTAATCAGAATATTCAAATTTTAATACAGACGGGAAACGGCAAAGCAAATGCGGTATTTGAAGCTATAAATTACACCCAAAACGAGATTATAGCAATCTTAGATGCTGATATAAGTGTAGATCCAGAAACTCTAACTGGATTTTTTAAAATACTTGAAAACGGCGATGCAGATTTTGTAAATGGTACAAGATTTGTTTATAGAATGGAAAGTAAAGCTATGAGATTTATAAATATTTTTGGAAACAAAGCTTTTCAAAAACTAATTTCTTTTGTAATTTCAAAAAATTTAACTGATTCACTTTGTGGAACTAAAGTGTTCCATAAAGACTTAAAGGAAAAAATAAATCTATGGCAAAAAGTAAATAAATCCAAAGATCCATTTGGCGATTTTGATTTATTATTTAGCGCTGCATACTCTGGCCAAAGCATGTTAGAGTATCCAATACACTATAGAAGAAGAATTTATGGAAAAACCCAAATTTCTAGGTTTAGAGACGGTGGGAAGCTTATTTTATATTTTTTAAATACTTTAAAAAATTTTACAACTTCAATTTATAAATAAACCTAATCGTTGCTTATTGTTTCCCATCCATCTAATTTTAAATTTTTTGTAGGTCTATTCCTAAACCAAGGATCAGCTACAAAAATTTTTGATGTATCTTTTTTTCCTAAAATTGCTGCAAAGTATGAAAATGTACTGTTACCAACAAAAAAATGAGTATGGTTAATCATTTTACAAAATAGTTCTAAAACTCTTTTTGGTGAATCTTCTGGTCCATAAATATTTGTTACTTTATTAAACAATTTGTTTTTTTTAACCCAATCGACATCGTCAGTAAATATATTAATGATTGGATTTTTATTTATATTGTAAATAATTTCAAAGCATTTTTTATAGTAGATCAAATTTAAATCCTGTCCCATATTTATGTAATCACCTCTTCGTACTAACAACATGAAACTGTCATCATTGGCAGCAAAATTCATTCTTTGATTTATTTCTTTAATTTTTGATAAACTTTTTTTTATAAAATCAATATCTAAATAATTTATATCTTGCCAATATCCATCAAAATGTGAAATGAGAGCAAACTGCTGATTTTCTGAAATATCATTGTCTTTATAATATTCAAAAAAATTATTAACAAAGTTAGGAAAAATTTTATTAAATTTATTGCTTGTATTAATTTTGTTCAAAAAGTTTAAAACTTTTATTTCCAAATAAGATATTTTATTAATGTCGAATATTTTAGAATCTAAAATTTCTTCTCTAAAAGTTAAATTTTGATTTACTTTTAAATCTTTATAAAAGGTATTTTTAACCCTTACAATATATCCCAATTTTTTAAGATAATTAGCAAAACTATATTGAAATAATTGGTTACCAAATCCACCTTTTATTTCTATTACACAGTATTTAATTTTCATTAAGCTTTTTCAAATAATGTAATAGGGTTAGTTTTATCTATGTCTAAATCGGGATTTAAAATTCTAAAACCCTTTTCTTTACATAACTCGGTAAAATTCTTTATACCAACCCAGTACCACCTTGGTTCAAAATTTGGATCTGAGGGTTCACCATCTTTATCCAGAAGAGCATCTTTTATTAGTTTTTTATTGGAAAGTTTGTATATTAATTTTTTTTCAGGCAAATATTTAATTACATGAAATTTGTTTTCGGGTTCGCTTTTTAGATATTTATTTGCATCTGCGTACATAATTAATAATTTTGCTCCAGATTTACATTTTTTTGACAACGAATCTAAATAAGCAGAGAGACCAGAATATGAAATATGGCAAAAGACATCATAACTAAACACAAAGTCAATTTCCCCATCTTTTAAAAAATTTAGATCAAAATTTATGTTTTGAAAATATTCAATTCTATCATTTGAATTCATTTCCATATATTGCCAAAAATTATTGTGTTCAGCAGACAATACATCTGTACAATAAATCTTTTCAAATATATCGAACTCGAAGATTTTTTTTGTCCATTGGCCACCACCACAGCCAATTTCTAAAATATTTTTTCCATTTAGATTGGCTTTAAGATATTTTTCAAGACCTTTTTGATTTCTTTTTTTGGAATAACCAGTCTTGTATCCTCCATGCCAAACTTTTTGAAAACTTTTAATCTCTCTTTCTAATTTTGACAATTTTTATACTTTCACTTTTTAGTTCTCAATTTTTCCCATTTTAACGGGTACAAATCTTTAGTTTCATAGTTGTCATAAGCCGTATCTTTAAACCAATAATTTCGAACAACAATTTCTTCTTGACAAGAAATTCATGCTTCCATCAACTAAATGTACTATTTTCAATAATGTGTCTATCACACATGGATATAGGACATATATCATCACTTAAGTTTTTGAAAAAAAGAAAAAATTGGTTTTGATTTTTTTGTTAAAAATTCGCTCAATAATATAAAAATGCTAATAATAAAGAGCACAATTGAAATGTATGGAATTTTAGATAGCTTTGTATTCAAATTTCCCTGAATACTTTTATCATTACAATTAATTTTATTTTCAGTTATGAAAGTTCTGTTAATTACCGTTTTATTTACTTCACACAAAATAGTGTTTTCAACACTGGTCTTAATTTCTAAATCTAAATCTTCACTATTTGATTTAGGAAATCCTAAATTTATAATTGTAAAAAATATAAAAGTAGATATCAATAATATATGTTTTATTTTTTTTAATTTAATATTTTTAAGTACGAAAATAATTGGATATGGAATTAAAAAAGAGTAATAAAATACTTTAAATGTATCTCCTGTACGTGGATCAAAATTGTTTTGTGGAAATCCAAATATAGTATTTACAAGTAATACAATTATTCCCAATATTGGCATTATTAAATATAATTTATTTTTTTTATCTTCAATTAAAAATATTTGAAAAGTTTTATAGGTAAAGTACAAAGCAAATATTAAACCCACGTATTTTAAATGATAGTGAGTGTAATTTTGACCAGGTCCATTGTAAACAATGTTTTTATTCTGAAAATCAATCGCAAATAATTTTTTTACAGTTTTTGCATCCTCGCTTCTATTAACTATCAAAGGCTTTTGATTTTTGCTAAAAATTGTTGAATCTTCTTTCCAATTTAACTCAAAATAATCACTTGTTAAATCAATTAAGGTAATAGATATGAGAGAATTTCTGTGGTAATTCTTTTTTGGGTCCTTCAAAAGTCTTTCAATATCTATATTGGAAATTATATTTGGTGAAGCTTTGTTATTGTAATTCGATTCGGGCTCTCTAACCAACAAATTTCCAATATTAAGCATATTGTTTTCAATACCAATAGAAAAAATAAAAATTAAAAAGGACGTCAATCCAATAACGAAATTTTTTAAATTAAAATTTTTAAAATGTAACAGATATTTTAAAAATAAAATTACCAATAACATACCAAAAATAGAACCTTTTGAAGTAACCAAAACAGAAACTAATAAAGTAATTTTTATTAGTTCTAAAACTTTCTTGTTTCTTAAATAATTTTCAAAAAAATAAAACACCCATGGAAGCAATGCAAAAGCTAAAATTTCCGGTTTCATATTTAATCTTAAATAGTAAATACTTGGGAAGTAGCATAAAAAAATTAACACAAATAATGATTTTGTCTTGCTGAGGTTCATTACTTTCATGAATAAATATAAACCGATTAACCCAAGAATAAACAAAAGCAGATTTGCTATTAATATAGTTTCGCTTAAAAATATTTGATCAACTCTATTTATCTCAATTAAGTTTTTAGAATAGTTAAAACTAGAAGCTCTTAATTTTATAAAAAAGCTTACTATGAAATAATATAATAAACCTTGATTATCATATGGTGATCTTGATTCCCCAAAAATAAATAAAATGTTCTGAAAATATTTTGTATTGTCAGCCCCAGACAAGGCATTGAAATATATGTTAGTTAGTGAAAATGTTAAATATATAGAAAATATAAGTACAACAAACAATAAATAATCAATAAATTTTGTATTTTTAAAAATCGTTAAAATTTTCAACACCATTTAATAATAATGAATAAATTTATTTGTTTCACGTGTCAGATACGAGTGGTTTGATAAAAGTTTAAACAGAAAGTTATTTCTTAAAATAATTCTGTATTGTCTTACATATGTAATCTATTTCACTCAATTTGAGATTGGCATGTGAAGGGAGTCTAACTAATCTTTTATATGTTTTTTCAGTATTTTTTAATTGATTGTATAAACCATTCCTTTTTCCATATTGAGAATTGTGTAAAGGTGAATACCCAATGTAGGACTGTATTTTATTCTTATAAAGATAACTTATAAAGTCATTGTTATTTTCTTTTAATAAAATATAAAAAGAATGATAATTTGAAATTACTTTATCTGGAATATTTTGTATAGAAATCAAACCGTACTCAATCAAATTATTCAATGAGCTTATGTATCTGTAAAAATTTCTTTTTTTGATTTCAGTTATTTCATTTATATCTTCTAATTGGCTTAGTAGCACTGCCGAGCTTAACTCATTTAACTCAAAGCTTGAACCCAAAGAAACCCACTCATATTTATTTTTTTGTCCAGATACAACTTTATTTCTATCAGTACCTCTTTCGTAAATGCTTTTGGCAAGTTCGAAATCAGATTTATATTTAAAAACAATCATCCCCCCAAAACCGGAGTGAATATTTTTTGTTGGATGAAAAGAAAAGCAACTAAACCTTCCAAACAGGCCAGCTTGTTGATTGTTGTATTTAACACCAAAAGCTTGTGCAGCGTCTTCAACAATTGTTATTTTTTTACTATTAAATTGAAAGAATTTATCAAAATCAAAATAGGATCCAGCGTAGTGGACTGGAACAAAAATATCATTAGGTTGAAAGTCAATTTTTTTATTTTGAATCATCATATTTTCAGGATCTATATCTAGAAAATTAATTTTAAAATTTGATCTCATAAACGCATTTGCAGTTGATGAAAATGTGTAAGATGGCATAAACACTGTAGAATTTTTATATTTCATGTTCTTTCCAAGCAGCATTGCAGACATCTCCAAAGCGGCAGTTGCTGAGTGAGTAAGTAGGAAATATTCATAACCGAATTCTTTCTTTATATATTCACTACATTTATCTCTAAAGTAATTATTTGAAAACCCGTTATTACCTATTAGGTCATTTATGTATTTTTTTATGTTTTTTGATTTATAAGTTTCATTAAATTTAATCATTTAGCAACATTTCAATAATTTTGTATCTATTTATCAGAGAGCTGTAAGAAGAGTAGAAGAATTTTTCTGCCTCATTGTTTAAAAAATTTTTATAAAGATTTCTAAATTGATTTATATTTTTTGTATTTTTTAAAAGATTGTCATTAAAGTAAATTTGAGGAATTGTATTTTCTGGTTTACTAAAAAAATATGGAATCAAAATGTTCTCTTCTTTTCTTTTTAGCATCACATAATTATTGTACCTTCCGGTCATTCCCCAGCTTATATTAATTTTTTTAAATTGTTGGCTAGTGAAAAATGCTTCTCCATTTTTATCAATCCCATATTTTTTGTGATAGTTGACATTTTTTGAAATTAACTTCAAATTATATTGTGTTAATTCTGATATCAATGAAATTGGATAAATTCCATTATCAAGTATTGCACTACCACCAAGAGTTTTATTGTATCTAAAGTTTTGTTCATCTTTTAAACTAGGAATCGTAAATTTTGCCTCAAGCGAATCATACTCGTTATTAGCTATTAATTTTTTAAGATCTCCATATAGAGGATGATGAAAAAACATTAGTGATTCAACGATGTTTAATTTATCATACAAATTTTTAAATTTATCACTCAAAATATACTTTATGTCATTAGATATAGGTTTTTCAATTATGAAATTTTTTCCAAAATTCTTAAATTCTAAAATATTTTCAATATGACTGGATGGGTATGTTGATATGATTATACAGTCATAACTAAGATTTTTATTTTTTGCAAACTTAGTGTTCACTATATTAATTTTCTTTTTATTATTCAGTTCAAAAATTTCTGAGTTTCTGTCAGCAACAGTGATATTTTTTATTGTTTTTAAAACTTTTAATGCAGGTATTATTTTTCTTTTGGTGTGTTGCCCATTACCAACTACTAAAATATTCATTAAAAATTCATTAACCTCATTAAGTGAGGATTGATTATACTTCGATTTTTTGACAAAAATATCAATTGATATAGGCTAATAAAAATAAATCCATTTCCAGGGTTTGATATTTTTTCATAATCAACATACTTAACCAAACCTAGATTTCTTTTTTTATACAACCTTCCACCATCTTCGGTTAACCAATTGTTGTATAAGTAGTTTTTTTTACTTTTGTAATCATTAAAAAATTCATAATATTTTGGAGTTTTTCCACCATGAGCACCTTCTATATTTGAAAATGTTGCTTGTATTGTAGGACTCAAAAGAACTCGATTGTAATTTCCTGGTTCAAATTTAGCTTCTACCAAATATACTGGTAATCCATTAATGTATGTCCTTATCAATCCTAATAAACCACCTACATTATTAATTTCTTTTAATATTGGTTGATCCCAACCAATATTTCCAACTTCACGCGATGAAGAATTGGAAATTGTCAAACCAATAATTTCAAAGAATTTTCCACTTGAATGTGATATCTTGTTATCTTTTAATTCCCATTTGTTTAATTTCGATAACTTTTTTCTACCTACAGTTGTATTAATATCATTTTTATATTCTCTGTAATATCTCAATATATCCTGAGTATTATTTAAAGGATTTGTGCAAACAACAGTTTCTACAATTTTTTCAGCTTGATACCTATTTAATTTATATAAGTCTTGAGTTTTATTCACCAGCTCATTAAACTTATCAAAATTTATTGAATTGATTAATTTGGTCATAATTCTTACTTTTATATATTACACTTTATTTAATGAAAATATTAATAACCGGGTGTTTTGGTTTTATTGGATATAATTTTTTAAAATTTTTAACTCAAAATGATACAGATGATATAAAAATTATTGGTATAGATTCATTAAATTTAAATACTTCAAAAAAAAATTATGAATTATTTTCAAGTAAAAATTTTGAGTTTATAAATCTTGATATTAACAAAATTAACCAAATCGACATAAAAGGGATAGATATTTTAGTTAATTTTGCTGCAGAATCTCATGTCGACAACTCTATCTCAAATCCGATAAGTTTTATCGAGTCAAATGTAAACGGTTTAGGAAATCTACTCTTTTGGGCAATAAAAAGTAAAGTAAACAAATTTATACATATTTCTACTGATGAAGTTTATGGAAGTCTTGAATCAGGATACCCAAATGAAGATACAAATTTTAATCCTTCATCTCCCTACTCAGCTACAAAAGCTGGTGCAGAATACCTTTGTAGATCTTTTTCAAAAACTTTTGATCAAAATATTATTATTATTAGACCTTCAAATAATTACGGTATATACCAACAACCAGAAAAACTTATTCCATATTCAATAGCTAATTTAATAAATGGAGGAAAAATTGAGGTATATGGAGATGGAAGTAATGTAAGACATTGGCTTCATGTAACAGATACATGTAAAGCAATTTTAAAAATAATTGAGAAATCTCCTAAAAATGAGATATTTAATGTAGGTTCTGGGATTTACTTAGACAATTTAACTGTTGCGAAAAAAATATTGTCCATCTTAGGATTTAATGATTCAAAAATTAAATTTGTTGAAGACAGGCTAGGTCATGATTTTAGATATGCAGTGAATTATTCTAAATTAGAAAATTTAGGATGGTCACCTGAAATGAGTTTTGATAAAGAGCTTGAAAAAATAGTAGATTGGTATAAAAACAATACAGAATGGTGGCTTGAGTCATTTAATCAAGTTTTAGAGAATCGAAAAATAAGAAATAAATTAATCGATTAAATATTTAAGTGAGTTTGCGTAAGTAGATGACTTGTAGTTATTAATAAAATCTTCTAAAACAGCTTTATCTATAAAACCATTATTAAATGCAATTTCGTGAGGTGAAGATACCAACAAACCCTGCCTCTCTTGAATTGTTTTTACAAATAAACTTGCATTAAAATAATTTTCATATGAGCCCATATCAAACCAAGTTGATCCTCGACCAATATTACTAAGATCAATGTTGTTTAAACCATACTCATAAAATATATCTAAAATTTCAAATTCGTTTCTTTTAGATTTCTTTAAATTTTTAAAAAGTTCAGAAAAATTATTATCAAACCTATACAGTCCTATTATTGCTTTATTTGAAATAAAATTTTCAGGCTTTTCAATTAATTCTTTTAACTTTCCTCCTTCAACCACAGCCACCCCATATTCATTTGGGTTTACTACTTCTTGATAAAAAATGTTGATACTTTTTTTATTGTTAATTTGATTTTTAAAATGTTGAAAAAAGTCTCGACCATATAAGAAATTATCACCCAGTATGACCATAAATTCATCTGTATATCTGTTTTTTAATCCAGTATTTATTGCATGAGGAAGACCTTCTGGCTCATGTTGAATAGCGTAATTAATATTCACGCCAAATTCATTGCCATCTCCTAACAATTTTATGTAATTTTTCTCGTCTTCCGGATTGCAAACAATTGTAATATTTTTAATTTCAAAAAGTAATAAAATCGATAAAGAGTAGTAAATCATTGGCTTGTCAAAAACTGATAAAAAATGTTTGTTAACTACTTTTGTAATTGGGAATAATCTTTTACCATATCCACCAGCAAGAATTATCCCATCATTTAATTTCTTCATTTTTATCAATCTTGAATAAGTATAAATAAGATATTAAAAATAGTGCTATGGATAACCTAAAAGTCATATTTTGAAAGATATTATCTAGCCTTAGACCCCTAGCTACAGGCAAATACCATAAAGATGAATATAAGGTTACAAAATAAAAATTCTTATTGCGAATTTTTATCTTCGACTTTAAATCACTATCAAGGGTAAATACTGAAATAATAAAACAATACACCCAAATATATCTTCCCCAATCGTACGCTAAATACAACAAAGGCAAAAGGGACAAAAGAGGTAATATAAAAAGCGATTTGTTTTTATTAACCCATCCAGAATTTACTATCGGGTAAATGCTTATTGAAAAAAGCAAAAAATACCATAGGTAAAACCTTTGGTTAACGTGTTGCCAAAAATGAATCATTTGTAAATTTCCATCAACCGAAAAACCAAGCCACCCGATTGCTCCCTCACATATGTTTTCTCGTATTTCTAAATTTTGAGCGTCAATGCAAAGTTGTTTTTCAATGAACAATGTATCAGTATTATTAATAAACATAAAAATAAATATTAAAGTTACCAAGACAAAACTAAAAATTTGAAGCAAAACCACATAGTTCAAATTTTTATTTCTAGCAATCAACAAAATTAAAAATGGAGCGATAAAGACATTTATTGAATGTGAAAATATTGAAATTGTATAAAAAATAACAGTCAATGAAAAATTAATAATATTTAAATTATTTCTATTGTTATAAAAATATAGCAAAGTAAGAACACCAAGTATTTCTGGTCTCCCAATTGCAGTATCATCAATATTAAAAAATGAAATAAATGCTGGTGATAAAAAGATAAAATATGATATTAATGGTTGTTTTTTTGAATTAAAAATTTTAAATACTAAATAAAAAATTAATAAATAAACAATTATTAAAAATAAATTTATTAACGATATTAAGTCGATAAAACCAAATAGATCAGATATATTTATTAAAATATTTCCCGTCATACCTCTTTTTATAAATCCATATTTATAATTAGCTAGCCAGTATCCGATCATGTAATCAATACTGACTATTTTTTGAAATATGAAGATTAAATTAAATAAGATAAAATAAAGAGATAAATATTTTTGAAATTTTAAGTGTTCTATTTTATAAATTGGCGTACTGTAGTTTATTAAAATATAAGAATAAAATATTACAAAATATAAAAATTGAATGTCATAACCAATATTTAATGGAAATAAAATAATAAGTAAAATATCAAAAACTATGCTAATCCAGACTAAAAACGGCTTTTTTGTTTTTATATATAAAAAAAACAAAAGCGTCTTAGCAATTATGTACGTTGAGCTATTCATATAACTATCGAAACCTATGTAGATGCTCATGTTATTTTGAGAAGTGAGTTCTAGGGTTCTACCAATACAAAAAAGTTGATCAAAATTAATTATATTCTCTTGGTTTGTTTGAAATAATGTGAGGTCTACAATAACAAATTTGAAGTTTTCTATATTAAAGAAATTTTGTAATAAATAAAATATCCCAAAGTCATAACAATTTGTAAAGGTAAAATTGTCTGAATGAACAATTGTTTTTTCAACTAACGCTAATTTGAAAATTAAATATAAATAAACACCAGAGAGTAATAAAAATAGTAAAAACTTATTTTTTGGAATTGTATTTTTCACATTAATAGATCCTTACATAATACAAACTAAATTTTATTTATTAAATTATATTCATAAAGTTTTAATGTTTAAATTAATTAACTTTAATAAATATTTTAGAAATTAATTAAATACAAAACTACATATACTAAATTTGTGAAACTTTTTAAACAAATAATTAATGACATTTTTTTTGCTTCAAAAATAACAAATGTCGGCAATAAAAAATTGATATTATTTACTGTTATTGTTCTTTCTCAATTAACAGCTTTTTCAGATGTTGCTTTAATAGTTATTTTTTCAGCAATTATAACAGGAACATATGAGCAAGGACTAATTGGTCCTATAGTTCAATTTTTTTTGGATAATATCTATTTCTTACCTTTTGTGGTAATTTTAAGATTTTTATTCACTTATACACAAAGCATGACAATGAAGAAGCTTGAAATGAGAGTGACAAGAAATATTAAAGTTCATTTGTTAAAAGAAGTTTTTGAAAAAAGAAATTATTCTGTTGCAGACGCATATTTTTATATTGGTCAATTAGCTGGCCACGTGTCGTTTTTTTATGGTAATTTAGTAGGATTTGCAAACAGTATTTTACAAACTGTAGCTTACATTTTTTATTTGACTCTTGCTGATGCTAATGCATTTTTAGCTTTTGGAGTTGGCATTGTACTTTTGTTTTACCCTATAAAAATATTAATTGGCAGAGCAAGAAAATATATGCATGAAATTTATGTAATATCAAAATATTCTGGTGAGGAGATTCAAAGAATTGTAGATAACATGTTTTTAATTAAACTTTTGAAAAAGGAACAAGAAGAGTTAGAAAATTTTAAAAATACGTTAGAAGACCTTAACGATAAAGATTATAAAAATATAAAGTGGACATCTTTAAATGGATATTTACCTAGTTTTTCAACGATGTTTATTTTATCAATTGTTGTTGGGATTGGAAATATAGTGAAATCTCTAACTTTAGATTTTATTGGAGTAACTTTGAAATTATTCCAGGTTCTTGGAACAGTTACCAACTCTATAAATAAAATTGTTAATTCACATGTACATCTTTCAAAATTAACTGAACTATTAAGAAATAGAAACGATATAAATAAAGATAATTTTTCAATGGAGTATAAAGAAAGCGAAATTGCAGTTGTTTTCGAAAATGTTAATTTTAGATACATTAATAGCGATGTTTACATTTTTCAAAACCTGTCATTTAAATTATTTAAAAACAAACATACCGTTTTAACAGGTCCCAATGGCTCAGGTAAAAGTACACTTTTAGGATTATTAGCAGGAGTCTATTACGCTGAAAATGGAAGAGTGAAGGCAAACTGTAAAAAATTCGGTTATATAGGTGCAACACCATTAATTTTTAACGGAACAATCAGAGAAAATGTCTTATACGGAAATGATGATAATGTCTCAGATGAAGTAATAATGAATGAATTAAGACTTTTTGATACCTTTAAAGAGGAAAGTGGTTATGATCTTGACAGAATAGTGGACAATAAAAGTTTATCTTCAGGTCAAATGCAGAAAATTGCTTTTATAAGAGCTTTAATTGCCGACATTGACATACTTTTATTGGATGAGTCAACTGCCAATTTAGATGATTCTTCAAGAGATTTAATTTTTAATATCTTAGAAAAAAAACAAATTACTATTTTAAATTCCACTCATGATGCAGGGAAGTTTAAAAAAATTGATCATCATATAAACATTGATATAGTTGATGAAGATAGAAAGTTAGAATACCAATTTTAGATTCTTTTGTTTAAAAATGAATTATGTTGAGTTAGTGATCTCATAATACTTTTCAGGTAATGAATTTAGACTATATCTATAAAAAAAAATAGAAGTTCTATGGAGTCCATCTACAATTAAATAAAATTTTTTTTTCTTTAAAGTAATTTTTTTTAATAAAATTTTATTTAAAGTTAATTCATTTTCGCTAAAATTTTCTACTAATTTAATGAATTTTGATATTGTGTGATCTGGCTGATCAATTCTTGATACATAATCTAAATAAATTTGAAAATCATTCTTTATTAATGAAACGTAATGAGGGCTATTTTTATAACTTGTAATAAAAAATTTTTTTATGCCTTCCCGCTCTTCATAATAATTGTAAAAGTTAGAAAATAAAAAACTCTTGTTTTTTTTATTTAATCCTGCAACTTCTAACTTACATAAAATATTGTTTGTTGAAACTTTATCCATCATGTATTGATTATAATTGGTAAAAAAATGGTTCAAATGAAAGAGTTTTCAAATTGGGATGATTTAGACTTCTTATTTAACAGAGCTAAGTGGAAACATTGCAATTACAAAGATTTGGATTCTATAAAATCAAATTATTTGAGCATATTTTTAGATGAATTAATTTCAAATAACTTAAAATTTTATTTATCAGGGACTACAAAAAATTATTTTCTTAAAAATAATAAACTTAGTTATGAAAATCCTGAAGAGTTTTTTGATATTTATATCGACGATAATAAAAAATTTGAGAATTTTTTAATAAATATAAAAAGGAAATCCTTTTTATTGTTGAAGGTTGATAATATTTATTTTTTTAATATTCAAAATTATATAATTGTCATTAAAACATTTTTAGACCAACCTATTAAAAGAAATGTAGATAAAAAGAATTTACAATTTGGAAACAAATTATTAAAAGTGAATTATTTAAAAGATAAAAAAGAACCTTTTTTGAATATTGATAAAATTAGCTTCAAGAAATTTAAATATTTTATCAAATTTAACTTAATCAAGTTTAAGAGTATAATTTATCCATACATTTCACTAAATTCATTTCTTCAATTACAAATAGAAGAAATGAATTCAAAAAGCTGGATACTAAGAAAATCTCATTTAGATTTAGTAACAAACAATAAAAAAAATTTAAAAGTTGAGGATATAGTTAGTTATTTTTCAAATAAAGAAAATTTTAAGGCTGTCAGCGATCGCGTAATAGAAACAGATACGAATAATACTTTTGAAGAACCAATCTATGCCAACAGATTATTTTGGGGAACAGGTAATAATTATTTTTTTTACAACATATTATTTAGATTTAGACAAAATGTTGTTCCTTACAAAAAAAGTAATGAATATATAAGTAATCCTGATGATAAGCACCCTTTATATTCAAAAAGTTATTATCAGGAACTTGAGGAAATTGACGGTAAGGATTTAAAAAACTTATTAAAAAAGCAATCTATTGAAATCAAAAATAATTCGATAGTTAGTGGTAAACACAGAGCTTTTGCAATGATTGGTAGGCTTATAGAAAATAAAAAATATTATAAATTTAAAGTAAAATATTTGAAATAGTTTTATCGAGGTCTTGAAACGGAAACCCAGTCTTTTATTGTAAGATTCTTATTCTTTTTCTTCATCCAAGGGCTTGGTTGAATTACTATTGATGAATTTTCAGACCCTAGCAATGCTGCCATAAAAGAAAAAGTACTATTTGAAATAATAAAATGTTCATTTTCCAACATTTTGATAAAAGTAAACAAAGTATCATCTTCACTAGAGGATTGAATATTTACAGAATTTAGTTTTCGTTTAAAATTTAATGAGCTTAAAATTTCTTCATCATCTGTAAAAAGATTAAATGATAAGTCGTTAAACTTCCTACTTAAAAGATCTACAGAATAATTAAAATATTCAGTTTCTAATATTTCATCTTTATAGTCTTTACTGCGAATATGGATCATAACGGAAGATTTTTTATCCTTTTTAAAAGCTTCCTCAAATCCTTTGTGTTGAGATAATGTAGGTTTTAAAAAGTTTTTAGTGTTTTCAAGATATTCTTTGCTCTGCCAATAACCGTTATAATGTTTAATTAAAGAATTTTTATTACAAACACTCTCGTCACTATTAACACTGTATATTAAATTATTTTTAAATTTATATTTTTGATTAATTTCTATAGTTTTTAGTAAATATTTGTTAGGATTTTTAAATTTATAAAATGTTGAATCAAAAATTAGATTTCTTCCAAATTTATCATTATTTTCTTTGAACCAATGAGTATTTGTTAAAACTTTGTGTCTTCTACTTTTTAGAAAATGAGCATAATTAAATTGAAAGAGCTGGTTTCCAAACCCACCTTTAATTTCAACAACTGAGTAAACCATTTTTGTAATCCAATCTTGTACTGAGACTAACCAAGTAATTTTAAATTTATTTAAATCTAAATATATTTTTAAATATAAAAGATAAGTTTAAAGAGTATTATTTAAGAATTCAATATCACGAATTGAACTTGAAGGAACTTTAAATGTTCTAGTTATAATTAAGAAATATGAATAGTAATAAATTTATTGTCATTATTCCTACATACAATGAGAAAAATAATATTTGTCAATTAATAAAGGAACTAAACAAATATTCTTTAAGCGTACTTGTTGTTGATGACAATTCTCCTGACGGTACCGCAGATGAGGTTATGAGACTATCTAAAGAATATAATAATGTAGATTTGCTAAAAAGAGACTCAAAATTAGGTTTAGGTTCAGCATATAGAGAGGGTTTTGCTTATGCTTTAAGTAATAATTATGAATTTTTAATTCAAATGGATGCAGATTTTTCACATTCCGTTCAAGACTTATTAAAAATGATAAATAACATTGATGACTCAGATTTATTAATTGGAAGTAGATATGTTGAAGGAGGGTTTACTTCTGGTTGGGCAATTTCAAGACAGATTTTGTCCAAGTCTGCAAATATGTACGCAAAAGTGATCTGTAATTACGATGTCAAAGATTCAACCAGCGGATTTAGAATCTATTCCTCAAGCAGCTTGGCCGCAATTAATTATCAGACTACTAATACAGACGGATATTCATGGATGATAGAAATGACATACAGAACTTTTAAGAAAGGATTAAAGATAAAAGAATTCCCAATTGGCTTCCATGAAAGAAGAGAGGGAAGCTCAAAATTAAGTAAAAAAATAATCCTAGAGGCATTGTTATTGGTTCCAAAACTTAGATTTAACAAAAGATATTAGTTTTAAAACCAATCAAGAATTAATTAAAAACTATATTTACAAATTATGTATTTTGCCAACTTGTAAAAACATCTTATTAAAATTTAATTTTTTTCAATCAAGCTTTAGTGTAATTTGATGATTTTAAAAAAAGCTCTCTTCTAAATCTTGCTAAATTTTTTTTCTTAATTAATTTATACAAAAAGAACAGTAAAGAAACTATCAAAAAATATACATAACTAAATAACGATAAGATTATGAATACAATTTCGAAAAGGTATGTATCAAAAAATAAGTACTTCAACGCAACATTTAATCTATATTTCGTTTTTGTGAATTCTCTTCCATATGGAGGATGGTGCTCTGTTTTAATTTGAGAAATAGATTTAGTTATAAAGCGTAAATCTATCCAATTTTTATTAATAAAATATTCTAAAAATTCATTTCTCAATTTCCCTCTAAATAACCTAAATGCAGTATTTCTATACTTCAAAGATTTAAATTTAACGAGATTTGAAATAAAATTAAACAATACTGATGTAACATTTCTAAAGAGTGTTTCATCAACATTCCAAAAACCTACAACAGCATCTACTTCTTGATCAATGATAACATCAAGCATTTCAGTAAAATCATCAGGATTGTGTTGGAGGTCATCATCAATTGTTAATATAAAGTCTCCTGAGGTTTTAGATATACCAAAAATAGTTGAAGTAATTTGACCTAAATTTTCTTCAGACTTAAATATGCTTATATTTTGTATTTTTGATATATTTATATACTCTTTTATTTTTTGAATAGTTTTATCTGGTGATTTATCATCTACAATTATAATTTCGTAATTTAGATTTAAAAATTCAAACTTTTCAATCAATGAATTTAATAAAATAGTGATAGAGTTTTCTGAATTGTAACAGGGGATTACTGCAGAAATCTTTATTTTTTTCATAGTAAATAATTTATCATCAATATTCTTTTCATTATCTGTATCAATTAATTTGACATGACCATCTTTTGTTGACAGCTTTTGATTCTTTTCAGAAACAATAAAGTAACCATTTTTTTTGTAAAAATTAAATGCTTTATTATTTGATTCAAGAACTTTAAGAATAATGATATTTATCTTAAGTTCAAGGAAAGCAAATGATTCAATAGCTTTAAGAATTTTATACATCTTAAATATTTCTGTATTTTCATTCTTGATGACATTATCTATTTCAATTTTATTTTCATTATGTATATGTAAACCAATATGACCTACTAAATTCTTTTTTTTATCAAAAATTAAAAATAATATTTTTTCATTTTTCATAAAAAAGTCATTTTTTAACCAGTCAATGGTCGAATCTATATTTGAATCAATTCTATTTCTAAATGATTTGTTGTATTTATTACGTAGATTAGAAATTTCTGATAATGTGTCTTTGTTTTCTAAATATGATTTATTTAGAGTTTTTATTTCGTAACTTTCATCATTATCTAAATATTTATACAAATCAATTTCTAGTTTTGCATTATTTATTTTTTCAACATAAGAAAATAAACTCATAGATTAATTTTAAGTAAAAATTTATACCTTTTTTGATTAAAGCAATTAAAAAAAATATTTCTTTTTTTAATCTTCATTAACATTTGTAATTGTTCTTGGATAAGTTAATTAGATTAAACTTTAATTCAATAAAACATTTTTTTACAATTTTCTATTTTAAAAAATCTAAAATTCTTTATTTGGATATACTTTTTACATGAGAACTATAAAATTTAAAAAATTAACTCAACCAAAAAATTTAATAATTTTGTCATTCTTTTTTTTAAGTTTTTATAGATTATTATGGTCTCCTTTTGCGTATTGGGGCGTTGATTCAGCAACAAATCTTTGGCTGGGTTATACAAAAAATATCAACGAGTTACCGGTCGGGTTAATTAGCTCACAATTTATACCTAATCCAAATGGGATGATGATAATTGGCAAAATCCTGTCGAATTTTAACACTCTCACACAAATTTCTAGTTTTTTGACACTTTTAAATCTTTTGATCATTTACATTTTTTTAAAGAACCTATTTTTAAAAACGAACATTGATTTTTATATTTTATTTTTTTTTGCAGGCTCTTCGATATTAATTTCATCAACTGTTGTAGAGTTTTGGAACCAATGGATATTACTTACAATTAATCTAGCTATTTTGAGTTGCCTCATTGGATATATAAATAAAGAAAAAAATTACTACATATATATTTGTATATTTTTACTTCCACTGCCAGTTTTTGTTTATCTTGGAGGCTTAACAAATTCAATTGTGTTTGGTTTAATCTTTGCATTTATTGTTTTTAAATATTCAAAAAATGATGTTTTAAATATTAAAAACGTGATTTTCGCTTCTATTGTTAGTTTGTTAATCTATTGGGTAGTTTCGTTTAATTCTTTTTTTGAAAATATTACATTAACAAGGTTAACAAGTTTGAACAGTTTATCTTTAATTGATAGGTTTAAATACCTTGTTAACAATATTTTAAAACTTCCAGATGCTTTATTAAATACCTGGGTCAAAAAAGAAAAGTTTGTAATATTTCAATTAGACGATGTTATTTTGTCTAGTCAAACTAAAGCTCTACTAGATATTTTTTATCAGTTTCATAAACTTCTCCCTTTTATTGCATTAACAATTTTGCTTTTTGGAATTTATCAAGGATTTAAGAGCAAGGAAAATTATTTAGATAAAAAAACCTTAAGCTCACTCATAGTAATTTTGATTTACATATCATCCTCTCTTGTCTTAAGTCCAATATACGGAGGTCCAGACTTTCTAATAATTCAAGAAAAAGCAAATAACTTAAATCAGTTTTACTTCTTTTTTATTATTTCTTGGTACTTAGTTGCAAAAACTTTTAGAAAATATAAGAATTTATACCTATTTGAATATTTAAATAGGTTTATTTTTGTTATCTTTACCATATTAAATTTATCATTAGGGTTATCAATCATAAATGATCAAAAAAGTTTTGAATCTAATCAAAAAACTTTAATGGAGGCACCTATAAATAATCAAATAATTGTTGCTGATTTTATTGCAACCGAATGGAAAAAAATATCTAACTCAAATCAATTGTTAATTCATTATGAAGTATTTGTAAACGATATGGGGTGGTTTGATAAGCACACTCAAGCATATGAAGAATATTATAAGCCTAGCCCTTATACTGAAGGTAGGTCCATTGATTATGAACTACTTAGAAGATATGATCTCGAAAATATTTATATTAAAGGTAGATCAAATAAGTTTGATTTTATAGTTACAAATAATTTTGAGAGTGAACCTTATAGTGAAGATAAAATATTAAGTCATCGTACAATTGGCAAGCTGAGAGTATCATGGTAATTTCATCATCCATTTTTAAAAAATGAAAAATGTTAACAGCAAAAATAAGTTTATTAACAAAATTTTTTTGATTGCAATAATTGTAATTTTCTCAGTACAATTTTTTATTTTTAATAATTCAAACGAGATAAATCAAAACATTTGTCCAATTGACACGTTAGATAGTATAAATATTCAACAATATGAAGACAATGTTCAAGAGACAATTTATAAAAGTGAAGAGATAAGTATTTTTCCTGAGATATTAAAAATATCATGTTTGAATTTAATTTCAGATATCGAGATTAAAGAAAACAAAAAAACAATTTTTTTTTATAGCAGTGATAATTTTTATAATATTTTTTATTTTTTTGGAAATTTTTTCATATTAATTTATTTTTTAAACAAGAAAAATTTTAGATATTTTCTTTTCTTTCTCACATTATTTTGTTTTCTAAATAACTACATTCGTTTTCAAAATGAGTTCATTTTAGGAATTTTTCTAAAATATTTATTTATATATATTGCAAGTATTATTTTGTATTTTTTTATTGGCAATAATTTATATAATTTAAAGTTTTTTGATTATTTTTCAGTTCTTATTTTTCTAACTCTTTTTTCAAGCTATCAAGCATTTAGCAACTTGTTATTTTTGTACTTTTTAATATTTTTTATTACTGGCGACTTTCAAAATCAAAACAATATTGTAAGATATAAAAATTATATTAAATTTACTCCGATAATATTTCTTATATATAGGTTGATTACAAGTTTAAGCAGTGTATTTGATAATTACTGGAGAGCTTTAACGCCAGATATCTCAAAATCATACAAAAGATTTGGTGATTTACAATTAACATTAAATGCGATTAAATGTAATTTTTCTGAATTTTACATGGTTCCACAATATGCAAAATTTGATAGAAATATTTTAAGTTGTCCATTTGAGACAGGATATCCTTTGGTCGATAATTATATAAATTTAAATATACAAAATATTTGGGTAAGCACGTTGTTTATCTCATTTGTTGGAATTACGATATTTGCAATCATTTATCTGAAAACTTTAAACAAAGATAGTGCATACAAATTTTTTATCTTAATACTTTTTATTAGTCCACCAGTAACTTTTTTAATAGAACGAATGAATATTGATATTTTTATTTTTATTTTTATTTGGTATTTAATCAATAATAAAAAAATTAGTACATACATAAAGTCAGTAATTTTATTTTTAACAACTTCATTAAAATTATTCACTTTTCCAATCATTTTCTCTCTTTTATTAGATTCGTTAACAAAAAAAAATATAAAGAATGCTCTTGTTTATGGCTTTGCTGCAGGGGGTATTACTGCTTTTACTTATTATTATTTTGTAATTGTGGGTAATTTTGGATATAAGTCTACTTATTGGAATGAAAATTTCTTTGTTGAAACATTTTCAAACCCTTCGATATCTTTTGGTTTACTCACTAATTACGTATACATTGAAGGCAAGTTTTTAATTAATGGAATAATTGGAATTATTATATTAGGTTTTGCTTATTTAATAATTTTCACAATATTTACAAAAGAAAATTTTCAAAAATATATTGAAGTAAACATTGAGAGTATTGGTAACAAGAATGAAGTAATTTTAATACCGATGTTGCTTCTATTACTTTTATATCGAAATATTGACTATAGAATAACTTTTTTTATACTAATTTTTTCAATTATATTAAATACCAATAACCAACTTTTAATCATTTCATATTTTTTGTTCATAACGACATCAGCCACAAATTTCTTTTTATTAAATGATTTAGTTATTTTTCTAAACTTATCAGCGCAAATTCTAATATTTATATTTTTAACTTATTTTTATTTACTTATTTTGACAAAAAAAAGGAAAGTCGATAAACATTAACTTTTTTTGTCATTTTAAATTATTATTTTTCTATGAATATAAATATTTTATGTGACAATGAAACCTCATGGTTTTGGAATACTTCCAATAACTTTTTACAAGATTTAGAGAAGCATGGACATAAAGTAAAAGTATGTAGATCCGAATCAGAACTTGTTAAAGCAGACATTTCAGTATTTATATCATGTAACAAACTTGTATCAAAAGAAGGATTAAGCAAAAGCTTATCTAATATTGTATGCCACCCATCCGACTTGCCAAAAGGAAGAGGATTTTCACCAATTGCTTGGGAAATTATAAAAGATGCTGAATTTTTAGTTTTTACTTTATTCGAAGCAGACGAACAAGTAGATAATGGAGAAATTTATGAAAAGATAAAAATAAAACTTAATGGATCAGAATTAAATGAAGAAATTAAAGATTTACAAGCAAAGACAACATATTCAATGATTTTGGACTATATAAATAAATTTCCCAATAATAAATCTTTTAAACAAAAAGGAAAACCAACGTATTACAAAAGGAGACATAAGTCCGACTCTGAACTTGATCCAGATAAAACAATTTCTCAGCAATTCAATTTATTAAGAGTTGTTGATAATAACTTATATCCTGCTTATTTTTATTACAGAGAAAAAAAATATATACTCAAAATATTCGAGGATAAACAAAATTAATATTTAATTATTAATTTTAGATAGCCTCTATAGGTGTGTGATAAAACTTTGATTTTCAATGATTGTCTATCCTAAATATTTTTTCTTAACTAGTAAATGGGTCCCTTAAATCTTGACCAATGTGTATCAACTTCTGTGCCCTTTGGTCTGTTTCTAAGTAAATGATTATATTTATGTTTAAACAAAAATAAATTATTGTAGTCTGTTCCAACTACTCTAAAAGAAGAATCGCCAACAATGAAAGTCTCATCTTTTTGTAATTTTGGCTTACTCCATTTAAATTCACATTTATGATTATCTGCTAACGCAAATATTGCTTTAGCATAATTTTGAACTGTCAATGCATGGTGATCAAATTTATTATTTTCGTCCTCAATATCTTTAAGGATATTATTCAATGTATTCTCTAATATTTTGTGTTTTTTTCCAAAAATTAATCCCCATTGAATGAATAAATTTTCATGAATCTCAGGAGTTATGATTGCTTTATCATTATCGTTGATTAAATCACTTAGTGATCCTGAAATTTCAGAATCTATATCTAGGTAAACACCTCCTTTATTATATAGAATTGAATATCTCCATATATCTGCTTTTGCTACAATATGATTCATTTTCCAGTAAGCATTTTTAATATCTTTATCAACATTTGAGTTCATGTAATCGTTCATTTGTTCGTCTGTATAGATCACATGTTCAAAGTCTGAATTTCTTTTTCTCATTTTATTGTGAAGCTTTTCCAATTTTTTTGGTAATTGCTGTGTGCTCCATGTTTGATAAATTATCTTTGGAATCATAACTATATGATAACAAGCTAAATTATATCTCAAAAGACTGTGGGCGCTACAGGATTTGAACCTGTGACTTCTTCCTTGTAAGGGAAGCGCTCTGCCGGACTGAGCTAAGCGCCCGAATCAATAATTATAATATGCTGTATATAATTAAATAGTGATAAATTTATCAGTAATTGTTCCCTTTTTTAATGAAGAACAACTACTTCAAGAATCGGTAAATCGTCTTCTATCAAATAATATTTTCAATACAATTTATCTAGTTGACAACAATTCAACCGACAGCTCTTTTGAAATAGCCAGAAGATTAGAAAAAGCTAATAAAAATATTAAATTATTTAAAACTAATTCAGAAAAAGGAAAAGGAGTTGCATTATCTTTTTCTCGCGAAATAATTGACACTTCTCACTTAATAATCCATGATGCTGATCTTGAATATTTTCCTGATGATATTGTGGAAATGTTTGAATCAGCAAAACAAAATACAAAATCTTTGATTTTAGGATCAAGATTTATTGGTGGAAAAAAAAGAGAAAATATATATACTCGAACTTACTTTGCAAATAAATTTATATCCTTTTTCTTTTCTTTGATAAATTTTTATAAAGTATCTGATGTTGCAACCTGTTATAAGTTGATGCCATCTGTATTTTTCAAAAATTTAGATTTTAAAGAAAAGGGTTTTTCAATCGAGATAGAGATGTTAGCAAAATTTCTTAAATTTAATAGATCAATAATTGAAGTGCCCATAAAGTATGAGGGTAGGTCATACTCCGAAGGAAAAAAGATTAAAGCTATTGACGGATTTAAGTACTTGTTTGCTACTGTAAAATATAGGTTCTTTGATTAACTACAGCCCAGTGAGTTTCCACAATTAAGACATTTGTAACAAGAACCATTCCTTATTGTTATATGACCACAATCAGGACATGCAGGAGCATCACCCATCATATCACCAAGAACTTCTTGCACTGTGGTTACTGAATTTGAAGTAGCCTCAGTTGTGTCTAAAGCTTCTACCTCTTTAACTTTTGTAACAAACTGTACTTCTTTTACTTCATTTGAAACTTCT
>MDTE01024424.1_pt1 | contig 38300 bp, 35 predicted proteins | sample 811231 | NCBI WGS metagenome assembly MDTE01 (sample SAMN05326651, study PRJNA326480) | marine metagenome | isolation source: seawater | place: Indian Ocean: Red Sea | collected 2010 | reverse complement strand
TGCTGGTCGCGGCGGTGGACGCAGACCGGCCCGCACTGAGACGACGTCTCCAGGCTGGATTTCAGATTTGCCAGATACAGTGATCCGGACCTTTGTCGGCGTGGCATCCGCATCCAGGCCTTCGATGTTGAGGTTGCCGAGAACGATGCGACTTCCGCGCTTGTGAGATTCGACGGACAACACGCGACCGTTCACTTCAGCCAATTTCAATGATTTCGTCAGAATTGGTGCCGCGACCAGGGATGCGCGAAGCTGGGCGCCCAGAACCCTAGAGCAACAACCATCAAGCCGACGACTGCCAGGGAAGCCCGGGGTTCGTGTCTGAACAACCACCAGGACGCAGCCGTCCCCGCCGCCGCAAGAAACCCAACCCATGAGCCAGGCTCGTACTCAAGAGAAAAATACAGTCCAATCCCAGTTCCAAGGAGAACTGGAATCCAGAGTGCCCAACGGTCACGGTCTTCGAGCAATTGAACGCGGAACCACGGTACCGTTCTCTGGAATAATGTTGGAACTCCTCGAGGGGATATCCGCCAAGCAACCATTCGCAACTCTCCATGGGTCCTAGCACGGAGATATGGAAAGCCCAGGCGCCTCTTGCGCGCGTCGAAGTGTCACAAGAGATGTGATACACATCGCCGCACAGCCAGAAATCAGAACAGAGAACTGAATTCCATGGACGTCGTTACTCGATTCGCCCCGTCCCCAACGGGGATCTTGCACATTGGCGGCGCACGGACTGCTCTATTCAATTGGCTCTACGCGCGCCATCACGGAGGCAAGTTTCTGCTCAGACTCGAGGACACCGACCGCAAACGGTCAACCGAAGAAGCGGTAGAAGCCATTCTTGACGGGTTGTGCTGGCTCGACCTGCAATGGGATGGCGAAGTTGTCCGCCAATCCGAACGCGCCGATCGCCATGTGGAAATCGCTCGGCAACTTCTTGCTGAAGGCAAAGCGTACCACTGCTATTGCACGCCGGAAGAGCTCGCGGAAATGCGTGAGACCGCGCGCCAAAGCGGCAGCCCCGTCTTGTACGATGGACGCTGGCGCGATCGAGACCCCGGCGACGCTCCCGCAGGCATCAAGCCGACGATCCGGATCAAGGCGCCGCTCGAAGGCGACACCGTCATTGAAGACCTGGTCCAGGGTTCCGTGACATTTGCCAACGAACAGCTCGATGACATGGTGCTGCTTCGCGGTGACGAGACCCCCACCTACATGCATTCCGTGGTGGTAGACGATCACGATATGGGGGTTACCCACATCATTCGAGGTGACGACCACTTGAACAATGCCGCGCGCCAGAAGATCTTATTCGACGCCCTGGGTTGGGAAACGCCTGAATTTGCCCACATCCCCCTGATTCATGGGCTGGATGGAGCAAAGATGTCGAAACGACACGGAGCAATTGGCGTGGCGGCCTACCGCGAGGACGGCTATCTCCCGGAGGCGATGCGAAACTACCTGGTGCGTTTAGGATGGAGCCATGGAGACGACGAACTTTTCACTACCGAGCAGGCCATTGAATGGTTCGATTTGGATCACGCGGGTCGCGGCGCATCACGATTCGATTTCGATAAGCTACAGAGCGTGAATTCTCACTACATCCAACAGGCTGATGATAACCGTCTGGTCGAAATGATCCGGAAACCCCTCGCTGAATTCTCTGGTCGCGACCTTGACGCCACGGACCTGGAACGACTTTCCGTCGCCATGCCAGAGTTCAAGAAAAGAGGAAAAACAATACTCCAAATTATTGATAATGCGAAATTTATTGTGTTCCAAAGACCTATCGAAATCGATGGAAAAGGTGCTGACATTCTGACCGATGACGCACGGCTGCTGCTTCAGGAGTTGAAGGCAGTTCTTGGCGAGATTTCCGATTGGCAGCTTCAGCCAATTGAGAATGCAATTCGAGATTTCGCGACGTCAAAAGACGTAAAGCTTGGCAAGATTGCACAGCCCATACGAGTATCATTGACTGGAACCACAACATCACCGGGAATTTTTGATCTGATGCTGATATTGGGCAGGGAAGAGAGTATCGGCCGCATCGGAGATGTCACGGGACGGTAAAACAGTGCGACTTTCGCCTTATTCGCTTCTCATCGTATAATAATCCCAACCATATGCGCCGTAGATCGGCCGGCCAGTTCCACCACAGGAAGGACAATGCATGGCTCAGAATTCTGAGAATTCGACGAATCAGGACAATTTTCAATTAACGTCTGGCGGTGATAGCTCGCTGGATCTGCCACGCCTCAAGGGCACCATCGGTCCCGACGTCGTCGATATTCGCAGATTGTATTCCGAGCTTGGGTGCTTCACTTACGATCCTGGCTTTGTGGCTACTGCGAGCTGTTCGTCCGAGCTCACGTACATCGATGGCGAACAAGGGATTCTGCTTCACCGCGGCTATCCCATCCAGCAACTCGCCGCAAACAGCACTTTCACCGAAGTTGCATACCTGCTTTTGAGCGGGGAACTGCCGAATTCGAGTGAACTGAGCAATTTCGAGGGTCAGCTCAGCAACTACAGCATGATTCACGATCAACTGACGAGGTTGTTCAGTGGATTTCGCCGTGATGCCCACCCGATGGCGATCATGGTGGGCGTGGTCGGCGCGTTGAGTGCGTTCTACCACGACAGCCTGGATATCAACGATCCACAGCACCGCATGGTGGCCTCCTACCGCCTGATAGCCAAGATGCCGACAATCGCTGCCATGGCGTACAAGTATTCAATCGGTCAACCATTTATGTATCCGCGCAATGCGCTGACATATCCAGAGAACTTTCTCTACATGATGTTTGGCGTGCCGACCGAGGAGTTCGAAGTCAGCCCGGTTCTCGCCAAGGCAATTGACCGTATCTTTATTCTGCACGCGGATCACGAACAGAACGCGTCGACGTCAACGGTCAGACTGGCTGGTTCTTCCGGTGCCAATCCGTTTGCCTGCATCGCCGCGGGAATTGCGTGCCTTTGGGGCCCTGCACACGGCGGCGCCAACGAAGCGGTGCTCGCAATGTTGGAAGAGGTCGGATCGGTCAACCATATTCCTGAGTTCATTGATCGGGCGAAAGACCGCGATGACCCGTTCCGGTTGATGGGATTTGGACACCGTGTATACAAGAACTACGACCCCCGGGCCGCCGTCCTGCGCGAAAGCGCCCACGCCGTCCTGGAGGAGTTGGGTGTACGCGATGAGCCTCTACTCGAACTCGCTATGGAACTCGAGCGAATCGCGCTGGAGGATGAGTATTTCGTTGAGCGGAAGCTGTTCCCGAATGTCGACTTCTATTCGGGCATCATATTCCGGGCGATGGGCATCCCCGTTTCCATGTTCACGGTGCTGTTCACACTTGCGAGAACCGTGGGGTGGATTGCCCAATGGAAAGAGATGATCGAAGACCCCGATCAACGAATCGGCCGACCGCGCCAGCTGTACACTGGACCTGTCGAAAGGAATTACGTAGCGATGGATCAGCGCAGCTGATCCATCATCAGTTCTTCCCCGAACAGTGTACAGTCATCGACCGCGCCCCACTCCAATCGTCGAGTGATTGCGGACCTGTTTAGCTGCCGGTCTGGATCAACTCGATTGAACGCCCATCAGGGTCTTTCACGAAGGCGATAATCGTGGTGCCGCCGACGACGGGCCCGGCAGGGCGAGGAACCGGTACGCCCTCAATCTCCAACGCTTCACACGTCGCCGCGACATCGGGCACCCCGATGGCCAGGTGACCAAAAGCGCGGCCGAGTTCGTACGGATCGTTCTCGTCCCAGTTATAGGTCAGTTCAAGAACCGTATTGCTGTCTTCATCGCCATAGCCGAGAAAGGTGTTGGTGTATTTTCCGACGTCATTATCGCTCTGACGCAACACTTTCATGCCGAGCAGACGTGTATAAAAATCAATCGCTTTCTCCTGGTCCTTGACCCTGACCATGGTGTGCATCAGCCGAAAACTGTCTGTCATATCCGTAACTTCCTTTCCCTGTTCAAGACTCGGTGATCTTCCCGCATGATTTCATCCTACGCTCAATCGGCGGACTAAAGCCTTAGAGGCCAGTCGCCTCGACACCATTACCCGCCCGGGGATTCCGACGCAGAGACTCCCACTAGGAACAAATCAGCGGCGCTGGTGCCTTTTATCACATCGTCCCGGTTCAAGATAAGCGTCTCACCAGCCTCTACTGCAATTCCGGCAAGCCGGGCGTCTCGAGCGCGGTCAATTGTTCCGATTCCGATGGTTGGGAGGTCAGCACGTCGGTCCTGGGTGGGTTTTCTTAGTTTCACCAGTACGCCACCACGTTCTTCGCGTCGCAGCGATGCCGATCGTTCGATAAGAGCATCCGTGCCCTCCGCAGCCTCTACACCAAGAACGTATCCTCGGTGCACGACTGCGGCTTGGCCCACGTCGATTCCTCCAATCGCCTTAACAACCTCAATACCCCGGGCGACATCATCCCATTCCCCCTCACTCGGACGCCGCGCACTCAAAACACCATCATCGACCAGCAGGTCGGCGAATACTTCGTCCGCACCCACAACGTTGAACCCCTCACTTTCAAGTTCCCCGATGACTACCGTCAGCAAGGCGTCGTCACCACGTGCTCGAAGCAACTTCGGTAGCATCGCGGCACCACGACCATCCAATCTGAGCGACGACAGCTTCGGGCGTCGAATCGGTCCCGCCAGAACGACATCCTGACACTCCGCATTCTTGAGAGCCCGCAGAGCACTGCCAACCGATCCGAGATCGAGCCAAACATGGGGTACATCCCGCACGCAATCCGGATTGGACTCGCCGTTGAATGCCACGACGAAAACATCTCGCCCTGTTGCCCGACACACCTCGACCAACTTGAGCGGAAGTTCACCGTCGCCGGCCAGAATGCCAAGTCTATGAGCCACGGTCCTCCCTTGGCAGGCAAAACGAGCGGGTCGAGTCGCCAGACAGGAACTCTACGATGTCCATCACTTCCTGAGTTTCGGCGTACGATGTTCCAACCTGTTCAACACGTTCGCGAAGAGTTCCCTGAGAGTCGAAAAGCTGACGGTACGCTTCCCGCATGCTTCGAATACTGTCGCGTGTGAACCCCCGACGCTTAAGCCCCACAATGTTCAGCCCGCACAGGGCAGCACGGTCTCCCATTACCGAACCGTAGGGAATGACATCCTGCTCTACCCCTGACATGCCTCCGATCATGGCGTGAGGGCCGATTCGCACAAATTGATGTACGGCCGCGAGACCACCAATGATGGCATGGTCACCAACGAATACGTGCCCGCCCAGGGACGCATAGTTCGCCATGATCACACCATCACCGATCACGCAGTCATGCGCGACATGGGCGCCAACCATAAACGTGCAGTTGCTTCCCACACGTGTCACCATACCTCCGCCTTCGGTGCCCGGATTCATGGTGACATACTCACGAATGGTGTTGTTTTCACCAACTTCCAAGCGAGAGTCTTCTCCGTGGAATTTCAGGTCTTGCGGTTGCTGACCGATCGACGCAAACGGAAAAAGGCGGCAACCCTTACCGATTCGCGTGGAACCTCCAATCACTACATGCGATTTGAGCTCGACATTGTCTCCAAGTTCGACGCCGGCGCCCACGCACGAGTAGGCCCCGATTGTCACGTCGGCCCCGAGCGCAGCCCCATCCTCGACCACTGCAGTTTGATGAATGTTCGTGCTCATCAGACGCTCTGTTCGTTCATAATCATCGCGGTGTAGGTCGCTTCCGCGACCACGGCACCATCTACCTTCGCCTCAGCCGAGAACTTCCACACGTTGCCACGGCTTTTCTGTTTTTCGACGTGGATCCTCATCGTGTCTCCCGGTCCGACGGGCTTTCTGAAGCGGGCGCCTTCGATCGTCATGAAATAGACCAATTTGCCCTCTGAATTCCCGCCCAATGTGTGAACTACCAGTACGGCCGCTGTTTGGGCCATGGCTTCCACGATCATCACTCCGGGCATCACAGGACGCTGGGGAAAGTGTCCTTGAAAATGAGGTTCATTAATCGTGACGTTTTTGATCCCGATCGCAGACTTGTCAGGCACCATATCGACTACGCGATCCACCATCAGCATCGGGAATCGATGCGGGATCATTTCCATGACGCGAAGGATGTCAGCCGACTCCAATTGGCCCGCAGTTATCCCATTCTCAGTCATCAGTAGATGTCCCCTTGTCCCGCACCAAGCGTGAGAGCAGCACGGTCTGCCGATGCCAGTCCCGCAGCGGTTGCGCCGGTATTCCTCCGATTTTCGCCCCCGCCGGAACGTCCCGCATAACTCCGCATTTGCCGGCGATCTGAGCACCCGCACCGATGGTTAGGTGTCCAGCAAGACCTGCCTGACCTCCAATCATCACATGGTTCCCGACCTTGGTGCTCCCCGAGATACCAGATTGAGCAACCACCACACATCCGTCGCCAAGTGTCACGTTGTGCGCAATCTGCACGAGATTGTCGATCCAACAACCCGCACCTATCACGGTATCAGGTCCGCTTCCTCGATCGATTGTCGTGTTGGCACCGATTTCAACATCATCATGGATGATGACCCGGCCTAACTGCGGAACCTTTACGTAGCCCTGAGGATCAATGGCAAATCCAAATCCATCCTGACCAATCCGGACCCCGGGATGGATGGTGACGCGATTGCCGATGATGCAATGGCTGAGAGAACATCCCGCCCCAATCGACGTGTCTTCGCCAATCTGCACGCCGAGACCGATCACCGAATTTGGGCCGATGCGGCAGTTCTCGGCGATTCTCGCGTTTTCTCCAATGACCGCACCAGGTGAGACATCACATTGCAGGCCGAGAGTCGCAGTCTCGTCAATGTGCGCAGCGGGAGAAATCTGGCCTGTTGTCGGAAGAACCGGATAGAAGGCTTGTGCGATCAAGGCATAGGCTTTGTATGGATCATCCGCGAGCAGAAGCGACATACCGGCAGGCGCCCGATCGGCGAATCGCGGGTTAACGATGCATGCTTGAGCCGCACTCTTCTCGAATTCCGGCAGGTATTTGGTATTGTCGAGAAAGGTAAGTTGTCCGGGTCCAGCCCTGTCGATCGGGGCGACATCCTCGATCATAGCGTCAGGGTGCGCATCCCCATGAAGCTTGGCCCCGCCAATATCTGCAAGAACGTTCAACGCAAATGGCCCGCCTAGCGAAAAGAAGCGCGGATCGGCCATTACTCGCCTTCGGGTGGAGGAACCGTTACCTCTGGCAGACGCTCATCCAGACGCTGGAGTACAATCGGCGTTATGTCGAAACGATCGTCGATATATCGCACCTGGCGTTTATCCAATACCAGGGTAAAACCAAACTCGGTTGAGAGATCTTTGATAATCGGGCCGAGCACTTTGTTCACGGAGGCCAACGACGTTTCGATGCTACGCTCCAACCGGCGAGTCCGATTCTGAACCTGGCGTTGGAGTCGGGCGACGCTGTCCTCAAATTCGCGGCGGCGTTGCGCGAAGGCTTCCGGGGATAGAATCGCTCGCTGACGCTTTAACTCCTGCTCTTGCTGACGAAGTTGCTCTTCTTCCTGGCTGATAATGGCCGCGTACTGCGACCTATAGCCTTCCACCTGGGAGCGAATATTCTTGGCCGCCAATGCGTCCCGCTCCAGTTTCTGAAAATCAATGACCGCGACAACAGTCTCAGGCAGTCCTTGGCCGAGCGCGAAGCCGGGGAACACAATAGCGAGGCAAACGAGTAGTAAGCCCCCCGCAGCTAGAGAAAAGATTTTCCGAATTAATTCCATTTAGAACCTTGAACCAAAGCTGAACCTGAATGATTCCTCGCGATCAAAGGACTCTTTTCGAAGCGCCCATGCAAAATCCAGAAGAATGGGCCCGAATGGCGAACGCCAGGAAATGCCGAAGCCGGAAGATACCCTGGGCTTACCAACATCGAACACGTCCTCGGTGGATTCCAAATCTGCATCCGCGAGGCTACCGACTTCCGTAAACACCCTGCCGAATACTCCAAACTCCTGCAGGATACCCAACGGTATCGAAACTTCCGCCGTACCCACGTAGTAAACAGTACCACCAAGAAAGTCGAGTGTTCTGGTATCTCGCGGCCCAACGCCACCCGATGCGAATCCGCGAAACGAGTTCCCTCCCAGAAAAAACCTGTCGGACAGGTTGATCCGTTCGCCGATACCGAAAATGTGTCCCTCCTCGAGAGAAAGGCTCCCGATCCAATCGCTCCACAATCGTCTGTGGTAGGAATAGTTCAAGATATGTCGGAGGTAGTTCACGTCACCGCCAAGTCCTGCTAGATCCTGGCGAAGACGAACAATATACCCTTCGGTCGGAAAGAACCGGTCATCACGCAGGTCGTAGGTAATGGTCTGCCCGATCGATGATGTTACGCGGGAGCCTCTCTGGCTCTGAATGAATCGCGATGCGTTCTCACTAACGTCCTCAATTTTATCGCTTCGCAGCGTATATCGGACAGCATGGCGCAATCGTTCAGCAAACGGATAGCCGGCACGGACAGTGAACCCCGTTGAGTCTCTATCGAAAGACGCGTTCTCCTGATCCACCTGCCTGTTAAATACATCGAAACCAGCTGCAATATCTCTGTTCAGGAAATATGGTTCTGTAAATGAGAGATCGATCTCCTGGCGTCGGGTCGAAACCGCAAGCGTAAGATTCAGATTCTGGCCGCGACCGAGCAGGTTCCTCTCGCGGATACTGATCTCTCCCCCAATCTGATCGCTTGAAGAGTAGCCAATCCCGAACGACAGCTCGCCTGTTGATCGTTCTTCGACTTCAATGGTTATGGAAGTTCGATCATCCGCAAAATTATCTTCCGCAGCCCCGAGTGCCTTTCTGTCAAGCAGCCCCTTTTCGTCCCGAACATCTACCTTCTCGAAGAACCCAAGACCACGAATACGTTGCTGCGACCGTCTTAGCTTGGCTGCATTGAAAGCATCGCCCTCCGCCAGTCGCATTTCGCGCCTCAAGACACGATCCAGCGTCCTTACGTTCCCAACGATATTGATGCGATCGACGTAGACCCTGGGGCCCTCATCGATATTGTAGTTGATCGTGATCTGGCGACCTTCCCGGTCACGCTCAATCTCGGGCCGGACATCAACGAACGCGTACCCCAACCGCCCAAGCTCGAAGGTCAGATTCTGAATGGAGTTCTCGACCTCGTCCGCGTTGTAGGTCTGTCCTTGGGCGGTCGTCACAATCGGAAGTAGGCTATCGGCATCAACGCCTCTCAGTTCAGTGGACACGCCAACTTCCCCAAACGTGTAACGCTCACCCTCCTCCACAGTGATTGTGATGAAGAAGTCGGCGCGACTCCGCCCCAGCTCAGCGACGGCGGAAACCACCCGGAAGTCAGCGTACCCGTTGGCAAGATAGTGCCGGCGGAGCAGTTCGCGATCAAAATTCAACCGATCGGGATCATACTTGTCTGCCGACGTAAAGAAGCGATACCAGCGGGCCTCCTTCGTCGAAATAACCGACCGCAGCCGCCCATCCTGAAACACCTTGTTTCCGATAAATGCGATCTTCCGAATCCCAGTTAACGGCCCTTCGGAAATCTCAAAAACAAGATCGACACGATTCTGAGGCAGTTGAATGACTTTGGGTTCAACTGTCGCAGCAAACCGACCGCTGCGTCGGTATACCTGAACAATTCGCTGAACATCGCTCTGAACGCGGGATCGGGTATAGACGATCCGGGGACGCAATTGAACTTCTGTCTCAAGCGCCTCGTCATCAATCCGCCGATTTCCCTCAAACGCCAAGCGGTTGATGATTGGGTTCTCTACGACGCTCACAACGAGCGAACCACCTTCGCGACGCATATTCACGTCGGCAAAAAGGCCCGTCGCAAAGAGTGCCTTCAACGCATCATTGATTGCCGCCGAATCAATCCGGTCACCGACAGCCACACCCATGTAGGAGCGCACCGTATCGCCTTCAATGCGCTGATTGCCTTGGACAAGGACTTCTTCAACCACGAAAGACGAGGGAGACTGCGCGTCAACCCGAGGTGTTAAGGAAAATAGTGCCCCCGCCAGCACAAGTATGGCAACGGCACGACAGGCGCGCACAAGAGATAAACGAGACGACATCACGAAAACAACCGAACCACGTAGTCAAAGACCTCCAGTTGAATGAGATCGTTCCAAGTCGCCATCACCATCAATCCGACCACAAGCGCCAGACCAACTCTAAAGCTGTACTCCTGTGCTCGCTCACCAAGTGGCTTCCCCCTGACAGCTTCATACGCATAGAACAGTAAATGTCCTCCATCCAATACAGGAATCGGAAATAAATTGATCAACCCGAGACTAATGGACAATACCGCCATGAACTGAACGACAGAGGTTATCCCGATCTGGGCCGCCTGGCCCGACATCTGAACAATTCCAATCGGTCCCCGCAAATCATCAGCAGACCGCAGTCCAACGATCATCTGGCCGACGTAGCGCAACGTCAAAGCAGTGAAGTTGTAAGTCTGCTTTACGGCATACCAGACCGCGCTGAGGGGATCATGACGGATGGAATCAACCCCACTCCTTTGAACGCCCAGGTAGCCAACATTATGTACATTGCCAAACCGGTCCGTGAGCGTTCGAGTGCCCGGTGTGACGTCAATTTGAAGCTCACGCTCGCCTCGAGCGATGATCATGACAAGTGATTGTCCAGGACTCGACATGATGAGCTGCTGCATTTCTTCGAATCGATCGATGCTCTGTCCGTCAATCTCGATGATTCGATCTCCGGCCTCAAACCCCGCAGCGGAAGCAGCGGTATCAGGAAGAACCTGATGGATGATCGGTGGCGTGAACGGCTGCCCGACAATTCCAAACAGACCAGCGAGCAACACCACCGAAAGCAGGAAATTTGCAATCGGACCCGCTGAAACAACCGCGGTTCGCACCATCAGCGGCTTTTCATTGAAAAATTCGGCGCGCTCCTCGGCACTAATGCCCGCACTGTCCAAGCTCTTGAAGGAGGCCGCATCTGCATCGCCAAAAAACTTGACGTAGCCGCCCAACGGCAGCCAACCGATCCGCCAACGGGTTCCCTTGGCATCGTGCCAGTGGGCAACCTCCCGACCGAAACCAATAGAGAATGTTTCCACGGCAACGCCGCACCAGCGCGCCACCAGGTAATGCCCCATCTCATGCACGAACACCAGAACGGTGAGAACGAACAGGAAGGGCACCAGGTATGTCCAGAGGCCGGTCAGGAACTCCATTCAACCAACCTTCCATCCCAATTTGCGGCCGATTTCCACATGGCGAAAGTCTAGCCCCTGCGCTGCACAATTTGTTCCGCGACCGCACGCGCTTCACGATCGATTTCAAGAACGTCTTCCAGCGATTGCAAAGACCGGCCCGCCATTGCTGTCAGCACCTCTTCGACAATTTCCGCGATCACCAGAAATCCAATTTTACTTCGGAGAAAACCCTCGACCGCAACTTCGTTGGCAGCATTCAATACCGTCGGCGACGCACCACCGTCCTGCAACGCTTGACGTGCAAGTCGCAGAGCCGGAAATCGGATAGAATCGGGTTGTTCAAACGTGAGTTGACCCATTTCCGCTAAATCGAGTCTTGCGGCAGGAGTCGGCATTCGCTCAGGCCAGCCCAAAGTGTAGGCGATAGGAGTTCTCATATCGGGCATCCCCAGCTGCGCCAATACAGACCCGTCGACGTATGCGACCAGACTGTGAACCACAGACTGGGGATGGATCAGAATTTCGATCCTGTCTTCCGGGAATTGAAAAATCTGATGAGCCTCGATCAGTTCAAGCCCTTTGTTCATCATGGTCGCTGAATCGACCGAGATTTTGGCTCCCATATCCCAATTTGGATGGGCAACAGCCTGGGCCGGCGTTACATGTGCCATGACCTCGAGGTCAAGCGTTCTGAACGGCCCGCCCGAGGCCGTCAGGATTACACGATCGATGGCATCTCGACGTTCAAAATCGAATACCTGGAAAATCGCATTGTGCTCCGAGTCCACAGGTAGAAGCGTCGCGCCGTTCTGTCGAACCTCATCCATCAGCAACGGACCCGCACAAACAAGACATTCCTTGTTCGCCAACGCGACAATGGCGCCGCGCCTTGCCGCCGCCATTGTCGGTTCCAGGCCCGCGGCACCCACGATCGCTGCCATGACCCAATCAGCGGGACGGCGTGCTGCTTCGACGAGCGCATCGCGCCCGGCCTCTATCGTGAGGCCCGTGCCAGACAATTCATTTTTCAAGGAGGCGTATTTTGTTTCGTCTGCGATGACGGTGAGCCGCGGCCTGAACTGGCGCGCTTGTTCTGCCAGCAGCGTCTCGTTTGTATTGGCGGTCAGTGCCTCAACGACATAGTTATCGAAGTTTCGGGCGATGAGATCCAACGTGTTGCATCCCACAGAGCCTGTAGAACCCAGCACCGTTACGGTGCGTGTATCTTCGCCCGTACGGGGAATCGTCATGGCCATAGCGGCACGGTTCCTCCGTACGCAAAGGCCAACGCTCCTATTGCGATTGCACCGAACAACAAGCTGTCCAAACGATCAAGCACACCCCCGTGGCCCGGAATTATATTGCCCATGTCCTTAACACCGAAGTGCCGTTTTACAGCGGAAATAGCGAGGTCACCGCCTTGCCCAACCAGGGACAGGAAGATGCTGACCATGACCGCCTTCAACATGGAAATGTCTTGCACGATTGTCGCGGTGGCAACGCCGATTACGGCGCCGGCTGCGGTGCCGCCATAAAATCCCGCCCATGTTTTACCCCGGCTGATCCGGGGAGCAAGTCGGGCTCCACCAATCATCCTGCCCACGAAGTAGGCCCCACTGTCCGTCGCCCAAAGGACAAGCAGAATCCACAAGATTACTACCATGCCGGTGCTTGTTCCCCTCAACCACACCAAACAAATTGCAGGCAACACGACTGCGATCACCCCGACACTTGGCCACAAAGAACGCGAACCATCTCGTCGAGGCGTGAGACCGCTCGCGATCGACAGTGTAATGACGGTCGCCAACGCATATTCAACGCTGCCCGTCGAGACCAGCAGGAGTGCCATCATCCCTGCGAGCATATTGAGCAGGGCGTGACGCCCAAATTTCTCACCGCCGGTAACGTGTTCCCATTCGGTGGCCATCAATACAACTGCAACGGCCGCCAACGCGGAGAACGTCCAACCGCCCAAAAAGACGGCAGCCAGAGCAACCGGGATGAGGACTATCGCGGCAACGACACGCCGAACGAGCTCGCTTGGCACACTCTCAGCCACTTCTGGCGCCGTAACGCCTGTCGCGCCCGTGAAATTCGTTGATCGCTTCTTCCAAATTCCGCTTCTTAAAGTCAGGCCATAGGGTGTCCATGAAGATGAGCTCGGAATAGGCCAGTTGCCACAGCAAAAAATTGCTGAGACGCTGTTCACCACTCGTCCTGATCAGCAAGTCAGGCGGCGGTATGTCTGCAGTATCGAGAAACCTTTCGAAAACCTCTTCAGTAATGGAATCGGGTTCGAGCGAACCATCTTCCACTCCCTTTGCAACCTTCTTGCAGGCACTCAGAATCTCATTGTGGCTTCCGTAGTTGATGGCGATCGTCAAGGTCAGGCCTGTGTTGGCAGCTGTCTTGGTTTCCGCCTCAGCTATAAGAGATTTTATGTCCCCCGCCAGGGGCACGTGATCGCCGATAAATCGAACCCGGACGTTATTGCCGTGAAGTTCACTGATCTCCCGCCGCAGATAGTGGCGAAGCAGCGCCATCAGATCGTCAACCTCTGACGGTGGTCGCTTCCAATTCTCGGACGAAAAGGCGTACAGCGTTAGATAACCAACTTCCAGCTCGCGGCAGCTCTCCACCGCGACTCTGACCGCTTCCGCCCCGCGCTGATGGCCCGCTAATCGTGGGAGGCCTCGAGCCTTCGCCCACCTTCCGTTGCCATCCATAATGATGGCGACGTGCGTTGGCGCCGCAGCAAATTGCTTGGAATCAAGCACTTGCATGAATCAGACCTGTAAAATTTCCTCTTCTTTGGCAGCCGCAGCCTCATCAATTTGAGCTACCATATCGTCAGTCATTTGCTGGATTTCGTCGGACCAGGCCCTCTGTTCGTCTTGGGACATTTCGCCGTCTTTTTCCATCTTCTTCAGTGATTCCAATCCGTCTCGCCTGACATTGCGCCCCGCCACGCGAGCCTGCTCTGCGTACTTGCTGGCGATCTTCGTGAGTTCTTGCCGTCGTTCCTCATTGAGTTCCGGAATGGGGACCCGGATTAATTGTCCGTCGACGGCCGGATTCAATCCTAATCCAGAAGTCTGAATGGCCTTTTCAACGGCCTTGACCATTCCGTTGTCCCAGACTTGTACGGTCAACAAGCGTGGTTCCGGAACGTTTACATGAGCAAGCTGATTGAGCGGCATCTGACTGCCGTAGGCATCAACCGACACAGGTTCAAGCAAGTTCGCCGAGGCCCTTCCTGTTCGAAGGCCCGCAAACTCCTGCTTCAGCACCTCCAAAGCACCCGTCATCCGCCTTTGAATTCCATCAATGTCAGTATCAGCCATGGCCCTGCTCCTCTCCGCGAATCATCGTATATCTTCCCTCTCCGCACACCACATCGGCAAATGCACCCGCCGTCTGGATAGAAAACACAAGAATGGGAATCGAGTTTTCACGAGCAAGCGAAATCGCTGCCGCATCCATTACCTTAAGATCCCTGGACAGCACGTCCATGTAGCTCAAAGTATCATATCTCTGGGCGTCTTTGCTGGTCTGTGGATCAGAAGAATATACCCCATCCACCTGCGTCCCCTTCAGCAGGGCATCACAACCCATTTCAGTTGCCCGAAGGGCCGCAGCCGTGTCCGTCGTGAAAAACGGATTGCCAGTACCACCCGCAAAGATGACAACACGCCCCTTTTCGAGATGCCGAACAGCCCTCCGCCGAATATACGGTTCGCACACCGTGGTCATGGGGATCGCCGAGAGCACGCGCGTGTAAACGCCTAACGCCTCAAGGGTACCTTGGATAGCAAGGGCATTTATGACTGTCGCGAGCATCCCCATGTAGTCGGCGCTGGCCCGATCGAGGCCAGCTGTGGCTCCTGAAACACCCCGGAAAATGTTGCCGCCGCCGACGACCACACTGACCTCGACATCCAGGTCCTGTACGGCCTTGATATCTCGCGCAATTCGATCGACGGTCGCAAAATCAACCCCGTAGGCGGAGTCTCCAAGGAGCGCCTCGCCAGATGCTTTAAGCATTACTCGCCGGAACTTGGCAGAACGCGACATAGCGCTCCCAGGTGGAAGGTCCTCAGGATTTACCGGTCAAGGGGCGACCGGCCTCACCCGGGCGCGAACATAACAGTAATCGCGCCGTTCTGCGAAGGTATTGGTGCGCGCTGGCCTAATCAGCCGGCAACATGAGCCGCAACCTCGGCCGCAAAATCCTCTTCTTCCCGCTCGATACCTTCACCGAGCGCAAATCTTACGAAGCCTGTGAGTTTTACCTCAGCGCCAACGTCATCCGCTGCCTGCTCGATAACCTTGGCGATTTTGGTTTCGCCATCAATGACAAACAGCTGCTCATTCAATACCGATTCTTCGTAGAATTTGCGCAACCGACCTTCCGTCATCTTGGCAATAATTTCTTCGGACTTGCCTGATTCTCGCGCTTGCTCGGCCAAAACCGCACGCTCCCGTTCAACCACTGCCGGATCGAGAGCATCTACCGAGAGAGCCAAAGGATTGGCAGCCGCAACATGCATAGCGATCTGTTTTCCTAGCGCGCTCAGCTTCTCGACGTCACCCGTGGACTCCAGTGCTACCAAGACGCCGATCTTTCCAAGATTCGGAACGACCGCATTGTGGATGTAGCTCGAAACCACGCCGGAAGCGACGGACAGACCAGCCGAACGCCGGAACTGGATGTTCTCTCCAATAGTGGCCACCATCTGCTGGACCTGTTCGTCCACCGTCCGGGATTCGCCCGGAAAGTCCGCGGCGAGCGTGCCCTCGTAGTCGCCGGAATTCGATAATGAAAGTTCAGCAATAGACTGGACCAATTCCTGAAATGTCTCATTGCGTGCCACGAAATCGGTCTCGGAATTCACTTCCACGAGCGCGGCTGAAGAATCTGAGACAGCGACGCCAACAAGTCCTTCCGCGGCCACCCGGCCGGCCTTCTTTGCCGCAGCGGCCAATCCCTTGGTTCGAAGCCAGTCAACAGCGGCATCCATGTCACCGTCATTTTCCGATAACGCTTTTTTGCAATCCATCATTCCCGCACCGGTACGTTCGCGCAGGGATTTCACTTCTGCCGCTGTGATGCTTGCCATTTCTTCACCTAGATAGATCAATTCTTATGGGAGTTCGCGGATTACCGGGCGAACATCAACTCACGTGGCTGCGCTCTGGGCAGCCTCCTCCGCGCTCGACTCTTCACCGGCCGCCCCGTCCTCCTGAACGGCGCTCTCCGCGCTGTCCTCGGTTTGGGTTGCGGCTTCTTCGGATGCACCTTGCGCAGCCGATCCATCTGTATCGGCGTCGGCAGATGGAATTTCCTCTGCAACAGGCTCTTCGGAATCGCCCAAGTCCTCGCCACGCTCAGACATCTCAGCCTGAATACCGTCGAGAACCGATTGCACGATCAGATCGCAATAAAGATTGATGGCACGGAGGGCATCATCATTGCCTGGAATTGGATACGTAATTCCGTTGGGATCGGAGTTACTGTCCACAACCGCCACCACAGGAATGCCAAGTTTTTGGCCTTCCTTGATCGCAATATCCTCCTTGTTCGTGTCGATCACGAAAAGGAGGTCGGGAATGCCACCCATTTCCTTAATACCGCCCAGCGCGCGCTCCAAACGATCGCGCTCTCGCGTGAGGCGGAGCAATTCCTTCTTCGTCAAGCCTATGTTTTCGGTAGCCAGAATCTCGTCGAGATCCTTGAGTCGCTTGATCGAAATAGAGATCGTGCTCCAGTTCGTGAGCATGCCGCCCAACCAACGATGATTGACGTAGTACTGACCACAACGCTGGGCCGCCTCGGTCAGCGGCAGCGAGGCCTGACGTTTGGTTCCGACGAACAAAACCCGCCCACCGGAGGATACGATGTCACGGACAACCTCCAGGGCCCGATGAAGCATCGGAACGGTTTGTTCAAGGTCGATGATGTGGATTCCGTTGCGAACGCCAAAGATGAACTGCGACATCTTCGGGTTCCAACGGTGTGTCTGATGGCCGAAATGCACGCCCGCTTCCAACAGCTGGCGCATCGTAAAGGTTGGCGCAACCATAGTCTGTTCCTTCTCCGGTTGATCCACCGCGGGGGTTGGTCCACGACACATTGGTTGTTAGTCGCGAACACCGGATCGACCTTCCGGATCTTCAGCTTCGGAAGACCGTATCCCGCGTGAGTATTTGGCGACGGCCGATTGACCAGCGCCATGCGCCGCTAGATAGCCCTCGGAGCCCACATATGCAAGGGAATTCCGTTGAATCGGCGCGTTCTATATCTCGTGGACAGAGAGTACACCGGGCGTACGCGCCACACTCTCCCTAATTTGGGGAGACACATCGAACTTCTCAGGAAGCTCAACCTCGACCTCGGTAAGACCTCCCTCCAGTCGCAGAACCAAACTAACACGTCCACCAGCGCCACTCTCTCCCCGGTCAAGAATTCCACTGAGGTGGGTGATGGGCGCCTCATCATCAACCGAGATGCGCAATCCAGCTACCGTTTGGATTGCAACGCCCTCAAGCCTTCGAACGGATTGCACCGTTAATCTCGCCCCATCTCCATCGCCCCGGCCTTCTACATCCAGGAGCAGGTTGGTGCCGGGCTGAAGCAGTTCCCGATGTGATGAGAGCAACTCGGAAAATACGGTTACTTCATAACTCCCGCTCGAGTCGGACAGTTGAATAAACGCATAACGATTGCCCTTCGCGGAAGTCCGTTCCTGTACCCCCTCAACCGTTCCCGCCAAGCGCAATTGCCGGTCAGTGCCATTCAGGACTCTTTGAGCCTCCCCGAATGTTCGCACCCTGAGTCTATCGAGTGCGCGCCCGAAGACCTCCAGAGGGTGAGATGAAAGGTAAAAACCAACCGCATCCTTCTCATGAGACAGGCGCTCCATCTGCATCCATTCCTCGACATCAGGAAGGAGGATGTCCGGCATATTGTGTCCCCCATCAGCGAACAGATTCTCTTGTCCGGTCGTTCGGGATTCGGACGCAATATTCGCGTGGCGCAACAACTGTTCAACTGCGTTCCAGACCTGAGCGCGGTTCAGATTCAATGAATCGAACGCTCCCGCTCTGGCGAGGTTTTCGATTTGACGCTTGTTGATAACGCGTGGATCAATTCGATCGGCAAAGTCAGACAATCCTGTGAATGGGCCGTTTTCCAACCGCTCAGAGACAATGGCCTCCATTGCCTGCCGGCCGACGTTCTTGATGGCCGCCAGGGCATACCGGATACCCACGCGCTCGGCCCCCTCCGTATCCACCTCGGCTTCAACCGAAAACTCAACCTCGCTACTGTTGATATCGGGATGTCGAAGCGGAACATCCATCCGCTCGGCCTCTTTCTTGAACACTCCCAGCTTATCCGTATTACCCATGTCCAGCGTCATCGACGCTGCCAGGAATTCGACCGGATAGTTCGCCTTCAACCACGCTGTTTGATACGCGATCATCGCGTAACAGGCCGCATGCGATTTGTTGAAGCCATAGCCCGCAAATTTCGCCACCAGGTCAAAAATGTACTTTGCACGGGCTCGATCGACACCATTGGACACTGCGCCATCGACAAAGTTCTCCAGCTGGGCGTCCATTTCGGATTTGATCTTCTTACCCATCGCACGGCGCAATACGTCCGCATCACCCAGACTGTAGCCCGCGAGCACCTGGGCAATCTCCATCACCTGCTCCTGGTAGATGATGACGCCATAAGTCTCTTGCAGGATTGGAGCAATCATCGGATGGAGAGTTTCGGGCTCTTCCTGCCCTTTCTTGCATGCAATGTAGCGGGGAATGTTCTCCATCGGCCCTGGCCGATACAAAGCCACAAGGGCGATAATGTCTTCGAAGGCATCCGGCTTCATATCGACGAGCACCTGCCTCATGCCCGAACCTTCAAGCTGGAACACACCGACCGACTCGCCGCGGCCCAGCAACTCGAACGTTTGAGCATCGTCGAGAGGAATGTCCGCCAAGTCGATTTCGATACCGCGTTGGTTCAACAGCCTGAGAGTCCGGCTTAGCACCGTTAAGGTCTTCAATCCCAGGAAGTCGAACTTCACCAACCCGGCGGCTTCGGCGTATTTCATTGAAAACTGAGTGACCGGCATCGTTGACCGCGGGTCACGATAAAGCGGGACTAACGCCTCCAGGGGCCGGTCACCGATAACCACGCCAGCGGCATGAGTGGATGCATGGCGATATAAGCCTTCCAGCTTTAGTGCGATGTCGAGAAGATGGGATACGGACTCCTCAGCGTCGCGCATTTCCTGCAGTTGAGGTTCACCCGCGATTGCGTCTGCCAACTTCACCGGGTTAGCGGGGTTGTTCGGCACCATTTTGCATATCCGGTCCACCTGACCGTAGGGCATTTCCAGCACGCGTCCAACATCGCGAAGGGCGGCTCGCGCCTGTAGCTTCCCAAAAGTTATGATTTGGGCAACCCGGTCGCGACCGTACTTGTCTTCGACGTAGCGTAGAACCTCGTCTCGACCTTCCTGGCAAAAATCGACGTCAAAGTCTGGCATTGAAATTCGCTCGGGGTTGAGAAACCGCTCGAAAAGCAACCCGAATTTGAGCGGGTCAATATCTGTGATCCCCAAAGACCACGCCACGACGGAGCCAGCACCAGATCCACGGCCTGGGCCAACAGGGATACCCGACCGTCTCGCAAAACCGATGAAATCGGCAACAATCAAGAAGTATCCCGAGAAACCCATCTCAATAATGATGGAAAGTTCAAACTCCAGTCGTTCGCGATAGGGCGCCGCAGCATCCTCTCCAGGGTTGGAATCGTTTTTCTGCCGGACGTGTCTTTCGAGCCGCTCCTCCAACCCTTCGCACGCCTGTTTTCGAAGTCCAGTCGCAACGTCTGCGCCCGGACTCAAAGGAAACACGGGGAAAATGGGATCGTGGGGCAATGGCCTGTAGGCGCATCGCTTTGCGATCGTCACGGTGTTAACCGTGGCTTCCGGAAGATCGTGAAACAGAGCGCGCATTTCGTCAGCCGACTTGAAACGGTGCTCCGTGGTGAATCGCCTACGCTGCGTCTGACTAAGATAGGTGCCGTCGGAAATACAGATCAGGGCGTCGTGCGCTTCCTGCATCGACTCATCCGAAAAATAAACGTCGTTTGTCGCAACGACCGGCAAGTCAAACTCATACGCGAAATCGAGCAGAGCCGCTTCGATTTGAGTCTCATCAGGCAAGCCGTGTCGCTGAAGCTCGATGTAGAGTCTCTCGGGGAAGATTGCCGCGAGCGCGCGCACATTCTCCTCGGCCGCGGGATTCTGCTGCCCCGCGAGCAATTTGTTTACGGGCCCTGATGGACCTCCTGTCAGGGCAATCAATCCATCCGCATGTTCCTTCAATAGCGAATAGGAAATACACGGCGATCCTCCGTCTTCACCAGCAAGATAAGCTGTGCTGGAGAGCTTCAGCAGGTTGCGATAACCGATCTCATTCTGCACAAGGATCACAAGCCAGTCCGTGTCAGGCGGGCCATGACTGGAAGCGCTCTCCTTGAACGGAGCGACACCGAGAATTGTACCTATGATCGGTTGAATTCCCGATTGCGCACAGGACATCGAGACTTCGAGCGCACCAAACAGATTTGCCGTATCGGTAATCGCTACGGCCGGCATGGAATGGGATTCGCAAAGACTTACAAGCTCATCAACAGTTATTGCACCCTCGGAAAGGGAATACGCTGTGTGAACTCTCAGATGAACAAATTCCGCTTGCGTCATGGTCTTTACGTAAGAGCTGAAGGACGCATCATCCCACAAGCCCACAATCGGCATAAGAAGAACGTAACCAGAACATGCGCAAATATTGTGGACTAGATGGTGACCAACACCCCATCTTGTAGGGACATAACCCGGTCCATGCGCTGTGCCATCTCGAAATTATGGGTGGCAATCAGAGCTGCCAAACTATGTTTCCTGACCAGCTCAATCAGGTTCTCGAACACTGCGTCCGCAGTCTGTTGATCAAGATTCCCTGTCGGTTCATCTGCAAGCAGGATGGCCGGTTCATTGGCGACCGCGCGCGCGATAGCCACTCTCTGCTGCTCACCACCCGACAACCGTGCGGGCCGATGATCCAATCTGTCGCCAAGACCGAAACCTTTCAACAATTCCCGCGCGCGAGAGTTCGCCGACTGCCGACTGATCCGCTTTATGAGCATCGGCATCATCACATTTTCTTCGGCGGAGAATTCGGGCATGAGATGGTGAAACTGATAGACCATACCCAACTTGTCTCTACGGGTTTGCGTTCGCGCGGCATCAGACATGTCGGTGCAATCCGTCCCACAAATGCCGACCGAACCTGAATCCGGTTTTTCGAGTAACGCGGCAATGTGCAACAGCGTTGATTTCCCAGAACCTGAAGGACCCACCAGAGCAACGGTTTCCCCAGTCTGAACCTGCAGGTCGATTTGACGCAATACATTGAGGACGACGCCACCTTGATGGAATGCCTTGGCGACAGACCGAATGTCGAGTACGGCGTCAGTCTCACTCATAGCGAAGTGCTTCTACCGGATCCAAGCGTGAGGCCCGCCACGATGGGTAGATGGTCGCCAGCATGGAGAGAACGAGACCCATAGCCACTACCATGACAACTTCGCCTGAATCGATCTTGGCGGGCAGATGAGACAGGAAGCGGATCTCGGCCGCCCAAAGTTCTGTACCAGTTAAACCCTCGAGCCAGACACGAATGATGTCGATATTGCTGGCCAAGGAAACTCCCAAGGCGAACCCGATCACCGTTCCAAGCACGCCAATACTCGTCCCGCTCAAGAAAAATATGCGCATGATAGTGAACTGGGTAGCGCCCATGGTTCGCAAAATCGCGATGTCACTCCCCTTGTCCTTCACCAACATGATCAGGCTCGAGATGATGTTGAAGGCAGCCACCAGAATGATCAGGGTCAGTATCAGAAACATTACGTTCCGTTCCACCTGCAAGGCGGTAAAGAAGTGAGAGTTGGCTTGCTGCCAGTCAAAGATCCGGAGGGGCTGCGTGGATGACTCGAAAATTCTCTGGCGCGCTATCGCCAGGTCCTCGGGATCTTCCAGCATGACTTCGATTGCTGTAACAGCATTTCGCAAGCGGAAGAAAACCTGCGCCGCTTCAAGCGGTACAAATACAAACGTCGAGTCGTATTCGTACATTCCGACATCGAAAGTGCCGACTATTCGGTAGCCGCGGGTCCGAGGTAGCGTACCCAACGGACTTGTATTTCCCTGCGGAGCGACAAGGGTGATGGTGTCCCCGATAACCAGCCCAAGTTTGCGCGCAAGTCGCGCACCGACCACAACGGCGTCCTTGCCTTCAAACTCCGACAAGGACCCGCGCAACATTTTCTCAGAGATTATCGGACGGTTACGAAGGTCGTCGGGGTACATTCCCCGCACGAGCGCCCCACTGGCAATCCCGTTCGCCATCGCCATTGCCTGTCCTTCGACAATTGGCGTAGCCCGGATGACGCCTTCGATTTTCGTCAGTGAGTCTGCGAGTTCATCGTAGTTTGCGGATCCGCCACTTGTCTGTTGAATTATCAGGTGCCCGTTCAGACCGAGTATTCGTCCCAGCAACTCTGCTCTGAAACCATTCATCACTGCCATGACGACGATAAGCGTCGCAACGCCCAACGCTATGCCGATCAGGGAAAATCCGGCAATGACGGAAATGAAGCCTTCCTGGCGTCGCGGGCGCAAGTACCGCGCTGCGATCATCCATTCAAGGCGAGACGGCATTATTCAGATCAGCCGCTAACGCGTGTAACTGCAGCGTCAATCGAGATTTCCTCATTGACGTCGCCATCACGCGACTTCAACTCAACAAGCCCTGACGCTACACCCCGTGGACCGACTACCAACTGCCAAGGCGTTCCAATCAATTCACTGGTGGCGAATTTCACGCCAGCGCGCACGTCTGTATCGTCGTAGAGAACATCCATTCCCTTTGCAGAGAGTTCCGCATAGAGGCGCTCACAGGTTTCGCGTGTCGCTGAATCATCGACTTTCAGGTTGATCAATCCCATCCGAAACGGCGCCACAGCTTCCGGCCAAATAATGCCTGCGTCATCATGGCTGGCCTCTATGATCGCTCCGACGAGACGGGAGACCCCAATACCATAGGAACCCATTTCCACGGGCACTTCGATCCCATCAGCCTGTTGAACCGTTGCGCCCATGGCCTCCGAGTACTTTGCTCCGAAATAAAAGATGTGGCCGACTTCGATGCCACGAGCATGCAACGCCTTATCCTCTGGCACCTGTTCGGCAAACGCCACCGGATCATGCATTTCATCCGTCGCCGCATAGAGCCTTGTCCACTCGTCAACAACCGGTTGCAGGTCATCCTCATAATCGACGCCGCTCATCATTGGGTCGAAATCCAGATAGTCGGCATGGCAAAAGACTTCGCTTTCACCTGTATCGGCCAGAATAATGAACTCGTGGCTCAAATCTCCCCCTATGGGACCAGTGTCGGCCGCCATAGGAATGGCCTTGAGACCCATCCGTGCAAATGTCCGCAGATAGGCAACGAACATCTTGTTATAGGCACGGCGAGCACCCTCGTAGTCCAAATCAAAGGAGTATGAGTCCTTCATAAGGAACTCGCGACCACGCATGATGCCGAACCGGGGACGAACCTCGTCACGAAATTTCCACTGGATGTGGTAGAGAAGCCGCGGCAGATCGCGGTAACTCTTCACTGAGTTTCGAAATATGTCGGTGATGAGTTCTTCATTTGTAGGCCCAAAAAGCATGTCGCGATCGTGTCGGTCGGTGATCCGCAACATTTCTTTCCCGTAGTCGTCGTAGCGACCGCTTTCACGCCATAGATCTGCCGGCTGAATTGTGGGCATCAAAAGCTCCTGGCACCCAGCGGCATCCTGTTCCTCACGAACGATATTCTCGATCTTCTTGAGAACGCGAAATCCCAGCGGCAACCATGAGTAAATGCCCGCGCTCGACTGGCGTATCATCCCAGCCCGCAACATGAGGCGATGGGAAACGATCTGCGCCTCTGCTGGGTTTTCCCTCAACGTCGGCATGAAATAGCGTGACAAGCGCATAATCTCACCCACCTGCGCGCTATAGAATGCGCGCCACTGCAGTTAACTCACTGGAACCAAGCTGTTTTCAATGACGGATTCAGCTTTGATCCGAATGTAGGCAAAGGGATGTGGGAAGGCAACGCTACGTCTCAGCGCCTGGAAGCCTTTCAGAATTAACGTCGTTTTCGCTTCATCAATTCCTGACAGGCATCGGCGATTGCCGCTTCCTCCGCACCTCCAACACGCTCACCGTTGAACGAGACATTTCCTCTGCCATCAACGGAAACCCGTGCGACCGCGAGTTGGCTCTCATTCAGGCCCTTGGGAACATCGCGTCCGAGCCTCTCGAATACCTGGAGCGTTATGTCGAACTCAAACTTGTCCGGCATCTTGATTGAAGCGGAACCAGGAAGGTCGGCCGGCGCGACCGATTTTCCCCTGACGTCCACGCCCGGCTTGTACTCGACATCCGCGGATGGAGAATGCCGCACCAATCGGCGACAATCCTCTTCACTCACCACAATACGCGATTCCTGAGCATCCGCCTGTGCGGCCAATAAAGGCGCCAGGACAGCAAGAACTGAAGTAAATCCAGCGTCCCGAATTATCAGTTATTCTGCTCAGCTATTGATTAACGAAGGGTCTAGAAATGCCCCAACGCTGATCCGTCAGTGTCGCATTGAAACAGCCACAGTTCGGACATACACACGCAAGAATACAGGTGACGCCATTGATAGGCTTGTCAAGCTTGTATTGGCATGGAGTATCGGCGATAGTTTGCGCGCCGGTCTTCCCTTACCGCCACCATCTCATCCCGCCAGCTTCCTAAAGAGGTCGGGATCAAGCTGGGTGGCGGGCGATGAGTCGTCGAAGTTCAATATGGGAAGCCGGAATGCTAGATTCATATTTCAAACTCTCTGAGAACGGCGTGACGGTCCGGACCGAGGTCCTCGCCGGGGTCACAACGTTTCTCACTATGGCCTACATCATTTTTGTGAATCCGCTAATCCTTGCAGATGCCGGGATGGATCGTGATGCCGTATTCATGGCGACCTGCTTCGCCGCAGCCATCGGCACACTCATCATGGGGCTCTATGCAAACTATCCGATCGCTCTGGCGCCGGGCATGGGGCTCAATGCCTATTTCACCTACGGAGTGGTTCTCGGAATGGGCTTTACCTGGCAGGTTGCGCTCGGTGCCGTCTTTATTTCCGGTGTTCTGTTTCTTCTATTGAGTATTTTCCGCACCCGCGAGTGGATCATCAACGCAGTTCCCAAATCGTTGAAGCTCTCAGTCTCTGCCGGCATCGGCATGTTCCTCGCGATTATCGCGCTCAAGAACGCCGGAATCGTTGTCGATCATCAGGCCACCTTAGTCACTGTAGGAGACCTCACGGCCCCGCCAGCCCTTTTAGCCGCTGCAGCATTCATCGTCATGATTGTCCTGAATTTCAAAAAGGTGCCTGGCTCGATCATCATTGGAATCATTCTTGCCACTGCTGTCGGCATCGCGATCGGTGTTTCGCCGTTCAACGGCATCGTGGCCACGCCTCCATCAATGGAGCCGACTTTTCTGCAGCTTGACCTGGCCGGAGCGTTCCAAATCGGGTTGGTGACCATCGTCTTCGCATTCTTGTTCGTCGATCTGTTCGATACCGCCGGCACTTTGATTGGTATCGCGCACCGGGCGGGCTTCCTGGACGAACAGGGCAGGCTTCCAAGGATTCGCAAGGCATTGATTGCTGATTCGGTCGCAACAATGGCCGGTGCCGCGATCGGCACATCGACCACAACCAGCTATATCGAAAGTGCGGCCGGCGTAAATGCGGGTGGCAGAACCGGTTTGACCGCGGTCACAGTAGGAGTTCTGTTCATCGCGGCGATCATATTGTCGCCACTGGCAACGACGATACCTGCTTATGCGACCGCCCCCGCCCTGCTTTTCGTCGCGTGTATCATGGCAAGAGGCCTGGCGGAAATTGATTGGGAGGACGTCACGGAATACGCTCCCGCGGTCGTCACCGCATTCGCAATGCCATTCACCTTCTCAATCGCTACAGGCATCGGATTCGGCTTCATCACATACGCCGCGATCAAGATTCTCAGCGGAAGGGTGAGCGAAGCTTCGCCCGCTGTCATCATCATCGCACTCGCCTTCTGTGTAAAATTTGTAGTTCTGTAAGAGTTATGAGGATCGGACACCTCTCAGGTGTCCGATCCCCTCTTACAAAGTCGAGCTAAACTGCTGCGGCAGCTCGAAAATCAATTATCTGATACTCGATCAAGGCCCAGATGCCGGCCGTTATCACGGCAGCGACGACTGTTGTTATGCCTGCCTTTATCCACATTCGTGGTTTCTCGGGAGCCCCTGGCTCCATCCCAGCTTCTGGAGACTCTGAGGCTTTCACGCCGAATGGAAGAGTCGTGAATAGCACGAGCCACCAAACAATTGCATACGTCGCAACCAGGCTCGTCCAACTCATTTCAAATCCTTAGGCTTCTTCGAGCTCAACGAGAGTCCCACAAAAGTCCTTCGGATGAAGGAACATTACCGGTTTGCCGTGAGCCCCGATCCGCGGTTCGCCGTCCCCGAGAACACGGGCCCCCTTTGCCGCCAGATCATCCCGAGCAGCAATGATGTCATCCACCTCATAGCAAACATGATGGATTCCACCTATTGCATTGCGCTCGAGAAAGCCGGCAATTGGAGATTTGTCTCCCAAGGGATGGAGTAGTTCAATTTTTGTATTTGAAAGCTCAACAAACACCACCGTCACGCCGTGATCGGGTAAATTCTGCGGCTCGGAAACACTTGCACCCAACACGTCCCGATATTGAGCGCACGCCGCCGCGAGGTCGGGAACTGCGATGGCAATGTGATTCAGTCGATCAATCATGTTGATTTAGGCCTTTACGGTTTGTTGGTGCCCCTTACCGCGCTTTGTCGCTCCAGTCATATGGGACGGCATCCGAATGATGTCTACCTCTATTGGTGGGCGCCCAAAGGTGAGTGGTTTGAGCAAACGTCTCACGGTTCTGCGCACGGCATTGTCGATAGCATCATCGTCATTGCGCTTTCCACGTGGAAGCGCCCGAATATCTTCATCCGTCTGTTGGCTGGCAAGGCCCTCGAATCCTGAATTCTCGGTGCCCGGAACACCACGAGCCAATACCCGTGGTGACAGTTCCAAGGCCCCCTCATGGTTCAACAAGATTGTTACGGCGATCAGTCCGTTGAACATCAAGCGCCGCCGCATCTGCAAGTTGCCCGAGTCTTCTGCAACCAATTTACGACCGTCGAGCGCCAATCTGCCGACAGGAACACGGCCGACTATCTCTCCGGGACCAGGGTGAAGACGAAGGAGATCCCCGTTCCTGATGACAATCGAACTCCCCGCACCAAGTTCTAACGCGTACTTTGCATGCTCCTGAAGATGTCGCGCCTCACCGTGAACTGGGACCGCCAGCTCAGGACGGGTCCACGCATACATTTCCGCCAGTTCGTCTCGCGATGGATGGCCGGACGTATGCACGAAATGATCTTTCTCAGTTACGATTTGCACGTCACTTGTCGCGAGTTGATTCTGCACGCGATCAATCGACCGCTCATTGCCTGGGATAATCTTCGACGAGAAAATCGCAAGATCTCCCGCTTCCAAGCCAATATGGGGATGATCACCGAATGCGATGCGGGACATGGCACCTCGTGGCTCGCCTTGGCAGCCAGTGCACACGAGAAGAAGCTTCTCCGGAGGAAGGTAGCCGGCATCGACGTCGCTTAGGAGCTCTGTGGCAGCATCCAAATGCCCCGTCGCGCATGCCGCATGGACTGTCCGCCACATAGATCGCCCGACCAGTACGATATGTCGTTCACAAGCCTCGGCGATGGCCAGAATTGACTTTATGCGAGCCACGTTTGAGGCAAACGTTGTGATGGCAACTCGTCCTGTCGCCTGGCTGACGATATTTTCCAGGCTTTCCCGGACTGATTGTTCCGAACCTGAGCTGCCTGGCTTGAACACGTTGGTCGAGTCACATACGAGCGCCAACACACCTTGATCGCCTAGAGCGCAATAGGGATCGGGACTTGTCGCATCGCCTACGACGGGCATCGGGTCGAGCTTCCAGTCCCCGGTATGCAGGACGGTTCCGACAGGCGTCTTCAAACTGAGCGAATGTGCCTCCGGGATGGAATGGGTGATTGGAATGTACCGCACATCGAAATCACCCAGGGTTACCGATCCGGATACCGGAACGATGTTCAATGGGACGTCGCTCAAGAGCCCCGCCTCTTCCAATTTTGATGCGACCAATGCTGATGTGAACGGTGTCGCAAAGACCGGGCACCTCAGCCGTGGCCAAAGGTGAGCGACCGCTCCGATATGATCTTCGTGCGCGTGGGTCAGAAGCAGGCCCAGCAGATTGCTCGACTCCTCTTCAATGAATTGAGGATCGGGTAAAACAATATCCACGCCGGGCATCGAGTCGTCTGCAAAGGTTATCCCGCAATCGACCATGATCCACTTGCCTCCGAATCCATAGAGGTTGAGGTTCATGCCGATCTCGCCTGCTCCCCCGAGGGGCAGGAAAAGCAACTCACCGTTGGATGACGTTACTTGCTGCGTCACTTGTGAAGCCTGTTGCGCCTATGCAGCAACTGCAAGCCTCGGATGGTGAGGTCAGGATCCACGTTTTCGATCGCCTCTGTTCCGCCGGCAAACAGTGGTGCCAGCCCTCCCGTCGCGACCACCTTCATTCTGGTCGCATCCAATTCAGCAAACTCTTCCCGTATGCGCGAAATGACCCCCTCAATCAGGCTGATGTAACCCCAGTAAATTCCCGACTGCATTGCCTCGAGCGTTCCGTCACCAATCACGTGCGGTGGCCGCTCAACAGCAATGTGCGGGAGCTTGGCAGCGGCCATATGAAGTGCCTCAAGGCTGAGATTCACACCCGGCGCGATGACACCGCCACGATAGTCACCACGCGAGTCCACGATATCGAAGGTCGTGGCCGTCCCGAAATCGATTGCGATGAGCGGCCCTCCGTATTTGGCTCCGGCCGCAACTGCATTCACCAATCGGTCTGCCCCGACCTCAGCCGATCTTTCGAGGCGCACGTCAATCCCAAGATCGACGCCGTCACCTACGACAAGAGGTTCACAACGAAAATAGTTCCGGCACAGCTTCCGGAGATCGAAGAGTGCCTGTGGAACGACTGTAGATATGATTGCCTCATCGACCTCTCTTAGCTCGACTTCCTCTAAGGCCAGAAGCTGCGTCAACCAGACCGCATACTCATCGGCAGTCCGGGCAGCATTTGACGCTGTCCGCCACTGGCAACGCAATTCATCGCCATCGATGATTGCGAAGACTGTGTTCGTGTTACCTGCGTCAATTGCCAGCAGCACCGCGTGTCTCTCTCATGAAGTTTCAGCCTTGATTTGGAACAAACACTTCCCCAGCTGAGATATGTTGTCGCCCCTCCGGCGTCAGTAAAACAAGTGCCCCATTCGTGTCGAGAGCGTCGAACGTGCCATGCAGAGTCTGGTTTGGCAGTCTCACCTCAATGGATTCGCTAAGTCCAATAGCCCTGTTCAACCAGGCCTTCCGAACGGGATCAAATCCAAAATCGTTCCAGCGACCAATCCATGTCCACAAAGTCTGGGCGTATGCTGTCAATACGTCAGCGACGGGAAGTTGGCATCCAACTTTATCAAGAGATGTGGCAGGTCGTTCTGTATCGGGCGGATGACTGGTCACGTTGACCCCCGTACCGATGACGACCCACTCCATATTCCCATTTTCACCAACGTGGGATTCCAGCAATATCCCCGCAATTTTCCCACCGTCGATGAGAACATCATTGGGCCACTTGTATTGAAGGGTCGCGGACGATGGGAGGAGGTTGTGCATTCCCTCCCCCAAGGCCAATGCGGTAACGAATGAGAGCTGTGCTGCCACGGCAGGGCTGACCTCCGGACGGAGGATGATCGAGCAGTAAAGATTTCCCTCCGGCGAATTCCAGGCTCGCCCTCGCCGCCCGCGTCCCGAAACCTGCTGTTTCGCCCAGATGATCGTTCCGGCAGGCGCACCACTTTCGGCTCGAATGCGAGCTTCATCGTTTGTGCTACCGACAGACTCCAGCACGACCGGTGAAAAAAAATCGGGGAGGCTCAGCATCGAGGCCGAACCCTGCGCGCCCATGATCTAACCGCCGAGACGGATGATCATGGGATGAGCGCCTGCGCTGCGGCTTGTGCGCCGGCGAGAAATGGCGCTGGATACACGAAGAAGAAAAGTGTGAACACTGCCGCGACCGACAGAATGATGCGCATCTCGGGTACGATGGCGCTATCCAACCCGTCGGCAGGGGCATCGAAGTACATGATTTTGATGATGCGCAAGTAGTAGAACGCGCCTACCACGCTGGCCAGTACACCGATCACAGCCAGCGCATAGAGTTCCGCATTAACCGCCGCCAGGAAAACGTAAAACTTTGCGAAGAACCCGGCCAGCGGTGGAATGCCGGCCAGAGAAAACATGAAAATACCCATGGCCAGTGCCATCAACGGCCTCGAACGCGCGAGTCCCGCCAGATCGTTGATGTTTTCCACCATGTTGCCGGCGCGTTTCATATTGAGGATTACCGCGAATGTCCCGATATTCATGACAAGATAAATTGTCATGTAAATGATCGTTCCGCGCATGCCCTCCGCCGTACCAGACGCAAGGCCGACCAGAGCGTATCCCATGTGTCCGATGGAGCTGTAAGCCATCAAGCGTTTGATGTTGTCCTGCCAGATAGCCGCAAAGGCGCCGAGGACCATGGACGCTATCGAAATGACGATGATCACCTGTTGCCATTCGGCGAACAGGCCACCAAATGGCGACATCATCACTCTCAAGAAAAGTGCAATGGCTGCGACTTTGGGTGCAACCGCAAAGAAGGCAGTGATCGGTGTCGGGGCACCTTCATATACGTCTGGGGTCCACATATGGAACGGAACCGCAGACACTTTGAACGCCAATCCGGAGATCAGAAACACCAGACCAATCACGAGCCCGATCGGAACATCACCGTCACTACTCAGTGCCGCAGTGAGAGCCGAGAAACTCGTGGCACCGGTCATTCCGTATATCAATGAACAGCCGTACAACAGCATTCCTGAGGACAGAGCGCCCAGAACGAAATACTTCAGGCCAGCTTCGGTGGAGCGCAAAGATTCGCGTTTGAACGCCGCAACGACATATAGGGCCAGACTTTGCAATTCGAGCCCCAGATACAATGCCATCAGGTCGTTCGAGGAGATCATCATGAGCATGCCGAGGGTGGCGAGCATCATGAGGACTGGAAATTCGAATCGCTCCATTCCTTCGGTCCGGATGTATCCAAACGACATTACGATCGCCAATCCAGACCCGATCAGCACGAGGACTTTCATAAAGACTGCGAACTGATCGACAATGAACATTTGCGAAAATGTCTCTACGCCATCCGAAGGCCCCACGATCACGAAGAACCCCGCGACTGCAATTGTCCCTACAGCCAGCCAGGAAACCGTACGGGTTGAGTCATTGCCTCGAAAAACACCGAACATCAGCAATAGCATGGCCATGCCCGCGAGGATGAGTTCGGGCAGCGCCGGCATGAGATCGGGAACTACGTGTACGGACATCATCGGTTCAGACCTCGCTCACCGATTCGCCAGCGCTACAGCGCTGCCGCCGTTCATCGCCATCTCGTGGCTCTGGATGAGATTGGCCACCGATACATGCATGACTTCTAAAAGAGGCTCGGGATAAATACCGAAATAGAGCACCAGCACGACCAACGGTGTGAATACTGCAATTTCCCGACGATTGAGATCCAAAATATCCTTGAGCTCGGCTTTCACGAGTTCGCCGTAAATCACTCTCCGGTAGAGCCACAAAGTGTAAGCAACACTTAGAACAATGCCGGTAGTGGCAAGGAAAGCAACCCACGTGTCGACCTGGAATATTCCGACCAGAACCAGGAATTCGCCGACGAACCCACTCGTGCCCGGGAGCCCTACGTTTGCCAATCCAATCACCATGAATACCGCGGCATATATCGGCATTCGGTGCACCAATCCGCCGTATCTCGAAATTTCTCTGGTATGCACCCGGTCGTAGACGACACCAACGATGAGGAACAAAGCAGCCGATACGAGGCCATGGCTGAGCATCACCATGATCCCTCCTTCGATCCCCTGGGTCGTGAAAGTAAAAATTCCTATCGTCACGAAACCCATGTGCGCAACAGAGGAGTACGCGATCAGCTTTTTCATATCCTCCTGCATCAGAGCAACCAGAGACGCGTAAACGATTGCGACAACCGACAGGGTGTAGACCAACGGTGTAAAGAATTCCGTCGCTTCCGGAAGCATCGGGATCGAAAAGCGAAGGAAGCCGTACCCACCAATCTTCAGGAGCACGCCAGCCAGGACAACCGACCCAGCGGTTGGGGCTTCGACATGTGCATCCGGTAACCACGTATGTACTGGCCACATGGGAATCTTCACGGCGAAGGCCGCGAAGAACGCGAGCCACAACCAACGCTGCCAGGTTGGGTCGAAACCGGCAGCAATCAATGTGGGAATGTCCGTGGTTCCGACCTTAAGATACATGGCCAAGATAGCCAGCAGCATCAGGACGGACCCCAGGAGTGTGTACAGGAAGAACTTAAACGTTGCGTAGATGCGTCGTTCACCACCCCAGACGCCGATAATCAGGAACATCGGAATGAGGCCGCCCTCGAAGAACAGATAGAAGACAACGAAGTCCAGGGCACAAAAGACCCCGATCATCATGGTTTCCATAATCAGGAACGCGACCATGTACTCTTTGACGCGGGTCGAAATTGACTCCCAACTGGCCAAAATGCACAGAGGTGTAAGCAGCGTCGTAAGGAGCACAAACAGCATTGAGATGCCGTCTACACCCATGTGGTAATTGATACCGCTGCCGATCCACGCCTTCTGTTCAACAAACTGAAATTCGGCGGTGGCCGGATTGAATCCCATCCAGATGAGGAGGGAGGCGCCAAACGTCATCACGGTGGTCCAAATCGCTACCCACCGCGCATTGCGAGCAACGACTTCTTCTTCTCCACGAATCAAAAGTATGAACGCGGCACCCACCGTTGGCAGGAATGTGACCAGGGACAAGAGGGGGAAATCGAACACGGCTTAACCCCCCACTACATAAAAGTACCAGGATACGAACCCAACGACGCCGATCAGCATGGCAAAGGCGTAATGGTACACGTAGCCGGTTTGAAGCTGCGCGGCTCGACGGGCCAGTCTGATGACCGTTGCCGAAACACCGTCTGGACCAAAGCCATCAATAATTCGACCATCTCCCCCACGCCACAGTGTGTATCCGATGAGCTTGGCCGGTCGGACGAATACCAAGTCGTACAGTTCGTCGAAGTACCATTTATTCAAGAGGAAGGCATAAATGGGCCGATGCATGGTGGCGATCGCACCGGGAATTTCCGGTCGGGCGATATACAGCCACCACGCAATTGCAATTCCCGCAACCGCGAGACCCGCGGGCAGCGCCTTCACCCAGAATGGTACGTGGTGCGCCGCCGCGACCGTGTCGTTTTCAGGAAGCACGAAGAGCGAGTTGCCCCAGAACGCGCTGCCTTCACCGACCATCGCCCCGTGAGCCAGGAACCCAGCGAGCACAGCCCCTAGTGCCAGAAGAACCAAAGGTATCATCATCACCTTGGGTGCTTCGTGGACGTGCGCCATAACGCTTTCTTCCGCACGCGCTTGACCGTGGAAGGTCATGAACAGAAGTCGCCACGAATAAAAGGCTGTCAGGAACGCAGCGACTATGCCCAGGGTGAAAGCATAGTTTCCGAAGCCCGTGCCATCCGCATATGCAGCTTCGAGAATGATGTCTTTCGAGTAAAAGCCCGCAAAGAATGGGATTCCAGCGAGAGCCAAGGACCCAATCCACATGACCGTGTAAGTCAATGGAAGCAAAGTATATATGCCGCCCATCTTCCGCATGTCCTGCTCATCTGCCATGGCATGGATCACCGACCCGGCACCCAGGAAGAGCAACGCCTTAAAGAACGCGTGGGTCATGAGATGGAAGATCGCGGCGGAATAGGCTGACACCCCAACGGCGAAGAACATGTAGCCAAGTTGACTACAGGTCGAATATGCGATCACCCGTTTGATGTCGTTTTGCACCAGGCCCACGGTCGCGGCGAAGAAGGCCGTGGAAGCACCGACAATCGCGACGAGCATCAGCGTGTCCGGCGCATACTCAAACAGGGGGGAACACCGGGCCACCATGAAGACACCCGCGGTCACCATCGTCGCTGCATGGATCAGGGCGGAGACAGGGGTCGGGCCCTCCATGGCATCTGGCAACCAGGTATGTAGCCCGAGCTGAGCCGATTTGCCCATCGCGCCGACGAACAGCAACATTGTTATGACGGTCATCGTGTCGAAATTCGCGCCGAGGAACACGATCGAGCTTCCTGCGACATCGGGCGCCGCATTGAACACCGTCGTGAAGTCGACGGAGTCGAATATCAGGAAGATTGCCATGATACCGAGCGCGAAACCGAAATCGCCTACCCGATTGACGACGAATGCCTTTATGGCTGCCGCGTTGGCGGACGGCTTATTAAACCAGAATCCGATCAACAGATAGGAACATAAACCCACTCCCTCCCAGCCGAAGAACATCTGGAGGAAGTTGTCCGCGGTAACCAGCATCAGCATCGCGAACGTGAAAAGCGAGAGGTACGCAAAGAACCTCGGAATGTGAGGGTCGTGGGACATGTACCCGATCGAGTACCAGTGGATCAGGCAGGACACGACCGCGACCACGAGAGTCATGACGGCGGTCAACTCGTCGAACCTCAGTGCCCATGCCACCTCAAAGGCACCCGAATCCATCCACGTCACCAGTTCGACGACGACGGTATTGTGTTCGATGGCAACTTGATAAAAGACCAGTATCGAGATCAGTGCCGACACGGTCATCAATGCACATGAAATCAGTCGCGAGGCACTGTCACCGATGAATCGGCCGAAGACCCCGGCGATTATGGCCCCCAGGAGCGGGGCAAATACCAACGCTGCATGCAGCATCCCGCTCAGCCCTTCATCATGTTGATATCTTCCACCGCGATGGTTCCGCGATTTCGGAAGTAGACGACCAGTATGGCCAACCCGATAGCGGCTTCGGCAGCCGCGACCGTCAATACGAACATCGCAAAGACCTGCCCCACCAGGTCGTTCAAATGTGTTGAGAAGGCGACAAGGTTGATGTTCACGGCCAGCAACATCAGCTCGATCGACATCAAGATGATGATGACGTTCTTGCGGTTGAGGAATATCCCGAAGATACCCAGCGTGAACAGGATCGCCGCGACAGTGAGATAGTGGCCGAGCGTCCCCTCCATCAGATGCCGCTCCCCGACGTTACTTCCTTCACTTCCACCGCGTCCTCCCGACGCCGCGAAACCTGTTGGGAAATCGACTGCTTGCGAACGCCTTCACGGGTCCTCAGCGTGAGCACGATGGCGCCAATCATCGCGATAAGAAGAACGATCCCCGCTGCCTGGAACAGGTAGATGTATCGTGTGTATAGCAGTGCGCCGAGGGCCTCAGTATTTGACACGTTCGCCACCGCCGGTGTCGGCGCAGCTGCAACAGCAGCAGCCTGCGGTTGAATCGCCCAGCCACCAAGGATCAACAGCAACTCGACCAGCATGATCAAACCGACCAGGCCGCCAACCGGAAGATATTGCAGGAATCCCTGACGTAGCTCGGCAAAATTTATGTCGAGCATCATGACGACGAACAGGAACAGAACCGCGACCGCGCCGACGTAGACGATGACCATGATCATGGCCAGGAACTCCGCTCCCATCAGCACGAACAAGCCAGCGGAATTGAAGAAAGCCAGGATCAGAAACAGCACCGAATGCACAGGATTACGCGCGGAGATGACCATCACGCCCGAAGCCAGTGTCACGGCGGCCAAGAGATAGAAGGTGAGTGCTTGTAAAATCATACGCGTCGGGGTTTCAATCTGGTTCTTGTCAGCACTGAATCTGGGGACTAGCGATACGGAGCATCGGCAGCAAGATTTGCCGCGATCTCGCGCTCCCAACGATCACCGTTCGCAAGTAATTTATCCTTGTTGTACATGAGCTCCTCTCGAGTCTCGCTGGCAAACTCGAAGTTCGGACCCTCAACGATTGCGTCCACCGGACAGGCTTCCTGGCAATATCCGCAATAGATGCATTTCGTCATGTCGATGTCATAGCGAGTCGTACGGCGACTGCCATCGTCACGCGGCTCAGCCTCGATCGTGATGGCTTGTGCCGGACACACCGCCTCGCAAAGCTTGCAGGCGATGCAGCGTTCTTCCCCGTTGGCGTAGCGCCGCAGTGCGTGCTCGCCCCGGAATCGGGGACTGAGATAGCCCTTCTCGTAGGGGTAATTCAGTGTCGCCCGACGCTTGAACATTGCCTTGAATGTGACGTACATCCCGAACCACAGTTCGGAAAGCAAAACAGTGCGGGCTGCGTGACTTTTTAAGACCATTTTCGCTCTCCTAAGGCAGCCAGTCGAAAGCCACCAGAACCCCTGCCGTCAGCGCTACCCAGAACAGGGACAGGGGTAGAAATACCTTCCAGCCGAGCCGCATCAACTGGTCGTAACGGTAACGCGGGAAGGTCGCGCGTACCCAAACAAAAACAAACAGCAACAGAGTGATTTTGAGCGCGAACCAGATTGGTCCGGGCACCCAGTTGAACGGCGCTATGTCGAAAGGCGGAAGCCAGCCACCCAAGAACAAGATGGCTGTCAGCGCACTCATCAGGATCATGTTGGCGTATTCACCCAGGAAGAACAGGGCGAAAGTCATGGACGAATACTCGACCTGATATCCGGCGACGAGCTCGGCTTCGGCTTCGGGCAAGTCGAACGGATGTCGATTGGTTTCCGCAAGAGCGGACACGAAGAAGATGATGAACATCGGGAACAACGGGATGAAGTACCAGACCTTCTCCTGCGCCTGAACAATCTCACTCATGTTCAAGGATCCGACGCAAAGCAAAACCGTAATGATGATGAAACCCATCGAAACTTCGTATGAAACCATCTGAGCTGCAGAACGCAGAGCACCCAGAAACGCATACCGCGAGTTTGAAGCCCAACCCGCCATGACGATGCCGTACACACCCAGAGACGAGACGGCAAAGATGTACATGATGCCAACATTTATATCGGATACCACGAGGCCCTCGCCGAACGGGATCACCGCCCAGGCAATAAGGCTGAGCACGAACGTGATCATCGGCGCGGCAACAAATACAACCTTGTTTGCACCCGTGGGGATCACGGTCTCTTTAAGAAACAGCTTCAGGCCATCTGCGAAAGGCTGCAGTAAGCCGAACGGTCCTACGACGTTCGGACCCATCCGCAACTGCATGGCCGCCATGACCTTGCGCTCAAACCACGTGAGCATGGCAACCAGCGCAAGCAACGGCACGACGATTGCCAGAATCTGCCCGACAATAATGGCCAGCGGGATTACATAGGTGGTCACGAACTCAGCCATGGGTACCCGTCGCCTTGGACCCATTTCCGAGGATTTGAACACTGCATGCCGCCATCGTCTCGGAAGACCGGCAAATAGCGTCGGTCATATAGAAGTCGTCGATTGGGGTCGTGAACGGTTCCGCATCCGGCGCCGCATCCGAACCAAATTGACCCCACGGGGCGGGCTGGATGACATCAATTATGTTGAAAGTCTCAGCGACATCAGCCATCCGCCGTCGAACCGAGCCAAGATCGTCATACGGCAATGTGCATCCCATTACTTCCGACAAGGCCCGAATAATCGCCCAGTCTTCGCGTGCGTCTCCCGGGGGGAATACCGCGCGA
>MDTE01111985.1_pt1 | contig 38303 bp, 29 predicted proteins | sample 811231 | NCBI WGS metagenome assembly MDTE01 (sample SAMN05326651, study PRJNA326480) | marine metagenome | isolation source: seawater | place: Indian Ocean: Red Sea | collected 2010 | reverse complement strand
TTATAACAGGGAATAATTACTGCTACTTTTGATCTAATATTATCTCGCATTTAAATTATAGAAATTGGTAAAAAAGCGTAAATGAATATATCATTAAAACAGAAATTCATCGCTTTAATAATATAAATGATAGTTAGTTCTCAAAATATATCCTTAATTCAAATTGTTAGCAAAATTTTTAAAAGTTTATCTTCAAGAAAGAAAAAACAATTAGTATTTTTGAGTTTTTTAATTCTGATAAGTAGTTTTTGTGAAATATTAATCCTTTCTTCGATACAGCCATTTTTATTTGCTCTAGAGCAATCAAATAAAAATTTAATTATTGAAAGTAATGGATTTTTCTCAAACATATTCTTCAATAGCCAACAAAATTTAAAAACTCTTTTATTTATTTTTATATTTCTTTTAATTATTTCTGCTTCTTTAAGATTAACAATTATATATTGGAATAATTATTTTGCAGCTAGCCTTGGGAACGAACTAGGTAGCTCTGCATACTCAAATTCATTATCTCAACCATATTCATATCACTTAAAAACAAACACTAGCAATATTGTTTCTAATATAGTTACAAAAACTAGTTCTTTAACGGATACCATTAGATATTTAATGTCATTTATAAGTTCTCTATTTATATTTATGGCAATTTTCTTAAGTCTTCTAAAGATTAATTTTTCAATTACTCTTATAATTTCATTTTCTTTTATAAGTTTTTATGGGATCTTAATATTATTTATAAACAAGCGGATTAATAAAATATCCAAAATCAAGTCAAAGCTTATCAATCAACAGACACAATCATTACAGGAAGGATTGGGATTTATTAGAGACATCATATTAGACAAATGTCAAAAAACATTTGAAAATGAATTCAAATCGAAAGATAGAAAACTAAGACTGATTGATGCTAAAAGTAATTTCCTTGAGGCATCTCCAAAATACCTCTTAGAAGTTATTGGAATCTCAATATTGATAATAACTTCTCTAATTTATTCAAGAAATAATCCAATAGAAATTATTCCAATATTAGGAACATTTGCATTTGGGATACAACGTCTTCTTCCTCCCCTTCAACAAATATATGGATCATACGTATTTATAGAAACCCATAAATACTCTTCGTTCAGCGTTCTAAATATGCTTGAAAATCAAGGTTCTTTAGATTTAAATAATAATAATAATAAATATCGGAAAAAATTTAAAAATCAAATTAGTTTTAAAAGTGTTTATTTTCAATACGCTAAAGACTCTAAATATGTCTTAAAAGATTTTGACCTCCAAATAAAGAAGGGTGAAAAAATAGGATTAATTGGTAAATCCGGTGCAGGGAAAAGTACTATTTTGGATTTAATAATGGGATTAACAAAACCTGATAAAGGTGAGATTTTGGTTGATGGTAAAAATATGCATGACAAGAGTTTCAAAATTGAAGGATGGTACTCCCAAATATCGCATGTTCCTCAGAATATTTTCCTATCAGATCAATCTTTAGCAGAGAATATTGCATTTGGAATTGATAAGAAGAATATTAATATGAAAAAAATAAAAGAAGCAATTAAGATATCTCAATTAAATAAGCTTGTAGAAGAATCCGAAAAAGGTTTATTTACAAAAGTAGGTGAAAGAGGTATGCAAATAAGCGGAGGTCAAAGACAAAGAATAGGTATTGCTAGAGCAATTTATAAAGGTGGTAAAATTTTAATTCTCGATGAGGCAACTAGTGCATTAGATACTAATACTGAGGATTCTATAATGGATTTTATAAATCAATTAAATGAAGAATATACACTTATCATAGTTTCTCACAGAAAAAATGCATTAAAGTTTTGTGATAGAACCATATTTCTTAAAGAAAATAATTAATAAGTATTCAGGATAATCTTTAATAATCTTTTTTAAATATTTTTAAAGCAATTCAAAATTTTTTTAGCTTTATATATAAAATCGTAAAACATAATAACCTAATACATTAACTAAATAAACTATTTGATTTACACAAGCTAAAATAATTATTTGTTTAATAAGACCTTCATCTGTAAAAAAATAAGGTAGTTTATTGCTGAAGAGCTTTTGATTTTGCCTCTTAAATTTTCTGTAATCCAATAAATCTAATTTTAAATTTAAAAGGAGTGGTAATAAAATTATTAATGGTAAAAAATATCTACCTTGAATGTCACTCAAAATAAAATCTCTTTCCCAATAAATATAAAGTGCGTAGAATATTCCAATATAGGTCAAGACAAAAGATCCAATCAAACAAAGGAATATAAATTTTTTAAATTTAATGTTAAAGAAACTCAAATTTAAATTACTATTAATTGAAATAAAAATTTGTAAGAGATATTTTCTTTTTAAGTAAAAATAAAAAATAATTATGAAGAATATATATAAATAGAAAAAAATATAAAATTTATGAGGTATTAATAGCCTTGCAATAGGTCCATTACCAAATACACCGTAAATTTCTCTTAACCAACTATCAAATTTATTTAGATGGGTCAAAAATAATGATTTGATAAATAAATAAAATTCATCAAAATTTTTCAGATGCTTTGTAAATTCCAATCCTCTTCTATTGATAAACATTTCTTTAACTTTTATTGAAGATAAATTAAACCAATAAATTGTATTTATTAAACCGGTGATATAAAATCCTCCAAACACTAACTTAGAAAATTTATTTTTGATTGTATTTAAGATATATAAACCTAATGAAATAGTAATAGGAATATAAACAATTTTGGATGTTATTATCGAAAGGCATATTCCAGCTATAGAGGAGAAATAAATATTTTTTTTACAATTATTATTTTTTAATTTTAAAAAACAAAAAGAAAATAGCGCTGAAGCTGCGAATACTATTGAATCTCCTGAAAGAGAGCTAGAAATGAATGTTACTGTAGGTAATGAATATATTAAAATAATTACTGAGTAGGTAAGTTTATCTAAATATTTATTTTTAGTATTAATTATTTCTTTAATAAAACAGAAATTAACTATTAACCAAATTATTGAATTAGAAAATCTTAGAGCATAGTAATTAAATAAAAAATTCTGATTTATTGTTCTAAAAAATCTGAATAGATTAGATTGTATAAAATAATTATTACCAGAATATGGAATTATTAATTGGGCACCTTTTAAATTTTCCGAATAATTATCAAAGAAATAATCTTTTAATTTTAATTTGCCTACATCAAATTTCCATGGATTTTTTTGACATTTTAAATTTGCTATACAATCATTCACTAATCTATGATCAGAAAACCCAATTCCTAGATTTATAGTATTTGCAGGGATATAAAGTTCTTTTTTAAAGATAGTTTCATCATAAATCCTCTGAAAATGATACATCTCATCTGGTGCATCAAAAATAGTAATGAGAATCGAGCCTAATAATGCTGAAAGACAAATTATTATTATGAAATATTTTTCTGCATGATTAATAAAATTTTTTATTTTTTTCATAAAAAATCAAATAAATATATTAATACTACTTTTCTTTAAAGTGATCATATTTAATGATAATTTTGAATATATCAAAAATGGATGAATTTATATATATTCGTAATGCTTATTAAGTAAATCTTATTAATTTTTTTGATTATAAATTTTAAAAATGCAAGAAATTTTTTAAATATTAAAGAGAAATATAAAAATTCATTAAATGATCTTAAAATCCCTATTTGCTTAAATATAAAAATTTAGTAAGAAAATTACTATTGAATAACAAAGTCATATTTATTTTTTGATTTTCTTAATGTTGAATTAATATTAAGTATATTTTTATTATTCTTTTAAATATGACTATATATATTTGGTCTAAATTTAAAATTGAAAAAGGCTTTTTCTTAAAGTAAAATGAAGCGATAAAACTGTTCTTAAATTTCATATTAAAAAATTACTTATTTAAATGAATGATATCAATTTAAGTTTCAAGAAAAAAGGATATTATATTTTTTCTAATATTTTCTCTGGAAAGGAAATTGATCCAATTATTGATGAACTTTCTAAGATTAGAGCAAAAAGAAGAAAACCTTATTATTTTTCTCAGGCAACACATAGATTTATCCCTTTCAATTTTGATAAATATGGATATTTATCAGAATCAATTCAAGGATTTACGAGACAATGGAATATAAAGAGATTAGCAAATCCAGGGAAAGAAATATTATTTGGATCCAAAATGCTTAAGGTTCTTAAAAGTATTTTTCCTCAATTTAAAGATTTCGTTCAGCAAAACAATATGTTATTTGATAAATCAATGGAAACTATCGATCATATTGATTCTTGGTATCTTGATACTCACCCAAAAGGATATCTTGTTGGAGCATGGGTTGCATTAGAAAATATACATCCAGATTGCGGTCCATTTAGGGTTTATCCTGGTTCACATCTTGATATTGATCCATACATTTTACAGAATATGAATCATGAAAAATTTGTCAAAGAAATTTCAAAAATAAAAAAAAAATACCAAGCAAAAGAATTAATTCTTAATAAAGGTGATGTCGTAATTTGGGATTCAAGGCTAATTCATGGTGCTTCAAAAATAAAAAATCATTCTTTTTCTAGAAAATCATTGACTGCCCATTATTATCCAATTAATTGTACTTTTCAAACTAAAAGCATTTTCTCGCGCCAAAATAGAATTTATTTAGCTTTTAGAAAGGTCTATCAACATCCAGAATTATCAAAAGGCCATTCGATCTATCAATTAAATAGCAAGTTAATAAGGACGCATGAAAATCTTAAGCTTTATTTAGCTAGATTAAATAAATTTTTTAATAAAAATAGTTCACGAATATCAATGGATATGAGATCAAAATCATATAAAAATATTCGATGAAGCACTGAAAATTTAATAGTTTAAGATACTAATCAAATAGCCTAAAAAACCTTTTACGAGAAAAGTTTTTAAATATAAAATAGATTTTTAAGAAACTCTCAATATGAGTTGTTCTTTTAATAGCATTTATTAAATATTCAAAAGCAACTCAAACTTCTACAGTTTTAATTATTATTGGTTTCAAATAAGATTCGGTTTATATTTTAGTTAATAAATATGGGAGCTTATAAAAGAATTAATTTAATTTTCATTGTAGTATTATCTTTGAAGATAATAATAAATTACTTTTGATTAAAATTAATAAGTTATCAATACCAAATATTTTCTATACGAGATTTTTTAGGTCTTGCAGTTGGGTTGATAATATAAGAGTATTTATTTAGATATCTTCTTAGAAATAAATTTTTTAAATAATAGGAGAAATAATTTAACATGAACTTCATAAAAAAAAGATATTTTTTGAATTTATTGTTTACTTTTTTTATAGCAAGACTAATTTCTTGCTTATTCATTTTCAAATATTTATCTGCTTATGACAGTAGATTTTTTGTCTTTACAGATTTAATTGAATATAATGAAGCTCCAAAAGGTTTTATACTAACTCCTAATTTTTTTTATGCTTTTTTTATAAGATTAATTGGTTACAATTCTGAAAATTTATTAAACCTATCATCAATTTTTATAAGTTTTTCGTTTTCTTTTTTTTTATTTATTCCTTGGATTTTTTTAGGGAGTAGAATATTAAACAAAAAGTCTTCTTTTATTTATTCTATATTAATTGGTATACATCCATATTTAGCTTTGTATTCTTTAAAAATTGATTCAACTTCCTTTTCAATTGTCCCAGTTGCTTTATTTGCAATAAATCAATTTCTTCCCAATATAAAATTAAAAATTATTTCACTATGGATTTCTATAATAAGCTCATTTTTCAGATCTCAAACAATTATTTTAGCGTGGATTCAAGCATTATATTTTTTCCCTAAATTAAAATTTAAGATCTCTAAAATAAATATTAGTATATTTTTTGCTTTAGTTTTATTGGTTTTATGCTCTCTTAGTCAATATGATTATGGTTCTAATATCGTAACTGAAAATTTTGGTTGTTATTCATTCTTAAACATAAAAAACTTTTTCATAAGTTTAAATATAAATAAACAATTATCCAATCTTTTTTCTGTAATATTAACTCCAATAGTTCATGTATTTCTTCTTTTTGGAGCAAGAGAAGCAATCGGTGTTTATTGTTTAAATTTACCAAAGGAAATAGCTTCTAATGGATTTATAAATATTACTTCAACTATTATTTTTTTCTTATTGCATTTTTCCTTATTTATTAAAATGATAGTTTGGATATTTAAAAATAATTATAAAAGATTTATTGGACTCTTAATTCCTTATACTATGCTTCTTCCAAATCTATATGGAGCGGCACATATGCGATACATATTATTCTTAATACCATATTTTATGTTTTGGTTATTTGAAATCAAACAAGAAAATCAAGATTTATTAGCTAAATAATATAAAAAATTTAAAATGGTATCTTAAAGTTTTCTATATAAAAATTAAATTAAATTTTTATTTATTAATATAATAGAATTTAAAATAATAATTCCTTTAGATTTACAATTTACTGTAAATATTTAAAATCTAAAAATTGAATTTACCAAAGGGGTTTGTAAACAAATTTTTTTCTAAACTTTTAATCCAACGTATTTTTTTGAGAAATATTTAAAAAAATATATAGAAGCCAAAAAACTTGCTCCAGTTCCTAAAGCTGCGCCATACAATCCGCATATTGGAATAAAAATTGAGTTAAAGATTACATTTGATAGAAAAATTGAAAGCATAAAAATACTCTGTAATCTAGGCATATCTGACATTGAAAAAATATTAAAAAATGGAATATATCCTGAAGCTATTGTTATGCCTAAAACTAAAATCGAGAAAGGAACATAACTTTCGGCAAATTCATTTTTATTTGTAAGTATATTTACAACTAGAGGATAAAAAATTATAGATAAAACAAATATTAAAGATAATGCTTTATAAGTTTTTTGCTTAACTTGTTTAAATTGTTCATAAAATTCATCTAATTTAGAGTTGGAAAATTGTCTAGCCATTATAGGGTTCATTATATTTTGCAAAACAATTAATAATTGATAAAAACCTTCAGCAAATAATGCGGCAAAACTATAAATTCCAACTTTTTCATCACTCATAAAAATACCGATCATAATAATATCAACCCTAGTATTTAATTCGATTAACATTCCTCCCAACAGACATTTAGATCCGTATTTAAAATGTTTTTTTACCCATTTATTTAATAAATTTTTTTCCCACCAGCTTATATATAGAGATATATCTACAATTAAAAAAATACATAAAATTAATTCGCTAATAGTGAATATTAATGTTAATTTATTTCCTTGAATTTTATAAATAAAACAGAAACCTAAAGATATTAATACAAGGATATATCTAAGAGACTGATAAATAGAAAAACTTTTCATACGATTAAATCCATTCAAGATTCCATATATCAAAACCTTATTTATTGAAAAGAAAAATATACCTGGCATTATATATTTCATACCTATTCCTACAGATTTGCTATCAAGTAAAGTTGTAGTTGGATCTATTATCAAAAAGTAGAATAAAGTTATAAAGAAGCTTGAAAATATTGTGGGTATAACGCAACCAGATATGATGGACTTCACTTCATCAATATCTTTAATATTTGATTGAATTGCTCTTAGTACAGAAAAATTAATTCCTCCAGAGCCTAACATTGAAAAAACAATATAGCCTGCTAATACTTGATTAAATACACCTAAAGTTTCTGGTGAATAATAAATTGAGATTAAAATATTTATTGTTATGCCGCTAATCGCTAAAAAAATTAAGCTACTATAGTTCCAAAGTAAATTAATTTTTAAAGTATTCATCTTATAAAGTTATTTTTGGTTATAAGAAAAGGGGTTATGTAAAACTTGATTAATAAAGTTTTTTTGTAGAATTTATAGTAGTTAAAGTTTCTTCGTAGTTTAATCCAATCATTTGAGCATATTCTAAAAGAGAGTCAATTCTTGGTTTAGCAAATTCTATTGACCTTACTAAGCCTTCCTCCCGGTTAATATGTCCTTCTCTAATCATGTTACTTATCATGTCATCATCTTCAGTAAAACCAGCAATTGAATAATATATATAATTGTAAAATGATGCGGTACCATCTCCAATTCGCCAAGTAGTTTTTGTATCAATTGCTTTCTCCCATTCATACTCTTTCACAATAGTATTTACCACATCATCTTCTTTCCAATCAATATATTGGTAAAGATATAAGAAGTCATCTTTAGCAACAAATGTATGCCAATATGCTGCAGCGGTATCAAACAATGACGAGTTTAAATAAGAGGGGTTTAATAAAAATTGCTTCAAGTAATATGAAACAAGTTGGATTTTATCAAGCATTTTTATTTTTGTTAATTTCATTTCACTCTCGCCATCTTTAATTCCCGAAAACCCAAATTTATAAGGACAATTTTCTATCATATTACCTGTACAAAAAAAGACTAATTTAATATTTGTCTCCTTCTTTAACTGCCTCGCATGATGATAAAAAGCTTTGTCTCCTGCCATAAAAAGTGGGATCATTCCAAGCTCTGGTTTTTTTAGCCAAGCCTCTATATTTTGTCTTACGAATCTTCTCTTTTTAGCTATATTAGGTGTCCTAATTATGTGTTCGACGCCAAGCTTGCCACAAACTCTGGCACAATTCCTTCTAGCAAGGTCAGTAACTAATCCCCAATCATAAGTAAAAGCTATTGGATTCATTCCTAATTCCTTTTTGATATAGTGAAGTCCATAACAACTATCTCTTCCCCCACTTAGAGCAACAATACAATCTGGATTTCCATCTTTGCTTTTATACTTCTTCAGTATTTGTTCTAATGCATCATGTCCTTTAACCTTAATTTTCTGATGATTTCTACAGTATCTGCAAACACCATTTTCATCAAAATCTATAAATGGATAAGTTTCCGGTAAAACACATTTTTTGCATCTAATTAAGTCTTTAACTCCTTTTGTATGTTCTTTTATAAAACTGTAATTATTTGGTTCTTTTTTAAAATTTAAAGCATGAACTTTTTGTTTATTATCATCCATATTTTCATCAAAAGGAAAGAAATCATGCTCATTATTTTCTAGATTTAAGTTGATAGCTTGAAAAGAATTTAATTGTTTAATGTCAGACTCTAATATTTTATTTCCGAGTATATTTGAACCTAAAAACTTTTTAAGAATAAATCTTTCGGAAGCAAATACAAATAAGCCTTTATCCTTATTTTTGATGTAAAACAAAGATCCAGTATTTGTACATAATAAAAGATTTGAGTACTCTTCAAAAAATATTGCCATTGAAGCCGTCCCTATCATTTGAGAATATATTTCTTTAAGTGATGTTTTTAAATTAATTCCATTATCAATTTTATCTTTAAGTATTTTTAAAAAAATTTCAGTATCTAATTCAGTTTCTTTTTTAAGATGCTTATTTTCATGCCAAAGTTGGGCATGATTAGTTATTATTCCATTATGAATCCCCACACATGCTGGGATTACAACGGGTTGATTATTTTGATTTTCTGATTGATATCCATTAGTTACTAACCTTGAATGTCCTATTATGGATAAAGTGCTTGAATTATTGCTTTTATTGTATGTCTGAATTGAATTTTTAAACAATTTTCTATATTCTAAACTTTTTACAAATTCTTTTGGTGATCCAGCCTTTTTATAAACATCTATTGATTTTCCTGTATTAATAGCAACTCCAGCTGCTTCACTACCTCTTGTTTGGGAAAAGATAAATAATTTATTGATACTTTCTAAAGTGTCAAAATCAGAAATATTAGAGTTTTTACTTTTAACTAAACCAAATATTCCGCACATATTATCTCTTCATTTATTTAAAGAAATAATATCATAAAAAAAACATTTTTTATTTAAAAAATTTTTACACGCCTAATTTTAAAATTGTTCATATATAAAAGCTCTTCAATTTTATAAATTATTTAATAACAGTAATTCTTGATCTTTCGTGTATCTATAGTATCAAAAATAAAACTTCTATAGTTTTCTTAATTTTTCAAATTAATATTTATAATAATCTCTAAACCATTTGACAAATAAACTTACTCCTTTTTCAATTGAAGTACTAGGGGAATAATCTATCCAGCTATTTAACTTTTTATTACTAGCATAAGTTTTGATTAAATCACCAGATTGAATCTCAATAAAATTTTTTATAGCTTTAATTCCAATATTCTCCTCTATAAGATCAATAAATTTTAATAATTCAATAGGATTTGAATTCCCAATATTAAAGATTTGATGAGGTGCAGAAAAATTCTTTTCTCTAATATCTTTATCAGATAATTGAGGTTTTTTAAAACAACATCTGAAAACACCTTCAACAATATCATCTATAAAAGTGAAATCTCTTTGCATCTTTCCAAAATTAAAAATATTTATTGGTTTTTTCTCAAAAATAGATTTTGCAAAAATCATTGGGGCCATATCTGGTCTCCCCCAAGGACCATAGACAGTAAAAAAACGGAGTCCGGTTGCAGGAATTTTATATATGTGGCTATAAGAATTAGCCATAAGTTCATTAGATAATTTAGTAGCAGCATATAAACTTATTGGATTATCAACTTTTTGACTTTCTTCGAATGGAAACTCTGTATTGCCTCCGTATACAGAACTACTTGAGGCATATATCAAATGTTCAATTTTATATTCTTTACAATTTTCTAAAATATTACTAAAGCCTAAGAGATTCGAATTAATATATGCCTGCGGATTCTCCAATGAATATCTTACTCCAGCCTGAGCAGCTAAGTTTATAACTATTTTAGGTCTGTTGTCATGAAAAACTTTTTTTAATTTTTCTTTTTCAGTAATTGATATTTCTTCAAAATTCCAGTTTTCTGTATTAATTAATTCCTCTTCTATATTTTTAATCCTGCTCAATTTTAAATTTTTATCGTAGTAAGAATTTAAGTTGTCAATTCCAATAACTTTTGAACCATAATTTAGAAATTTACTTGTCAGAGCTGCTCCAATAAAACCTGCAGCACCTGTTATTAAGACAGTATTATTATCAGTATCCATATTTAAAATTTTTCAAGTTTGATTAAATTGAGTTATAAAAGTTAAAGTTCAAATCTCCAAATAATTAATATTTAATTATGATCTTTTGATAAATTTTAGAAAATTTTTTAAAATGAACTTAAATAAGTTTTTGTAAATTCTCCTAAATTTATTATAACTATTAAACTTTACCATTTATCAAAAACTTTTAATTAACACTATCTTTAATACATATAAAACAGAGATTAGGAAGAATTCATTTTGGAATTTAAAAAGTTAAAAACTAATAAAGGAAACTTTATAAATAGCTTATTCTTAATTAAACCAAAAATATTTAGAGATAATAGAGGATTCTTTTACGAAAGTTGGAATCAAGTCAATTTTGATAAAAAAATTGGCACTACTATTTTTTGTCAAGATAATCATTCCAAATCAGAAAAAGGAGTATTGAGAGGTATTCATTACCAATTATCGCCCTATGCACAAGGGAAATTAATTAGATGTACAAAAGGTAATATTTTTGATATTGCTATTGATCTTAGAAAAAAGTCGGCAACCTACAAAGAGTGGATAGGAGTTGAATTAAATGATGTAAATAAATTTTTATTATGGATTCCAGAGGGCTTTGGACATGGGTTTTTAACATTATCTAAAGATGCCGAAGTTCAATATAAAGTTACAAGAAAGTGGCATAAAGATTTTGAAAAATCACTTTTATGGAGTGATCCGGATATTGGTATTACTTGGCCATTATCACAAATAGATAAAAAAATGCCTTTAACTTCTCTAAAAGACTCTAAAGCAATAACAATTAAAGAAGCAGAAGCATTAGATTTTGTTTTTTAATGAAAGTTTTAATCACAGGTTCAACTGGGCAACTTGGTAAGGCTTTAATTATAACAAAGCCGGCGAATACTGAAATATATGCAATGAATAGAAATAATTTTAATATGCTGAATATTCCTAATTGTTTGAATGTAATAAAATCTTTGAAACCAGATTGGTTAATAAATTGTGGAGCTTATACAAATGTTGATTTAGCAGAGGCACAAGAAGAAACTGCTATGGATGTAAATTTCCATGCCCCTAAAGCCTTTGCACTAGAAATAAAAAAAATAGGTGGTAGATTCCTACAAATTAGTACTGATTATGTTTTTGATGGTTCACAAAAAAATTTGCCTTACTCTACTTTCGAAAAAAAATGCCCATTAGGTATTTATGGTATTTCAAAAGCAAATGCTGAAGAAGCAATAGAAAAGATTTTCGAAGGGACTAATCGAGGCATAATTTTAAGAACTAGTTGGCTAATGGGGCCATTTGGTAAGAACTTTTTGCTTACAATTCTTAACCTACATTTAAAAAACAGAAAAATAAAAGTGGTAGATGATCAAATCGGTAGTCCCACAAATGTTTTTGGACTAGCAGAAGTTTGTTGGAAAATTTTGGGCTTTGAGGATTATTCAATTATTAAAGATAGAAGCAAAAATGGGATTTTACACTGGCATGATGATGGAGAAACAAACTGGTATGAGGTAGCTTTAAGAATTAACCAAATAGGTAAAAAGATTGGTTTAATAAAAAACAATTCAAAAATAGTTCCAATAAAAACTACTGATTTTCCTACTTCAGCAAAAAGGCCCTCATATTCAGTTCTGGATTGTAATTCGACTCAAAAGATATTGAATCATAAAAATAGTAATTGGGAATTTGGTATAGAAAATATTCTTAAAGAAGTTTATCTTGACAATAGGAATAACTATTGCTTTAAGCAAATGCATAAAAAATAAACAACTCAATGCAAATATTTAATAGGATATTAATAACTGGTGGAGCTGGTTTTATAGGTAGTGCACTAATAAGAAAACTTCTTAAAGATTACTCATGTAATATCTATAATATTGACAAATTAACCTATGCAAGCGATTTAAATTCAATAAATGCTTTAATAAAGAAATTAGGACCAAAAGCTTCAAAAAGATATAGATTCTTTCAAGCCGATATTTCTCGTAGAGAACTTTTAGATAATATAATTAACCAAACTAAACCTGAACTTATAATTCATGTTGCAGCAGAAACACATGTAGATCAATCAATCAAATATCCAGAAAATTTTATCCACAGTAATATACTTGGCACTTTTCAATTACTTCAAAGTTCTCTTGATTATTATGAAAGAATTAGTTCTGATACTAATAATAAATTCAAATTTATACATATAAGTACTGACGAGGTTTTTGGTTCATTAAGTAATGATGGTTATTTTAATGAAAAATCTCCTTATAAGCCAACAAGTCCTTATTCAGCATCAAAAGCTTGTAGCGATCATTTAGTAAAGGCTTGGTTCCATACTTATGGACTTCCAAGCATAATTACAAACTGTTCAAACAATTATGGTCCCTGGCAATATCCTGAAAAATTAATCCCTAATACTATTGCGAAAGCATTGCTTAAAAAAGATATCCCAGTATACGGGGATGGTAAAAACATCAGAGATTGGTTATATGTTGAGGATCATGTTGACGCTATTTTACTCGCTGCTGATAAGGGAATTCCTGGCAAAAGTTATTGTATTGGAGGTAATAATGAAAAAACTAATCTCGAAATTGTGAATAAAATTTGCAATTACCTTGATCAACTTAATCCTCAGAAGAAAAAATACAAAGACTTCATAAAGTTGGTACATGATAGGCCTGGACATGATTTTAGATATGCAATTAACTCATCTTTAGTAAAGGAAGAATTAAAGTGGGTTCCAAAACATAACTTTGATGAAGCTTTATTAAAAACTATAAATTGGTATTTGGATAATCAAGAATGGCTTATTAAGAAATAATCTAAAACCTAGACATTGAAGAAGTTTATACAATTTTAGGATTGCCAATAAAATTATGTCGCAATAAAGTTTTCTGATTATTTAATCTCAAGCATTAAAACGAAGAAAAGATATATTTGGAGTTTTTTTATTTTTATAAAATTTTTTTCAGCTATTAATTGAAAAGTTTATTTATGCGATTTTTTATTTTGTGAAATTTAAAATAAAAACTTCTATTTATTAATATAGATTTATAAGAGAAAAATTTTGTTCAACAATAAGTAAATTTAAAAACTACCCTTAATACAATTTTAAGATTTTTAAAATTGTAGTAAGGGTAGTTTTTTATAGGAAAATTAAAACCATTATTTTTTGAATATTACTTAATATATAAATATTAAAATAACAAACTCTCTTATTTGAGTGATAATAATTGTTTTTTAAAATTTATCTTTTAATAAACCATTACTGGAAAAATATAGAAATAAATTCCTAAGATTGAAATACAATGATATTGCGAATAGTCTTAAATTAACAAGGATTATATTTTTTTTAATTTTCTTAAATAACCTAGAAATTAGACATCAAAAATATTAGGATCGTAAATAAATAATGATAATAAAATTTAATCAATAAATGGCAAAAAAAAAGAAAATAGCCTTAATCACTGGAATTACAGGCCAAGATGGTAGTTATCTAGCTGAGTTACTATTAGAAAAAGATTATATTGTTCATGGCATCAAAAGAAGATCCAGTTCTTTCAATACATCAAGAATAGATAAGTTGTATCAAGATCCTCACGCAAAAGATCAAACTTTTTTCTTACACTATGGAGACTTAATAGATAGTACAAATATTTTAAAAATAATTGATCAAGTTAAACCTGATGAAATATATAACTTGGGAGCTCAAAGTCATGTGGCTGTAAGTTTTGAGACCCCAGAATATACAGCAAATTGTGACGCGCTTGGTATTTTAAGAATTCTTGAGGCAGTAAAAATCTTAAATCTGACAAAAAAAACCAAAATATACCAGGCAAGTACTAGTGAGTTATATGGACTAATTCAAGAATCTCCGCAAAAAGAAAGCACACCTTTTTACCCTAGAAGTCCATATGCAGTTGCCAAACTTTATGCATATTGGATAGTAGTTAACTATAGAGAGGCATACAATATGTTCGCTTGTAACGGAATTCTTTTTAATCATGAAAGTCCAAGAAGAGGCGAAACATTTGTAACTCGAAAAATTACACGCGGCTTAACTAGAATCAATTATGGACTAGAAAATTGTCTTTATATGGGGAATCTTAATTCTAAAAGGGATTGGGGACATGCAAAAGATTATGTATACATGCAGTGGTTAATGCTTCAACAAAAAGTTCCTGAAGACTTCGTAATTGCAACCGGCAAAATGATTACTGTCCGAGAATTTATAGAATTATGTGCTTTAGAACTTGGATGGAACAATAAAGGTCAAAATGGAATTATTTGGGAGGGGGAAGGTCTTAATGAAATTGGCCTAAGAGCTGATACAGGAGAAATAGTTATAAAGGTTGATCCTAGATACTTTAGACCAACAGAAGTTGATGAGCTATTAGGTGATTCAACCAAAGCGAGAGAAAAACTTAATTGGCAAGCAAAAATATCAATTGAAGAACTTATAAAAGAGATGATTGCAGAAGACTCCAAAGAGTCTAAAAAGGAATCAATCCTCAAAAAAAAGGGATTTTCTATTTATACCTCTAAAGAATAAAGATTAAAGATTTCCTATGGATGCAATTATTCCTATCATCCTTGCAGGTGGAACTGGATCTAGATTATGGCCATTATCTAGAGAGAGTTTTCCTAAGCAATTTTTAAAATTATCTGATGAAGACGACTATACTATGCTTCAAAAAACTTACAAAAGAATCGAGGATTTAGAAAATTTATATAAACCAATAATTATCTGCAATGAAGAACATAGATTTATAGCTGGAGATCAAATGCGGAATATAAAAACTGATCCACTATCAATAATTCTTGAGCCATCAAGAAGAAATACTGCTCCAGCAATTACGATAGCTGCATTGAAAGCAATTGATCATTTTAAAAAAGAAAAAATAGATCCAATCCTTTTAATCCTATCTGCAGATCACCATATTGAAAATATAAATGAATTTAAAAAAGCTATTCGAAAAAGTATTAAAACAGCTGCAAATGGTAATTTAATCATTTTTGGAGTAATCCCAAAAAATCCCGCGACTGGTTATGGTTACATAAAAGCTAAAAATAAGATTAAAAAAGATAACTTTATGGCGAATAAAGTTGAAAAGTTCATTGAGAAACCAGATCTAAATACAGCAAAATTACTTGTTAAAGATGAAAAATATTCTTGGAATAGCGGAATGTTTGTATTCAAAGCTAGTTCAATTATCAACGAGTTATCTACATTTTCACCTGCAATAATAAAGAACTGCAAAAAATCCTTAAAAGACAGTAAAGTAGATTTGGATTTTATAAGGTTAGAAAAATCCTCATTCTCTAAATGTGAAGACATTTCTATTGATGTAGCAGTATTTGAAAAGACTCAAAAAGCTTTTGTTTTGCCACTTAACTGTGGATGGGATGACATAGGTAATTGGGAATCTCTCTGGAATATATCTAAAAAAGATCTTGATGGAAATTCTGTTATGGGGAATGTTTTAATGAAAGAAACAAAAACATCTTTAATAAGAGGAGAAGAAAAATTAATAGTTTCTTTAGGCTTAAAAGATATCATGATTATTGATACAAAAGATGCACTTTTAGTCGCAAATAAAAATTCTTCTCAAGAAATTAAGGATATCGTTTCAATTTTGAATAAAAATAAAATTAAAGAGGGTAAGATACATAAAAAAATATATAGGCCTTGGGGATTCTATATTTCAATTGAAGAAAGAGATAATTGGCAAATAAAGAAAATCTTAGTTAATCCCAGTGCATCATTATCTTTACAAATGCATAAGCATAGATCAGAGCATTGGATTGTAGTAGAAGGCACTGCAAAAGTTCAGGTTAATGATAAGGTAAAAATATTATCCAAAAATGAAAGTGTATATATTCCTATTGAATCTAAACATAGGTTAACTAATCCTAGTAAAAACCCTCTTATTTTAATTGAAATTCAAACAGGAGATTATCTTGGCGAAGATGACATTATTAGATTTGATGATATTTATGGAAGAGTTGGTAATAATTAATTTTAAAGTTTATTTCTTTAAATAAAAAAATTTCCCAAAAAATTAAATAAATATCCCTTCTTAAGGTTTACTATTAAATTTTTCTGCACCTGCAGTTCTCAACTAAAGCATAAAATCAGTTTAAGTTTATTAATGAAAAAAATTTTATATAATATAAATTTTTTGAATAGATTAGGATCTAGAGATGGTTAAGTTAAGACCATCAAAACTTAAATCAATGTTAATCTCCAAAAATCACAAAATATACATAGCTGGTCATTGTGGAATGGTTGGCAGTGCCATAAAAAGAGCTTTAATTAAAAAAGGATATAAGAATCTTCTTTGCCCTAGCAGAAAAGATTTAAATTTATTAGATTTTTTAGCAGTAGATAATTGGTTTAAAGATAATAATCCTGATGTAGTGATTTTTGCTGCAGCCAAAGTTGGTGGAATTTATGCAAACTCCAAGTACACTGGGGACTTTATTCTTGAAAACCTCAAAATGCAGAATAATGTAATTGAAAATGCATGGAAATATAAGGTTAAGAGATTTTTATTTCTTGGTAGTAGCTGTATCTATCCAAAATTAGCAAAACAACCTTTAAAAGAAGAATACTTATTAACTGGATCACTTGAAATTACAAATGAATCATATGCAATAGCAAAAATTGCAGGAATAAAAATGTGTACAGCTTTAAAAAATCAATATGGTTTTGATGCAATTTGCTTAATGCCTACTAACCTTTATGGAAAAGGAGACAATTATCATCATCAAAATAGTCATGTTCTTCCTGCATTAATCAATAAATTTTATAATGCAAAAATCCAGGGATCTAAAAAAGTTGTTTGCTGGGGATCAGGTACTCCAAAAAGAGAATTTCTTTTCGTAGATGACCTAGCAGAAGCCTCTATTTTTATTTTAGAAAATGTTTCAATTAAAGATGATAATTTATATGATTTAGATAATAATTTTAGAGGTACTTTAAATGTTGGTTCGGGGGTAGATATTAGTATCAAAGAATTAGCCGAACTAATTTCATCTATCGTTGGATATAAAGGGGAAATAATTTGGGACACATCTAAACCGGATGGTACTCCAAGAAAATTATTAGATATTACAAAATTAAGAAAAATGGGGTGGTCATCAAAAACAAATTTAGATAAAGGTATTAAGTTAACTTTAGATAGTTATATTGAAGAAGTAAGATCTAAAAGAATTCGCATTTAAAAATACATTTAATTAGCAAATATAATTAATAACCTCGCAAAAAAATTCTTAAATTGCAATTTTGGGAATATCTTTAGTTATGAAAATAATAGAAAATTTAAAGATTAACTTTTTTAGATAAGTAAAGTAATGATATAAGTTTCATCCTATTATATTATTCTTGAATAATAAATTAATTTTATGACAATTCTTATAACTGGGGGGGCAGGTTATATTGGAAGTCATACTATCCTTGAACTTCAAGAACTTGATTATGATGTAATTGTAATTGACAACTTTACAAATGGTAATCAAGAAGTTGTTGAGGATATCCTTAGGGTTCCATTTGTGAAAGGTGATATAGGAGATAAAGATCTAGTTAAAAAACTTTTAAGTGGCAATCATGAAATCAATAAGGATAAACCTATAGATGCTGTTATTCATTTTGCAGCATTCGCATATGTTGGAGAAAGCTGTAAAGAACCCTTAAAATACTATAAAAATAATGTAGTAAACAACCTTATTTTTTTAGAAGAAATAGTTAATGAATCTAAATTACGTGATTATCCAATTCCAATTGTTTTTTCAAGTTCATGCGCAACCTATGGACTACCAGATGAATTGCCTATTAGTGAATCCAATATTCAAAAACCAATCAATCCCTATGGTTGGACAAAATTTGTTATCGAAAGAGCCTTAGAAGATTTCTCAAATGTCTATAAATTACCTAATATAATTTTTAGGTATTTCAATGCTGCAGGTGGTGACCCCAAAGCAAGAATTGGAGAAAATCACAATCCTGAAACACATCTAATTCCATTAATTCTTCAAACGATTTCAGGTAAAAGAGCTTATTTTGAGATTTATGGTGATGACTATCCTACTTATGACGGCACTTGCATTAGAGATTTTATTCATGTAAACGACTTAGCTAAAGCACATATTTTAGGATTAAAAAAACTTTTAAATTTTAGAGAAAAAGATAATATTAAATCAATTTCATTAAACTTAGGAAATGACATCGGATATTCAATAAAAGAAGTTATACAAGTAGCCGAAAAAATTACTGGTAAAAGTCTTAATTATAAAGTTTCAAAAAGAAGAGAAGGTGACCCTCCTGAATTAATAGCTTCTTCAACAAAGGCAAGAGAATTATTAAAGTGGACCCCACAAAGTAGTGATCTAGAAACAATAATCAAAGATGCTTGGGCTTGGGAAAAAAAATTAAATTCTATTTTATGAAGAATCAAGTATTTCTTAAATTATCAATTTTCATCTCTATATTATTAATACTTTTCACAATCTTATATATTCCTCAGCACATGGATGAGTATATAATGTATAACGCTCTTGCTTGCTCTAGAGATAATCAAGTATTTAATATATATGGAAATGGATGTAACCTTTATCCGGTAGTTCTTGGCTCTTTAAAATATAATCTTTCTTTCATCTATGTTGGAATAAGTTCTTCATTATTTCTTGCGCCATTTCAAAAATTATTTGATAGCATTTGGACCCAATATTATGTAGGAATATTGACCCTTTTTATAATCGCTTTGGGTACAGCAAAAAGTTTCAAAATAAAATTAAAATATTTTCCTTTAACTCTTATATTTTTTCCAATTTTATATTCGGTTTTGAGAGATGGAGGTCCAATTAGAATTTCACTAATTTGTATTAGTTGGTCTCCATTCTTTTTTAGAAAATATCTTAATAATTATGGATTAAAAAAATTATTTTATTTTCTTATTATTTCAATTTCTTGGATTATAAGCACAGAAGATAAACCTTTTTTTATTTACATGATTCCAGGAACAATTTTATTAATGATATCTTCATTGGATAAAAACTATTTTCTTGATATTTTTAAAAGAAAAAAATTTGAAATTTTTAATTTTTTTTCTTTATTAACTTCTTTTTGTATTTTATTTTTATATAGTTTAAAACTTGAAGCTAGCAATAAATCTTATCTAATTTGGTTAAAAGATCATGCTAGCGGTGCTAGAGATATCTTTTCGTTATCAAGTTTATTAGAACCTATTGCATATACTATTTATTGGCCAAGATATTTTACACGTATAAAACATCTATCAAAAGCAATTTCCTTAGATATTAATAACTTACCGGTAATTTTTTTATCAATTTTAATAACTATTTTAACCATAAAATATTATGCCATTATTTTTAAAGCTCTAAAAAAATTAAATGATGATTTTAAATTCAAGATATATATTTTAAGTTTTTCTTTTTTAGCTTTCAACTTATGCATTCTCTACTCAGGAGGAAGATATCATCATCATTATGTATTTGCACAATATCCTGTTCTTATTTGTTTATTATTAGTTGCAAAGCTTAGTGAATATAAAGCATATAAATCAATGTATATAACTAGTCTAACGATAACTTTTTTAACTTTTATTGCTTTTCAGTTTATTCCTCAAAGGTTAAATGCCCATAAAGAAATTCCTTATATTTTCGATTTAGCAATACAAAACTCGAACGAAAGTACTATTGTTAATTGTTCAAATTGGGGTTGTTATTACAATTTTAATTTATCAAATAAAAATAAACTTCCAGTTGTTTTTGCAGATTCTATTAAATATATGAAAGATTTGAGTTTCGTATCAAACAAAAATAAAAAAAATATACTGCATCTCTGTCAATCTAAGTATTCAGAAACGCATCTCGAACCATATGAAAATGAATATAGTTTCAACACAATATGTACTCAAGAAAAATTAAAAGAAATATATTCAACAAATAATGTAATAGAAATACAAAGTGATGCAGAAATTTGGAAAGTTTTTAAAATTAATCCTTAAAAAGTAGATTAAAGATTCAAGAATAATATATTATTTAATGATAATTTTTTAAAATTTTTTAATTAAAGAATTTGGGCTTTTTATCTCAAAATCTATTTTCTCCTTTCTCTTAAATTAAAATTAAATCTTATAGTTAAATTACTGGAAGCTAAAAATCCAATAGAAGAAGAAATAAATTTAGCAAAAAAAGGATAGTAAATTGTGATAGTGTTTTTTGCATAACCTCCATTTAAATCAAAAAAAATCCAGTCAAAAATATTTAAAATCAATAAGTTTATTGAAAGTGATACTAATCCAATAAATAATTGCACTATTAAACCATGTCTTTTTTTCTTATATTTTGATTCTCTTGTTAATCTTAATATTGAGAATAAAACAAAAACACCCACTAAAAAAGCAAAAATCGAACTTAAGTTTGTTCCCAAATATCTCCAACTTAATACGTAAACACTAATATCAAATAAAAAAGCTACTCCACTTGCAAGAAAATAATAAGGTAATGCAAGTAAGTATTTCTGAAGCATTTTTTTTATTACAATTTTCATATTTGAATAAATTTGATTTAATAAAGTTTAAGTTCTTTTAGAAGTTTTATAAACAATTATGTATGATATGATGTTGAGAAAAATTAAATTTATTTAATGGGTGAAAAAAAAATAATTGTAATAGGAGCCGGTCCAGCAGGCTTATCAGTCTCAGCAAGATTATGCGAACTTAAATATAAACCTTTACTAATAGAATCCTCAGACAAAGTTGGAGGGATGTCTGGCAGTATTGAAGTATGGGGGCATACTGTAGATTTAGGGCCACATAGATTTTTTTCCTCTGACAAAGTAGTTGTAGATTTCTGGCAGAAATATGTTAAGTCAAACTTTGTAATGGTTAGCAGGCAAACAAGAATTTATTTTGGCAATAAATTTTTTGACTATCCATTAAAGCCATTCAATGCATTAAAAAATTTAGGAGTTTTTAAATCACTTCTAGCGGTAACAAGTTATTTAAAAGCAAAAGTTTTAAAAAGAAAAGAGGATGGTTCTTTGGAAATATGGATTTCAAACAGATTTGGAGATTTACTATATAAAACATTTTTTAAAACTTATACTGAAAAATTATGGGGTATATCCTGTAGAAGACTTGATGCAGATTGGGCGGCTCAAAGAATTCAAAAACTCACACTTGGGGGTGCTATAAAAAATGCACTTTTGAAAACAAAAAAAAATAAGCACAAAACACTTGTCGATGAATTTGCTTATCCAAAAACTGGTAATCAATTTTTTTATGATCAGCTCTCAAAATATATAGAAGAATCAATTGGTGAAAAAATAAAATTCAACTCTAAAGTAGTTAATATTTTGACTGAAGGAAATAAAATAAAAGGTCTATCATTAGATAATGGCAAAAATTATTATTGTGATTGGCTAGTATCAACTATGCCAATAACTTCATTAATTAAAGGTCTAACAAATGTTCCTAGTAATGTAAAACTAGCAGCTAGTAAATTGAGATTTAGGAATACTATACTTGTTTACTTATTGATAAATTCAGATCAATTATTTACTGATCAATGGCTATATATACATGAACCTAATGTTATTCATGGAAGAGTAACTAATTTCCGAAACTGGTCTCCTGATATTGTTGGTGATGATAAATCTACGGTTATTTGCCTTGAATTTTGGTGTTTTGATGAAGATCCTATCTGGTTTAAACAAGATGATGAACTTATAAAGATTGCATCGGAAGAAATCTCACAAATTGGTCTCGTTGATAGAAAACTTATAAAAGCAGGAAAATTAGTAAAAATACCAAAGTGTTACCCAGTATATGAAAAAGGCTATAAAGCTGAACTAGAAGTTGTAACGAATTATCTTGACAAAATAGAGGGTTTAGTACCAATTGGTAGATATGGATCATTTAAATACAATAATCAAGATCATTCCTTGTTGATGGGAATTATGGCTGCCGAATCAATTGCAATTAATAAAAAACCTAATTTATGGGATATTAACACTGATTCAAAATATCAAGAAGCAGGAACGACTCAAAGTCTTAAAGAATCTAATTGAGCAATATTAAAGAAACTTTTGCTTAAAAAATTCTATATTCTAATTTATAGAAATACTTTTTATGTAAGAAAATATTTTTTATGGAAGTAAAGAATCTATTGGATATAATTTCCACAAATTAAAATAATTAAGAATTTCGCATGATAAATTGCGACCAATTATTGATTAATCAAATATTACAAAGTAGTTTAGAAATTATGTCGGTTACAAAAGAAATCATAGGATAACTAAAAAACTATTTTTTTAAATTAGGGGCCATAGCTCAGCTGGTAGAGCACCTGCATGGCATGCAGGGGGTCAGGGGTTCAAATCCCCTTGGCTCCATTGGGTTTTATTTGTGTTAGTAATAGATTACTTCCACTCTCAAAATCTCATTATTAGACTTAGAGGTTGATACTTGAAGATATAAATAATTCTGCATTAAGTTGATTATTTGCTCATCATTGAATTTCCGAATTTTTCTTAAAAAATCATTTTTTAAGAAAAGTGGTTCCTAGGCTTCTTGGGGCAGATCAACTATTATATTAAAGAAAACCTTTGTAGATTAAACTTTTAAAATTTCAATCGCTTAAAGCTAGAAAAATAAAAAATAGAGGTTAGCTTAAACTATTAATCAAAAAATTGTGTAAATAAAAGGCGCTATTACAGAACCTTGTGTAAATACTATTAATGCGCCCATCAGCACAATAGTAATTATGAGAGGAGCTAGCCAATATTTCTTTCTAATTTTAAGGAAATCCCAAATGTCTACTAAAATGTCAATTAAAGCTTCCATTGTTTAAAAGATTCTGGTTAAATCAACTTTTATGTCTTTTTTATATTCTTTAAAAGTTTTATAATATTTTTTCCCCAACCTTAGGGGGTCGTATCCAGTTAATTTCATAATTAAGGCTATTGGTTGTAAAATTAAAAAAAATATGAGGCTTAAAATAATTCTACTATTAAACCATCCTAGGAAATAGCCAATTTTCATCCAAACTTTATATGGATAAAGTAATTTATTTGGCTTAATACAGCCAATTATCAATAACGCTATACCAATAAAAAGTGTCCATAAACGAAATTCATGTCCTGTCATTTTTGGCAATATCCAACCTATAACTAGAGGTATTCCAATTCCAGAAATATAAGAAAAATTTCTTAGTTTGATTAGAGATATTTTTTCCATTTTTAATCCAGCTCAAATTCTTGCATCCACTCTTCGTCCTTTTCTAATTTTGGTTGTTTGCGTTTATATAGAATCTGATTCTCTAAAACAAGTATATCCATTTCAGTTCTCATGAAGCACCTATAAGCATCTTGAGGAGTGCAAACTATAGGCTCCCCTCTTACGTTGAAGGAAGTGTTTATTAAAGTAGGACATCCAGTCAAATTTTTAAATGTCTTAAGTAAATTAAAATATCGTGGATTAGTTCTTTCATTTACTGTTTGAATTCTTGCTGAAAAATCGACATGGGTAACTGCAGGAATAATTGATCTTTGAATATTTAACTTTTCGAGCCCAAATAATTCATTCTCTTTGGAATCTGTCTTGATACAAATATTTTTTTTTAGAGGAGCTACAAAAAGCATATAAGGACTTTTCCTATTTATATCAAAATGACAATTTACATCTTCTTCATTAATTGAGGGAGCAAATGGTCTAAAACTTTCTCTATATTTAATTTTAAGATTCATAATACTTTGCATTTTGTGATTACGAGGATCACCAATTATTGATCTTCCACCAAGAGACCTTGGACCAAATTCCATTGGCCCATTGAACCATCCTATAACTTTCCCTTCATTAATTAGATTTGATAATTCAATAAACAAATCCGAATCATCTTTAGTAGTAAAAGGTGCATTGATTTTATGTAAATATTTTTTAATTGAGTCATTTGTAAAGCTTGGACCAAGATATGCTCCTTTCATAGAATCATTTATATTTATTTTTCTAGCCTTGTTAGAAAAACTATAAAAGGTATAAAGAGCAGCTCCTACTGAATTACCTGCATCTCCAGAAGCAGGCTGAATCCATATTTCATCAAATATTTTTGATCTAAGAAGGTTTCCATTTGAAACACAATTCAAGCCAACTCCACCTGCAATACAGAGATTATTTGCACCAGTTTCTTCCTTAATTGATTTCGCTAGTAATATTATTATTTCTTCAGTAACTTTTTGTACAGAAGCCGCTAAATCCATGTGGAACTGAGTTAATTCACTTTCCCTCTCTCGAGGAGGCTTTCCAAATAATTCATGAAATTTTTTGCTAGTCATTCTAAATCCTCTATGAAATTTAAAAAAACTCATATCTAATCTGTAACTTCCATCTGATTTGATATCGATTAAATTATCTTTAATAAGTTGCGTATATTTTGGTTTTCCGTAGGGGGCTAAACCCATTAATTTATATTCTCCAGAATTAACTTTGAAGCCACAATAATAAGTAAATGAAGAATATAAGAGTCCTAATGAATGAGGGAAATTTATCTCCCATAAAGGCTTTATTTTTTTGTCATCACCTAGCCATGCAGAAGTAGTAGCCCATTCTCCAACCCCATCCATGCATAAAATGGCTGCATTTTTAAAAGGACTTGGATAAAAAGCTGATGCGGCATGCGATAGATGATGCTCCGAGAAAAGAAGTCGAGGTAAATCTTTTTTAGAGATTAATTGACCATAAATTTTCTTTTGTAATTTAATTAAGTTGTTTTTTATTTCATACTTAAGAAATAATTTTTCCTTTAGCCAAACTTGCATTGCTGCAATAAAAGATCTCAGGCCTCTTGGAGATATAGCAAGATAAGTTTCAAGAAGTCTTTCAAAAGTTAATAAAGGCTTTTCGTAATAGACAACTGCATCAATATCTCTTAAAGATAAATTATTTTTAGTCAAACAATATTTTATTGCATTTTCTGGGAAGCTTGGATCATGTTTTTTTCTAGTAAAACGCTCTTCTTGTGCAGCAGATATAATTTCCCCATCAATTATTAAAGAAGCTGCACTGTCATGATAGTAAGCTGATATTCCAATAATCCGTCTCATTTTTCTTTATTAGATTAAATGAAATCATAATTATTATACTAAATAATTCATTCCAAATTTCTATTGAGGTTTTAACATAATCAATCAAAATAAAACCCAATTATTTGTTTTTTTACTGTATTAAGTTTTTTAGATAGAAAGATTCTTTTTTTAGTTTTTGACATAACCTATCAGCTATAAGTTTATTTGCTTTGTCATTGTAATGAACGCTATCAACATATAAAGTTTCTTTTTCGTTATCAAATAAATTAGAAATATCAAAAAAATATTTGCTATTAAGTGTCTTTACTTTTGTATAAAATGTATTTATGTATTTAAAGTAATCTTTTCCAGTCCCGCCCAAATCACCATTATTCAAAAAATCATTGAGGTGTTTTTTTTCTTTTATGGTCCTACTTTTTGTTCCGAAAGACAGAGTAGGTTGTAATACATTTAGAAAATAAATATTTTCTTTTTCTAGGAATTTGTTAGTTGTATCACTTATATACTTATAGTTTTCATATGCAGCCTGGCTCCTTTTTTCTAAATTTTTTTCAATTGATTTTTTACTTACAAAAATTTTAATATTTTCATTTTTAAAATCTAAAAAATCTTGATATGATTTTTCTTCATTCTTGGAGTCTTGATATTTTTTAAGTTTTATCTTCTCAAAGCTTTGTTTGAAAATGGAAATTGTATTTGGATAGAGTTTATAATTAAAGTCTTTAAAAGCTGATCTTTCCCTGACATCCCATATGCCAGCATTAGCATTCAATGGATAATAATATTTCCTTGTTGTATAAAATCCATCATTGAATCCGCCTAAGAAAATAATTGCTTCTGGATCAAAGTTTTTTAATATCCTGCCAAATAAACGCGCTTGTTTTTGATTTGAATAATCTCCTGCAAATCCAACATTAATGACTTGAGGAGAATATCCTTTTTTATTCTCAAGACACTTTTCTAATTGAGCAGATATTGTTTTGGATTCATGCGTAGCGCCTCGTCCTTCAAGAGTAGAACCTCCAAATATATATATAGATTTTTTTCTTATAATTCTATCTCGATCACCATTATGAATAAATCCATAACCATCCGTTGATAAATTACTCGAGTTTTTATAAAGTTTGTGCTCTATAAATGGCCTGAATGTAATTCCTCCAAAAGCATCAGGCCTTGTTGTCGATATAAAGGCATTGTTTTGTTTAAAATGTGAAACTGTCCACCTTGTAAAAAAAATAACATTTTCCAAAAGTCCGTATAAAAAGAAATATACTGATAAAGAAAATAAAAGATAAACAAAAGGACTAAACCTTCTTTTTTTCATAGGAAAGATTCTTAAATAATATATTTTTCAATAGATTTAAAATTAAATTTTGACTGTAATCGCAGTTATTTTATCATATCTTGAAAATTTGTTGTTAAATATGGAAGAAAGGAATACTGATTTTGCAGATTAGGATATAAAAAATATTAAGTCTAAAATTTTTTTTAAATATATTTTTAACTGTAATAGGTATTCTTTCTAGATGTACTTATTCCTTAATGTTTAATATAGACCATACTGATAGAGATTTTCCTTCATAAGTAAATTCATCTCTTTAAAATTTCAACAAATCATAGTAAATGAATCTTTTTAGAGTATTTGTGGCAATAGTAACTTGTAAATTATTCTAGATACAATTTAAAAAATAAAGATTATCAATGAAAGTAAAACTTCAGATTTGGCAAGAAACTTAAGTTTTGTTATTACGGGAATTATTTAAGAAAAATCAGTTTCAAGAATAAAAAATTATTAGAAGAAGGTTGAAAAAAACTCCAATATTTATATCAGTTAGAGAATTGCAGCAAATGGCTTTATTGCGTTGATAAATTTATTATTAGATCTGTGAAAGAAAAATGTTGACTCTTTAACAAATAAATGAGTTGGAGAAAATCCTCTTATGCTTATGCAAGCGAAACCATTTGGCCCTAGATCATTTATTAAATTAGTAAAAGCATATTTAACTGAATTAAGACAATTGTTTGGTTCTTCTACAGCATCTGCTAGAGCCCATTCTTTATCGCTATCATCAAGGTAAATAATATCTTCTTTAGTACAACAGTCTAATGCTGCAAGAGCGCAACTATTTCTGAAGCTTCCATCAATAATGAAAACTCTTCGTGATTTGGCATCTGATTTTTCAATAGGTTTATTTACATATTCAGTACTATTTTTCGTAAATGAAAGATCAAAGTTTTTTAATGATTTTTTGTTCAAAATTCTCAGTGTTTCTTTGTACCAATTTTCGGAATCTTCCACAGAAAAAACTTTTTGAGATTTTCTTGCATACCAACTTGTTGATCTACCTGAACCCCATTCAACTATCTGAATATCTTTTTCAAGATAATTCTCAAATATTCTTATCGCATTGTAGGGGATTATAGGCAAGAAACTATTTTTCTTTAAGAGATTAGAAGCTTTAATTTTTTCAATTAAAGCAGGTACTATATCTATCAAATTAGAGGGATTTATAAAATTACCTTTTTCATCATGCAGTCTTGAAATTCTATGTCTTCTTGAAATTACCATTACGCAAAAAAAATTTGTATAAAAAAAGTGAAAATTCTGATGGAGCCAATCGGACTTGAACCGCTGTCCCCTTGTATGCCACGAAGGGGTAAAAAGGTGAGTCCCATTACTATAACACGCGTTAGATTAAACTTAATTTTAGAATAGCATTCAGATTATTTTTTAATTAAATCATCTATATATTTTTTAAATTTATCTTTAAAAACCTCGTATATAAAATTTTTATTACAATAATCTATGCTGTTTTGCTTATGCTCTTCAAGTAACTCATTATCAAAATAATATTTCCTTATTATTCTTTTTAAATCTTTAATACTTTGTGGATTTATTAGAAATCCATTTGGTTTATCTTTATCAATAGCATCAGTAGATCCATCTTCATTACCTCCAATCATTGCATTTCCATAGGGTCCTGGCTCTATAAGACCTAATGGCAACCCTTCTCCATTTCGGCAACGTTTACTTATTAAAATAGATATATCAGATTCTTCCATAATTTCATATTTCTCTTTTTCTGTTACATAACCTTTGAATTCAACTGAATCATTTATCTTATATTTATCTACAATTGTCCTTAGATTATTATAATCTGGACCATCTCCAACAATTAAATATTTTATATGTAAATCTCTTAGTTCTTTAATAGCTTTGAATACTTGTCTATGACCCTTATTTTGAGACATTCTCAAAACCGCCACAGTTACTAATTTCATTCTTTTTTCATTTGTATATTCTGAAAAAACCTTTTTCTTTTTTTTTGAAACAAATTTTTCGATTGGATCAAATAATAATTTAGATTCAATATTAAATTTTTCCCTGAGTGTTTTTTTTGTATAAGTACAGTCAACAATTATTTGATCTGCAAAGTTAAATATTACTTTTTTTCTTATACCTTTTAAAAAAAGTATATCAATATTATAACCAAAAACTATTATTTTTTTTCTTAGTATTTTTGCAACTATTGCAAAGATAAAAAGACTACTATGATTCAGTATTACTAATTCTGACTTATAAATTTTTTGTATTGATTTGAATAAAGCTATTAATCTATTTTTTAAAGTTCTATAGTCAAATGTAATTATTCTACTATAGGTTTCTAAATCAAAATTTATACGATATTTATGGAAGCTTAAATTAATTATTGAGCTTAAGGTATATTCCTTTTTATCTAATTCATTTAGAGCTCTAACAACATATCTAGAATAAGTTGAAATACCGCCAGTATCAAAGAGATCAACTCCTATCCAACATATTTTCATTTTTTAAAATTTTGGCAAGATTTTCGACTATGTAAATAACATCTGATTCTTTTAGCCTATCATGCAGAGGCAAAAACATGTTGCCTGAAGTTTTTGATGGTTTTAAATTTCTATTATTTTTTATATATGGAAAAGTATCAATAGGAGAAAACATTGGTCTTGAATCAATATTTTTTTCTTTCAACAAATTCATAACTTGGTCAACTGATTTATTGGATGAGATATCTATTTGAATAAGCCATGGAGTCAATGAGTTAATTTCTTGATAATGGGGGGTAATTAGTCTCATATTTTTTAATTGCAATTTATCAAAAGCGTTAATATAAAAATTTAGAATCCTTCGCCTTTCTTTTGAAATTTGATCAATTCTTTTCATTTGTGCAAATCCTAAAGCAGCCTGAAGATTTGTCATTCTATAGTTAAAACCAAGGCGATCATGGAAATAACGCTTCTTACTATCCATAGAATGATCTCTTAAATGTCTCGCTTTTTTTGCCACTTCATCTGAGTTTGTGAGAATGCAGCCTCCTTCACCAGTTGTTATTGTTTTGTTTCCATAAAAACTTAATATTCCTGCAGTACCAAAAGTACCAAGCTTCTTTTTATTATATTCACAACCAATTGCTTCAGCAGCATCTTCAATTATTTCTATTGAAAATTTTTTACAAAGTTTAAGTATTTTATTTAAATTTCCGCAATTCCCATTAAGATGTACCAAAATTATGGCATCTAAATGATCAGCAACTTTTTCAAAATCGCTAAATTCCATACAGGAATCACCATCGCAATCAATTATTATTGGAATAGCATTGCAATATAATATTGCATTTACAGAAGCAGCAAATGTAACTCTTGGAACTCCAACTTTTGATCCAGATTTTATACCAGATGCTAAAAGAGCAAGATGCAATGCAGTGGTTCCTGAAGACGTAGTTATTGCATGACTAATATCGTGGAATTCAGCCAAAATATTTTCAAACTTTTCTAAATAAATACCTATTGAAGAAACCCAAGTAGATTTAACTGCATCAGTAACAAGTTTTATTTCTTCATCTGTAATGCTGGGGATACTTATAGGAATCATTTTTGGATAATTATAAAAATAGTAAGGAAATTATTTTTCGAATTATTACGTATTCCATTATAGAGTTTTAAGTTTTTTGGGGTGACCAAGTTTTTCATTAATCTTTATAAAACTACTTAATATTTATTTTAGTTGATTGATGAATCTTAGAATTAAGTTCTTTAGTGTCAAGAAAGTAAAAACTAACGGAAGATATACCTCTAATATTTTGACCTCATTTATTATATTGAGATATATTAAAGCGTTTTACAAACTGCAATATGGCGTAACTAGGGGCAATTCAAATATCGCCTTTTGTAATCAAAAAAATACTTAATGAGCATACTAAAAGCCCTAAATTTTAATATATTTACTTACTCATCAATATTTTTTAGACAAAACTCCACTTATTCCTGTAATAAGCTATTTTTAATTTTTTTCATAAAAAATGTACTTGCAAGTATTTGCAAATCTTTTACTAGTACCTAGTATTCAGTGATAAGCAGTTAGGATCCGCTTGATTATGTGATCGTTTTCACCTTTTGAAAAAAATTTGTTAAATTGTCAAACCTTTCTCAAAATTGTATATTTTTATTTTGAAATCCTTCTTATGCGAACAGTTAACTGACCACAAACTCCTTCAAATAATCATTTTTCATATATATTGAAGATTAATTCTTTTTTCAGAAACTGATCAGAGGAAATAAAGTACATGAAATACGAAGTTAATTCAAAACAGCTAGATCAAGAAATTCTATCTGAAATACTTCAAAACAGATTTGCAAATTTTGACAAATCTGTTGTGAAATGGAAATTTAATGACGAAGATATAAATTGTGCTGGACTAGAAAAAAAATTAATTAATACATATAATTCTAAAATTAATTTCTCGAAAACAAGTAAGCACATAACTTATGAAGATTGGATTGATATTTTTGATGATGGTTTAAAAAAATTAAACTCTATGAATAAAAAACCAATTTTATTTTTTTCTGGAGGAAAGGATTCAACATTTATTGCATCTAGAATGCAGAAAAACAATATCAAGGGTTTATTTTACTCATTTGTAAAAAATAATAATGAAAAAAAGACTTTATTAGATCTAGCAGAGAAGTTAAATATTAGAATTTATTTCGCAAACCATAATTTAAAACACTTAAATTTCGAGGAAGTTTATAAAAGAATAAAAGAACCTGTTCTTGATCCAGCAGGATTATCAGTATTGTTATTATTAGATATTAATTTAGAAAATAAAATTGATTTTTCTGAATCAGTTTTTATTGATGGTATGGGTAATGATGCTTACATGGGTCACTTGCCTGGTAAAAGAGAATTGCAAAAATTATTTTTGCAGAAATTATTTTCAAAAATAAATCTTATTAAGTTTTTTTCAAAAAATAATATAAATAGATTTGGAAAATTAAATGATTTATTAAGGCCTGATTATACTGCTCATTTTCCTGGTTCTAATATAAAATTGAAGAATTACTATGATCAAATAAGTTTTTATAAAAAATATAAAATACATGATGATGTTGTAATACAACGTGCATTACAAAGAGGGATACATTACGACTTTGGATGTGCTATCAATAAATCAATTTTGTATGTTAATGCTTGCGATGAAAACTCAAATGTTTTTTTCCCTTTTCTTGATGAGAATTTAATCGATTTCTTTGAAAGCAGAGAATTAATGGACTATGACTACAATAATCTAAACAATAAATTATCTTTAAGAAAATATCTAGATGATGAACTGAATTTCAACAAAGTCTCACCTAAGAAAGGCATTTTTAAACCCACTTTTTTACAAATTAAATTTAATTCAGAGCAAATAAACTTATCTAGAAAACTAAAAATCAAGCTAGATAGATTAAACAAATTTCAAAAATCTGACTACTTTTTGTGGTCAAAATATTTGATTAATAATGAAATTAATTATGATTATTAAGATTTAAAAGTTGTTCTTTAAACTTTAATTTTGTTTCAAATTCATATTTTATTATAAATAACCAATAATTAAATTAATTTTGATTTAATATTTATTATCATGAATGAATATATGCTCTGGCCTTGGCAAATTATTTCAAAATTATTTTCTCTAAATTTTATTTATAAAATTGACTTTGATTTTGATCACCAAAAAATCTTGAATGAATACAATGAAGCAGAAAATAAACTTTCAAAAGGTTATTATAATCAATCAATTGAACACGATGGCGGTTGGGATGTAATTGGGTTATATTCAGTAAGTGGTCACTCTTCAGATGTTGGGGGTTTTAAAAATCCTGATGTTATAACTAAACCAACGGAGATTATTAAATATTTTCCCTACACTGATAAAGTAATAAAAGGATTATTAAAAAAATATAATTGTAAGCCTAGAAGAATTCGCTTTTCAAAATTAAAACCTAAAAAAATAATTAGATGGCATAGAGACTGGGATGAATGTATTGAATACAATAATAGTCGACTTCATATTCCGCTAATTGTAAATGACAAATGTAAAGGCTATTTATGTCATCAGAGCTATCGATGGTATCCAGGAGGAATTTTTTATGGAGATTATTCTTTCCCACATAGGGTTGTAAATAATGGGCAAACAGTCAGGCTTCATTTAGTTATTGATTTAAAAGATCCAAAAAATTTATTTAAAGATTCAAACAAGTTCTATCAGGAAGAAATCAAAAGAAAAAGATATAAAAAGTTTGTGGTACTTTTTTTTAATATTTTCTTCAAAAAACCTAGAAGATTACTTTGGTTACTTACTTTTTATGATCCAACAAAGAAACAATAAGCTGGAATTTCATTAATCAACTTTAGATTGAAATTATTTTGAATATTTTTACTCCTTAAAGAAACATATATAAAATTTAAAAAGAAAAAAATTCTAAATAGTTTTTTTAATTTTTATTTTAAAATCATTTTCTGCACTTCTAAAAATAGATTGTTCAATATATTATCTTTTTCAAAGTATTTAGAAATATAATGTTTACTTTGTTTACTTAATCTTGTTCTTAATTCTTTATTATTAGCTAATTTAATTATTGATTCAGACATTTCTTCAGAACTTTCATGTGAAACTCTAATTCCATATTTATCTAAAACATTTCCCAATTCCGAACCCTCAGGTGCTATACCAATAACTGGTTTACCAGAAGCCAATATTCCCAATAATTTCGAAGGTAAGCAATATTTAACAGATGATAATTTTTGAGGAATCAAATGTATATCTGCAATATTTAACCAATAAGGAAGTTTGCTATGTGGTTGAAAATCATAAAAAAGTACATTATTAAAATTATTGAGGTTCTTAACAAAGTAATTCTTTTTAGGCCCATCACCAGAAATTATCCAAGTCAAGTCTTTTCTGTAACTTAATATTTTAATTGTGTCAACTAAACATTCACAAGATAATTTTTCATTAAGAGTGCCTGAATACATTATTACAATGTTTTCTGATTTAAGGGATAATTTTTGGTAAAAAGGATTTAAAGCTTTATTATCAGGAATTAGACTAAATTCCTTCGTTTCAATAAAGATAGGTAAGTAGTATATTTTTTTATTTTTTTTGACATTAGACTTAATTTTTTGATTCATATAAAAACTGATAGAGCTAATTAAATCAAAATTATTTAGAAGAATTTTTTCGAAAAATAAAATTATTTTTCTAATGATTTTATTATTGAAATATTTAGTTTGAGTAAAAGCTTCTATCTCAAGATCTGCAAAATGAATCCATGTGACAATTTTTTTTCTAAAAAAAGTCTTTTTTATAAAGGAAATTAATAAAACATTAGGCGAAGATAAAATTGTTGGACACATATTCAAAGCAACATCTATCTTACTTAAACCAAAATATAAAATAGGTGGTAAAGAGCTAATAAAGAAACTTAAATAGTGAGTTATTCTTGTGAAAGTATTTATCTTCTTAGGGATATAAATAGGACACCTAACTATACAAATATTATCTTGATAGCTTTTGTTGTAGTAGTTTTTATTAGATTTCCATTCTGGATAATAAGGATTTGTAGTTATAACAATTATTTTATTTGCCTTATTTGAAAACCAATTAACAAATTCTGAATTAAACTTACCACATCCAACCAATTCTGGAGAGAAGTTTAACGCAACTACTAAAATATTCATAATATTAATAATTATTTTTTTGTAATTTTTTGAGTTTAATTATCTCGTGAATAGAAATTTTTTACTTCCTTAATCAGAATAAATTAATTTGGTGACTTGGTTATCAATTATTAATAGCTTATTAATAAGACTATATAAATATTTAACTTATTTATTAGATACGTTAGGAAAAGACTCACCATTAAAAAATTTATTTAAAATTACTTTTTTAGTAATTCCCAAAATTAAGATTAGTATATTGGATAATATAAAAATTAATTTTTCCAAATATCTATTTTTTTGCTTGGAAACCAAGGCAAAAATCCAACTTTATTAATATTAAATACATTTCTAGATATCTTTGCCATACCTTTCCAGCCTAAATAACCAAAGGCAACATCCCATAAATCTTTTTCAGTATCTTTACTTTCATTTTCTCCAGGATAGAAATGAGAATTAATATTTTGCAATTCATAAACAAATCCATTGTTTTCTATACCACACAAGTATATTTCGTCATAGTCCATATAAATCGCAACCTGTAACATGATTTTTGCTACATTAAAACCTAAGATATCCTTTGTAATATCAATCTTAGGACAAGGATTATCCGAAATTAATTTTGTTGACATAAGCCAGTGAACGTTCTTTTTTAATTTAAAGAGATTAATAAATTTCTTATCAAGCTTTCCATTTAAGAAAACTTTTGCATTGGGATAATTAGAAGTTACATAATCAATTAAATTTAAATCCCATTCACCATTAGCAATTTTCCCATCAACACAAAAATAACAAGTTGGGGTGACCTTTTCCCTAGAATCAAAGAATTTATTGCATAAAAAAACATCACCCATCTTTTGGGCTTTTATGAAATCAATATTTTTGGTAGAAGGTGCATTACCAACTATAAAAACTTTCTTTCCGAGACCAAAATTTTTAAGTGCTTTATTTTTTTTTATTAATCTATATGATAAATTTTTCTTTAATTTCCAGTAAATGGGGCTAAAAAAGTTATAAAAATATGATGAGGATATAGCAAACCTTCTAGAAAGCCTTGGAATTAATGCCAATTTTTTAAAATATATTTTTATATCTTATAGTTGCAAAATATTTATAAAATAAGTATTAGAAAAAAATTAACTAATTTAAACAACATTCATTTTTTTTTTTAGAATTAAAGTTAACTTAAATTTTTTGTTTAAATATAAATAAGTTACCTACAAATGGTGCTGGCAGCATTCTGAATATATATTTTTGCATAAAATATATGAACTTATTCCCAAAAAAATAGCTAGGGTCTGATCTATGAATAAAGCTTTTATCAATAAATCCAAAAAAAATTGTGTTTAATTTTCTTCTAGTATTTAGTTTATAGACTGTAGGGAAAATATCTTCCTCAAATCTATTTGGTTGAACATACCTTAAAAAGTATTTATGGTATTTTGAGTGTATTAAACTAGCAAAAATTGAAACTAAATTATACTTGTGAGGAGTCCTTGCACAAAACCAACCTCCAGGTTTAAGTAATCTATTAATCTCATTTTTAAATGATTCAGGATTAGCAATATGCTCCAATACATAATCAGCTACAATTAAATCAAAATAATTATTTGGTAAATCTAATTTTAGATCTTTTAGTAATAAAGCCTCGTTAACAGATTTATTACTCAGTACAGCCTTATCTATGTCACAACCATATAAAATTTTCACTTTATTCTTAAGTAATCTTGTATTTTTCCTATATTCACATTTATCTTCAAACCATATACCTCTCCCTGCTCCAAAATCTAAAACAATAGACTCTTGATTTATTAAACAATTTATTCTTGAATAAAAATCAATGGTTCCATCAGTCTCGCTATATCCACCAATTTTTCCGGAATTAGGATTAAATACATTCATTATTTATTTATTTATTTATTTTTTATATTAAAACATAATTTCATGAAGATGACTTTTAATATTTTTAACTACTATTGATCTATAATAAAAAAACAAGTTTGATTTATGAAAAATAATTCTTTAATTAATAGATTTCAAAAGAAATATTTTTACTCCATTGATAAACAAAAATTTATACAAAATATTGTTTTTTACTTTTTAATTTTAAGTATTTTTTTTAGTTGTACTTATACACTAATGTTATCAACTGATCTTTCTATAGGAGATTTTCCTTCATATACAAATATATTTAAATTTAATCTTGGCGGGGCCAATGAAATTCATAGATATAGAGTATTTGTTCCTTTTTTAGCAAGAATAATAAATGAAATATTCAATTTTTTAAATTTAGAAAATATTTATAATTCTTTGAATAATAAATATAATATTTATGATGCTGATATTCGACTAAGTTTTTACATTATCAACTTTATAAGCACTCTAATAACCTGCCAAGTAATTAAATCTTATTTAAAACCATTAAAACCAAATTTAATTGAATTAGTCTTAATTATAGGTTTATTTATAACGAGTAAAGGGATCATTTTTATTAATAGTCATCCATTAGTCGATTCATTTGAAATCGCATTTTTATCACTTGCTTGCCTTCAGATACAAAGAGGTAACTATTTTAATGTGATCCTTCTTCAAATTTTTTCATGGCCAATTAAAGAAACGGCAATGTTTTATATTTTTTTATTATTGATTTATTTTTTATTTAAAGATAAAAATATAAATCAAGCAAAGAAATATTTTATTTTTTGCATAAGTATCATATTCCTTATAATTGCATCTTCTACGTTTGAGTTGCTTTTTGAAAATCTAACAAAATTTCAACTTAATGATTTAAACAATAACGAGTCAATCAATGTCTTCGTAACAGCTAATACGCACATTTCTTATTTAATCAATAGTTTATCTAATTACCCCTTAAAATTAATTTTAGGATGTTTTCATTCCATTGCATCAAATATTTCTCCTGCAATTATTGCTTTATCTATATTTGGTTATTTAATTTCATCCGTTGACAAAAAATTCTTGGAAACAGAAGAAAAATATAAATATAAAAATATGCTTTTTCTCTTAGTAATTCTATTAATTGCAGGCTTACTAAGTGGATCTATAAGTGGGAATGGTCTTGGGAATAGACTAATTGAGGGATTTATAACTATTATGCCTTTCTTATTAATTGGAATTAGAAAAATAAACTTTAA